>SDBU01001738.1_pt1 | contig 30214 bp, 57 predicted proteins | sample 2277071 | NCBI WGS metagenome assembly SDBU01 (sample SAMN10397929, study PRJNA504765) | marine sediment metagenome | isolation source: marine sediment core GS08_GC12, 126 cmbsf | place: Arctic Ocean: Gakkel Ridge, Loki's castle | collected 2008 | reverse complement strand
AATAAATCGAAGTAGCTACTATTGACATACAGATAACTAAAAAATAAAATTGAACCTCCCCAAACTTCATTTTCCTTTCTCCTGTTCTTTATTTAAGTCATAAGCGAATTTCATTCTATTTTATTCTCCTTATAATATTTAATTGTCTTTTGTATATCTGTTATCTTTTCATCTAAATCAGAACATCTTTTGGCATTACTTTTAAATTGGTGGATATGAATAAATCTATCCATAAATGCTAAAAACTCTAACCATCTTTTAAGTGTAGAAAGATGTTCTACACAAGACCAATAATTTATATTATTATTAACTGTATCCTTTAAACTCTCAACATTCCCTTCTGCTATCTGTATTTCTGTTTTCATTTTCTAACTCCTTTTATCTCTAATGCGTCCAGTTTCTTTTTACAATCTTCACATAAGAAGAAACTCCCTTCTCCAGTTTCATCATTATAGAAATCCTCACCACAAGATAATTCTTGGTAATCTTCACCCAATTCTTTACCACAACCTTGTCTTATTCTTTCAATTTCTTTTTTCTTTCTAAATATTATAATTGCAAATGGTAACCATAAACCCCTCTTATGTCCAACAAACTTTGTTTCTCCTTTCAAAAATCTTACTTCTGCCTTTGTATTAATAATATATTTGTGCCACCAAAGAGTATTACTTCTTACTGGAAGAATTAAAACCCCATTAACATTATATTTCTGACTTTCTTCATATGCTTTAGCAACCCAGTGTCTTAAATATCTTCCAAAAGGAGGATTCATCCAAAAATTATTATTCCAATTTTTAGTTAGAGCATCCTCTTCTTTTGTAAAAAACAACTTACATTTAGTAATTTCTTTTGTTGCACACACATCCAATTGTAAATCAAATTCCTTTTGTAAAGGTTCAAAAATCTCCTTAGGAGTTTCATACTCTTCTGATTTACTTTTGAAAGCATTATTATCTATTCCCATTATTTCTTCACCTCTTGGACTTGATTTTGTGATTTAGCGTCTTTTTTTATTTTCCTAAGTTCTTCTTGATGTTCTATTCTTATTGCAACCTTACTCAAATCAGCATAACCATATACTTTTGCACTTTCTAATATCTCCTTAACAAAATATAAAACACCTAATTCTTCTTTCAAAGAAAGATTCTCTTGATGGAGTTTTAATCTGCCTTTCTCCGTTCTATCTAAAAGATTTTTAATTCTTTCAAAATTATCTATTTTGTCAAGAGCATTTTTTAGATTAAGAATTAAATCTTCCCTTTCCATTCCTTCCCAATCTTCTTTATTAAAACTCCCCATTATTCCCCTTCCTCCGACTTTATGAATTTTAATTCTTTATTTCTTTTTTGTAACCTACCATTATCATAAGCTAACCAAAAAATTACTAATAAAGTAATAATTAAAACTGATAAGGGAGTTTCTATTATCATTGTCCCCCCTCCCCCTTCCTTACAAACCTATTCTTCATTCCATCAACTCGTTCTTTCAGTTTTTTCAATTCAATCTCCTTTTTAATTATCAATTTCCCCATTAATTGATAATATTTCAAAGTACAATCTTCAGAACAAAAGTTCTCATTAGTTCTTGCCGTTCTAATCCTTCTTATTTCTCCACTACAATTCTCACAAATCTCATTCATTCTTCCTTCTCCTGTAATACGTATTTCTTAGACATCTTCTTTTTTGATTCTATCTTATAACTACAATATAAACACCATAAGTAATCTATCTCATCTGTTCTAGATGGTCTATTACCATCTCTATTATATGGATGTAGCCCTTTCTTTTTACAATGTGGACACCAAAAATCTTTCATTGTTCTCCCTCCTGTTTAGCTAAAACATTTTCTACCATTTTTATTACCTTCTTCAAATTAAATACTATATAAATTGCTAAACCTAACCAACATATACTAAAAATAATAATCATAACTGATGCAATTATGCTAAGAATATTCTCATAACTCATTGTCCGTCCTCCCTACTAATTGCGTATTTATCCATTAACCATAATCCAAACATCCATGGAATTATAAAAGAAGGAAAAGAAATATACCATTTATCAATCTGACTTGCTATTAAAGTTCCTAACACAAAACATCCTGCTGAACCATATCTTAAAATATCTTTATTCATTTTTACCTCTCTTTGCGTCAAAAAATTCTAATCCTTGTTTTCTTTTGGGCATCTTTTTATTAATCTTCATTTTTTATTTATTACAATATCCCTCTTTATCTATATACATATAAGGTTCTGGACAACAATAAACATTGGAATTAGTTGCATCATACCAACCATAATCACAATCTTCATATTCATATTCTTTATTAACATCACTTCTATTAGAACAATCAGTTCCAATTGTTCCATCACTATAAGTATATTTTAAACATTCTGTGATATAACTACCAATTAAAATTACAGGACAATCAATCGAAGTAGAATCATTCATTATTCCAGATTTACTATGATCAAAACCAAATGTATGTAAGATTTCATGTATTTCTGTATCTGGGCCATAACAAGCACCCATACTATAAACTTCAACCTTTGATTTAAGATTATAAAAATCTATTTCAGAACCCTCAACAGATTGTCCTATTACTCCGAGTGTTGCTTCTCCTGCAGTATAAACCTCACCTTCACTAGAAAGCGTGCAAGATATTTCAATGTCTGGATATTCTTGTATTTCAGAGAATGATAGTATGTAATCTACTTCTTCTTCTAATATATCAAATGCTCCTCTAATTCTTTCTTTCATATAATTACTACAATAATAAGATATATGATAAGTTATTGGAAGTTGATTTTTTGAAACCAATTCCTGTTCATAAATCTCCTCATATACATATTTTTCAGAGTAATAATTTTCGTATTTAGTATCTCCCACATAGTAAATAAATGAACTAAGCAACAATACTCCAAGGATGATGGTCCACCATGTTTTACTTTTCATTCTCTACCTCTCTTTGCGAACTCTACTCCTTTTTCCCATGCTTTAGTTTTTTCTGGAGTTGAAAAAATAGTGAAATTACAATTAACCTCATTTGCTCCCTCCTTTACTCTGTTTATTCCTAAATCATATGCTTCTTGTTCTTGCTCTGACATATCGCAGCAATCTTCATCTGCTCCTTTTGGGTTTAGAAGTTCTTTAGTTTCTTCAATCAAGGGTTTTGTCATTCTGTGACCAAAACATTGAGATGATAAAAGTCCTATTTGATTCTTTAATATCTGTCTTTCAATCGGTGTCATTTTCCTTCTCCTTATTCCAATCATACCTCTTACACTTTGGGCATTGTAAAGGATCTTCTACCCTCGCCATCCATTCAAATCCACACTTCAAACATTTTTCTTTTTCCATCTTATATTAATATGATAATAATATACTATATAAATGCTTCGGTTTAGACCGATAAGGGAACTTATTGCGAATTAATACTCAATATCCATCTCTGGTTTATCAAAATTAAATCTCTTTGGATATTTGAAATACTCCTTAATCCTGTTCTCTAATAAATCCAAATCTGAAAAAGTGTAGAACTTACCTCCTTTTGCATCAAGGTGTTTAATTCCTTTGTATCTTCTCCACCAATAAATTATTCTCCCAATATCTTCTGCTTTTATTTCTTTATTCATTATATTTTACCTCCTTACACATAGTCTACCTAAAGCGTATTAAATATAACTCCAATTTAGCTTAGATACATTTATAAATTTCTGATCCATATAATTATTATGGCATCTGTTAAAAAAACAAAAAAAGGGTTTAAAGTTGTCCATAGTATTACTGGAGTTCCTGTAGGATCTCCCAATACTTTCAAGACAAGAAGCATGGCAGAAAGTAGAGCTTCGCAAGTTAGATGCAGGGTTCTCAAGAAATGCCCTAAAAAATAAATTCATTCTAAGTATGACACCAAGCACATTTAGTTAGAGAAACATCTTCCTGGAATAGTTTTGTCTGTTCTTTTAATGCTTTCTTAAAATCTTCAAGAGTCATATTGCCCATCAAATTACCCTCTGGATATGCTCTTCCATTCTTTTCAAATTTAATACATTCATCAAATAGTTTAGGATATTTCTCATACAATTTAATCCATTCATTCTTTGGTTGGAAAGGGCAAAAGTAACAACCACTTTTTACAGGAACAGATAAACCTTCTTCTTTAATAATATCTATACAACCTTGTCTATCAATTTCTTTTTCAACTAGTGGGAATTCAAAATGAATATTTGTTTTATCACCCATTCTTTCTGCCCTATGTTTTTCATCAGAAGCAATTCCCATAAACATATTAACTTGTTGCTTAGGATATTTCTCCTTGATATATTTATTTATTGGTCTTACTTTGAATTTGTCTGTACAGGATCTAAACATTCTATAAGGGATTATCTTTTTATCCTCATAATGTTTTCTTAAATTTCCTAGAGGACTTTGAACTTCTGTAAACTTTAAATCATTCTTTTTACACCATTCCTTAAATTCTTTTAAAAAAATATATGTCTTAGGCATTTCATTCTTAGTTTCAGCAAAAATAATTTCATCTATTCTTATTCCTTCACTTTTCATCATAATTATCATTGCAGTTGAGTTTTGTCCTGCTCCAAATGATACAATGTTTGGTGTTTTCATCTTATTCTACTATCACGCACTAAGTTTAGTTTGCTCTAAAAAAGGTTTCAATCTCTTTTTAGCAATTTCAACATACTCTTGATTTAATTCTATACCAATGAATTTCTTGTTTTGTTTTAATGCAACTAAACCAGTTGTTCCTGCTCCGAAGAATGGGTCAAGAACTATTCCTCCTTCAGGACACCCTGCTTTAATTGGAGTTTCACAAAGCTCTTCTGGATAAACTGCAAAGTGAGCTTCTTTGAATGGCTTTGGGTTTATTTTCCAGACTGTTCTTTTATTCTTAAAATCATAGTTATTTTTATTTAGGCCATTCATTCTTGTTCTTCCTGGAGTATTATTTAATTTTGTTGTATCCCTGTCCCTAACTATATTATCTTTTGTTATTGTTGGTTCTAATTGCTGCTCAAAATAATACTTCTTCTTTTTACTAAAGAAAAAGATATATTCAAAATCATTTGTAAATCTGTCTTTAATAGACTCTGGCATACAACTTCCTTTGTGCCAAATTATTGTATTTCTTAATATCCATCCCCTATTTATCATTTCTATTTGAAATCTTGCTGGAATACTTAAAAGACATTTTGGCATTGAAGTTCTTAATTTTGCACTTGGATTATTATCTGGATATGCTCCAGTATCTATTGCTCCTTGTCTTTTAGCAGATTGCTCTATGGCCTTTCCTCCTCCAGAAGCATAACTATCTCCAATATTAACCCAACAAGTTCCATCATCTTTTAAAACTCTTTTAACTTCATCAAAAATATCACATAGCTTATTTATGTATTCATCAAATGTTGATTCTAATCCTAATTGTTTATCAATTCTTTTTGCACCACATTTTTTACATTTATCAACATATTGTTTCTTTGAAGTTGTAGCACTTGGTTGATTTCCTCTTGTTCCCTTATCCCTTCCTGAAAATCCTCCTGAACAATCCCTAATGTTTGCAATAGTTTCTACATGGTCACAATCTTCATCCCCACCTTCCCAACTTGCTGTTCCATAATCTCTCAAAGCCCAATAAGGTGGAGAAGTCATACACATATTTATTGATTTCTCTGGAAGTTCTTTCAGCTTTGTTAAAGCATCACCTTGTAGTATTATGTTTGTTTTCATTTTATTCGTTAAAGGAAATTATGGCGAAATCTCCTTTAATTTATTAACTGTTTTTCTTATTTTCTTTATATGATTATCTTTGTTTATAGCACAAACCTCACAATACTTTGAACATTCTTCTGGGTCTAACTCTCTGTAATATTTACATTCATAACATTCTTGTGGTATTATCATTTTTCGTAATACGGAAATGTTTAGGAACTGTTTAGGAACTTTCCTCCTTCTCCAGTTTAAATATTTGTAATGGTTTCTCTTCTTTCATATCTTCCTCATCAGCAATATATTCTTGGTTACATTGTTCACAAGTAAACAATGCTTTTCTAACCTGAATCAATCTTCCTCCACACCTAATACAATCTTTCCAAGTTTGAGCATCATCTGTTTCTAAAAACTCTTTTGGTATTTCTTTACTCATTTTTTAATCAAGAAAGGAAAATTATTTAAAGATTGATTCTCTATATTTCTATGGTAAAGAAATGTACTAAATACCAAATCTGGGCTTCTGATAACTTTGGGAAAAGAAGAGTCGTGGCTATTAGAGATACAAAAGTAGAAGCTCTTAAAAAATTGAAGCAGATTAAGAGTATTCGTCCATCTGCTCGTTCTGGTATTGGAACTAATAGACCAACAATCAGAAAAGCTAAAATGTTTTGTTAAATTATTCATTTTTATTTATACAACTCCTTTCTTAATTAATTTAATCCAACTTGATCTTATTCTTGGGTTACACTTCCCAGATTTTTCAATAAAATTTAAATCAGGTCTACTTCCATTTAAGCATTTATCTTCTTTTTTCATTTTAGTCCTCCTCTGCAAAACTCCCTTCATCTATTCTAAACTTATCTTCAAATTCTTTTGATAAAAGAAATTGTTTAATCTCCTCCAATCTATAAACCATTAAAGCACATTCTTCTAAGGTTGGTTTTTTTTCTTCGTAGCTATCTGCTACTTCCTTTCCATCTGTTTTTATTCCTATGTTTATCATTTTCGTTATTCAAATTTAAGGCGAAAAAAGGGGATTAATCCCCTCTCTTCTTACGGAAAAACATAACTCCATTTTTAGTGAAAACCATCTTGTAAGAATAATCTTCATCCTTGGGGTTACTAATAAAACCTTCACTTTTCATAAATCCTATTGGCATTCCCCTAAATGTTCCATCTTCATTTTTGATACCTACTTCAAAATTCCACTCTAGTCCATCAATATTGTTAAGATAGAATCTAACTAAATGATTTATGTGTTCCCATCCTTGTATAGTGTTCTCCATTTTTTACCTCCTGTTTGTATTTATAATTGTGCGTCATTTGAATCTTAGGCGAAGCCTCCTCTCTATTTACTGCACAAACTTTACAATATTTGGAACATTCTTCTGGGTCCAGAGTTCTATAATACTTACATTCATAACATTCTTGTGGTATTATCATTTTATACTCTTATGAAAAAGTTTACGAATAAATCCTCTTTAAGTTATCCTTTAAATTTACTTTTGTGAAACATTTTACACTTTCTATAAATTCTTTTAATTTTTCCTTACTTGGCTCTACAAAAATATAATCTTTTCTCCTATTAGAATCTGCTCCTATGTTTACAAACTCTGGTTCTATGGTCCTTAGTTGTTCTATAAATTCTTCTAAGTCAAAATCAAAAATAGGTTCTATTGTAATCATTTTCCTAAATCCCTTAATTTTCATCATAGTTGTTATTCTTTCAATCATTGGTGGTGCTTTAGAATATTTCAACCCAACTTCCCTATTGGTCTCCAATGTTGTAGCAAGAACACAATTTAACCCTATTAACTCATTTCTTAATGCTTGAAATCTTTTAGGATTTTTAGTTTGAAATAAATAAGTGTTTTCTGGGTATGCCTTACAATGTTTTATGACTTTAAGAATCCATTGAAGTTTAACATCATCAGCGAACATATCAGTAGAACTTCCAACAAAAATATAATTGTTTCTCCCTAAATCAGTTTTTAATTCCTTTTCATCAAGTCTTAAAAACTTTTGAGGAAACCTTTTCATATAGCAATAACAACAATCGTGAGAACATTTCCCTTTAATAGCATTCCATGTATGGGTTACAAATCCATACATATTTCCTTTTTGTTTATTTAATACCATTTTATTACGCCTAATCTAAGGTTTAAGTCCTTCAATTTCATATATTTTACCAACTAATTTATTCACCAATCTCTGAGTTTCTAGGAAAAACTTGTTCACTATGATATTAATTTCCTTTTCTTGTTTTTTGTTCATTTTTGATTATGATTCCCCCCATCTCCTGTTACAGAGATTATGAAAGGTAATACTTAGACCTTGGGGGGTTGAAATTTACTCAACTTCAATTACTTGGCATTTTATTTCATGTACTCTGATTTAATTAATTCATTATCAATATAACATTCACAAATTTCCTCATGCTTGTAATAAACATACGCATCTGCTCCAGAACAAATATTATAAACACAATCGTATTCCTTATCATATTCCTCACTGATAATAGAAAATCCCCACACCATCAATCCAATAAAGCCAGCAGTTTCCAAAATGAGTAATATAATAAAGATTATTGCTGCAATTTTCCATCCTTTCTTCTCCATCTTAATTTCCACCTCCTTTTGATTTCCTCATTGAATTTCTATTTTCCATCTTCTTTACTTCTTTCCATTTTGTTTCTTTGGTTTTATTAAAAATTTAGTTCCATAATAAATCATTATTAAACTTAATAGAAATATTGGGATGGTAATATTAACAGACCACTCTGGGAGATCTAACAAATTTGAGATGGATACAGTTGTAATAAAAATTACTATCCAAAATATTAGCATTTTCTTTTGCCTATTCATCTTGTATAATCCCTTTATACTGGTCCTCAAGTTTTATTACATCTCCAATTGTCTCTAGCTTTTCCTGTATTACATCAAAGGATATCTCTAGGGGTGTAATTGGCCTACCTCATCCATTTTAGGGTTTATGATTGCATAAACTACCATTAGTAATCCAAAGATTATTGTTGGAACAACTATTGGCATAGACCAGTTTGATAAAGACCTTATTGTTGTAATCCACACTAAAGGTATAATAAATATAATCAATCCTGTTATTATCATAGTCCTTCTTTTCACTTTCTTAACCTCTTCTTTTCTTCCATTATTAAATCATGTATTTGTTCTCGATAAAGCTCATTTTTATCCATCATTTTATCTAATTCTTTTAAGTCTGACTTATATACTGCAACGGTTGTTAATTTGTTCTTTTTACCACCCATTGTAATCTTATAACAATTATAATCTTTATAAATGTGTTGATTGCCTAAAATTAGTAACTATTAGTAACTATTAGTAACTATTAAAGGGATTGAACTAACTAGCTCTTTTCCTATTCTTAGTGCTTTTGCTTTTTAATTCTTCCCTTACTGCTTCTCTAATCACTTTTACAAATTCCTTCTTTCCTTTCTCTTTTTGTTTAGATGAACTCTCCTCTAAAATTGGAATTAATTTCTTTATTAATAGAAAGAGTAATTTAATTATTAATATCAAAATCACAATAGCAAAAAAGAACCCTAGAAGTTTAAAAGACATTAGAATGGGATAAGGAGATACTCCCTTTTCTATAAAAATAAAAGTTAAGGCTGAGCTACCATACAGAAAACCTCCTACTGCTAAAAATCCCAATAGAAAATATATGAAGAAAGATAATATACTATCTATAAATTTACTCATTCTTTCAATAATCTCTTTCACTGTTTATCCTCCTCTTTTGGATTAACTTGCGGTTCTTTCACTTCTTCTCCTACTTCAGAATTAGCTTGTGATTTTTCCATCTCTTCTTTCGCCTTTATTGAGGCCTCTTCTACTGCTTTCTTGCTTGCTATAGCTTCTATAACTTCAATAGGTATGCTTTTAGTGATGTTTAAAACTTCCTTCCCATCTTTAGTTTCTATATTCATATTGATTTTCTCTTGACCATCAAACATTTCTAGATTCCCTTCTGCATGAGGATTAAGTTTCTTTGCTGATTCTTCTATCTTCTTCTTTAGAAGTTTTGGGTTCTTCAATATTTTGTTCCTTTCTAAGCTTACTTTTGATAATTTTTCTAACCAATTTGTCTTTTTACCTATTAGATAACCTATACCCCCTCCTATAAGTAGAAAAATTACCCCTAATACACTTAAAATTATTACGTCTTCCATTGCTATCCTACTACTGCTACTCCACTTGTTTGAGCGTTCTGGCAAGCTTGTTTAGTATATTCTCCCAATTGATTAGCAACTACTCCTAAGTCAACTACAATACCTCTAAGGAAGTATATGATAAGAATGAAAGAAAAGGCCATTATAACTATCATTGCAGCAGTTGCTATTGTAGTTTGGTATAATTGCCACCAAGGTACTGATTTGTCTCTATAGTTCCTTTTGATGTATTCTCGGCTATTCTCCGCAGCCCACAATGCACCGGTAGGATCTTTATAGTCTACCTTGGCTCTTTTTAATTCTGCGTCTAGACTTGGAATATCAAAATTTATCATTTGATTAGTCGGAGTCAAGCAAACATAATACATTTTTCCCCCAACTGTCTTAGTAAATCTAGGAATCCATAAGTCTTTTTTACTATTGTGGAATATTCTTAAAGATGTTCCTGGGATAACTATTTCATCTACCTCATCGACATGGTCTCTCTCCATCCTATTCCCATTGTCTCTCCACCAACCAATGCTAAATTTCTCCCCTTTACTTTTCTTTTTGCTTCTAACAGCAAAGAAAGCAAAGATTATTCCTCCCACAATTACGAGTAGTAAAAATATTCCTGCATAAGCATAGACCTTGTTAAGTAATCCAGAAAAGTCTATGTTTCCTAATTTAAAAGAGCTAGCAAAATCACCTATTCCCATGGGAGTATTATGCTTTATCCCTTTATAAACTTAATTATTCGTATACAAGAAAAAGAAAGAAAAAATAAAAAAAATAAAAAAAATAAAAAATGAACTCAACTACATGAAGTTATCGCCACCTTTATCGCCCTTTCCCTTCTTCTGAGCCACAAATATCCTCCAGAATAATAGGAACACAGCAATCAAGATAACTAATGTTATAGCAATAGCAACAGTGCTAAATTGAGTGTCTGACTGACTGGTATAAGTCACAATGGCATTTAATGAATTATTCTGAACCTGGAGACTTTCATTAAAACCCACATCCGCTATCGTTAAACCACTTGAACTAGGACCAAGTTGGCCAAAGATAAAGGTCATGATCATCATACCGAATAGGACCCCTAATAAAGTAAACGCAATAAATGCGAATTCTTTTACACTCTCATTTATCTTACCCATAATGTCTTTGTACCTCCTTTCAATTGGTTAATCATTTTACATAAAGTTTCTACTGGACTTAACCCCCTTTTTCTTCTTCTGAGATACGAATATCCTCCAGAATAATAGGAACACAGCAATCAAGATAACTAATGTTATAGCAATAGCAACAGTGCTAAATTGAGTGTCTGATTGATTAGTATAAGTCACAATAGAAGTTAATGAATTGTTTTGTGTTGTTTCAACAGCTTCTTTAGCTTCTGTTTTTCTAGTTACAGAGTAAGTAACAAATGTTCTATTCCAATCTCCAGTGATATTTCCAAATGTACCATTATTTGTGAATATTCGATAATCTGTTCCTTCAATTAGGGTTTCATTACTTGAGGTACCAGACTGAAGAGTGGTATTAAGTATAAGAGTAGCGTTCCAATTTATAAAATTAGGATTTGTTGCTCCTGAGATTGAACCAATTCCTGTTGTGCTGGCAAGAAGTACAGTTTCATTAGTCACACCTGTAATTGAATTATCTATAGAAGTAATAGCTGAGCTACCTAACTGTCCAAAGATAAAAGTCATTAGCATCATACCGAACAAGATACCAAGAAGTGTAAACGTAACTAGAGCAAATTCTTTTACATTATCATTAATCTTACCCATGACATAATTTATGTAATTTTTGTTTAAATACCCTTGTCTACATTGTATACGAGGATTAGTTTATTTGTAATTTGCTGTCCATCTTATTTCTCTTTCATTTACCCTTAAATATCCAGATAATTAATAATGGAATTGTTATGGCAATCATGTATAGGAGAATGTCTGTCTGAATCATTGGTATTCCCCCAGTACTTTGAATCAATGTTCCAAAAAATGCTAAAATTGCAAATGCTAGACTCGATATAGCAATAGAACTTAAAAAGTCTCCATTACCAGTTCTTTTTTCTTCTGCTTTGTATAATCTCCATCCAACCAAAAATGTTAAAGCAAGTAGTATCTCCAACCAAAAATAATAACTACAAGTAGTTGGCCACACTAATAAGTCAGCTATGCTTTCTATTCCTGTTATTGTTGTACATGGCATTTTCTATTTATCCTCCCAATTTGTATAGTAACCATACTGAAACTATTACTGAGATAATTAATATAACTAAAATAAGATTATAAACTGATGGAGCTATACCCAGTATAACTAATGGTAGCTTGACTACTGCTATGAAAGTTCCAAAGATAATACTGGAGAAAGTTTTACCTACAGAAACTATACCGAATAGAACAATGCTTCCAAATCCTGCTTTAGGATCTTCATCATTAAAAACACCATATTTCTCTTCTGCATCACGTGTGTTGTTCTCTATTGTGCCTATTAACTGTTGAAAACTATTATTAAATACTGCATTATTTTTTAATGGATCAACCGCATCATTTTGTTCTTGTACAATTATAAAAAAACTAAATAGGCTCATGACTAGGATTGCTACTATTGAAAAATTCACAACTAATTCTTGAAAACGCGACATTTTTATGTAATCCTATTTTTATTTATTTGATAGACTGCTACTATAGTTAATACTATTATCCATATTCCAGAACTTGTAGGTCCAATAATTCCTCCTACTATCCAACCCATAGTTATAGCAATTAAATATCCTATTAATAATGCAAATATTGTTCCATTCTTTGAATCACCAAAGGCTAATATTAATAATAATGATATGAAGAATAAGGCCACATATCCTATACTTCCATAGGTTGAAGTATCAACTGAAACTTGGCTATTTATCCACTCTTCTTCATCTACAAATATTGATGTGAATAAGGTTGCATCTGTTACATTCCCTGTATTACAAAAGACTGTTCCTCCTACTGATATTACAGTACTTGAACAAATACTGGTATTTCCAAAAACATCTCTCCTCTCTACAGTTAGAGTAACAATCTTACTCTCCCCATCTGATGATATAAAATCAAATGATACTAAAGAGGTGCTAGCATTATATACTGGTTGAGTATCATATAAAATTCCTACTCCCTCATCGTAATTAAATACACCAGTTTCCTCTCCTATTGCATTTAAAGATATTTTACAATCTCCTATGGTAAAGTCATCACAGAAAGCTATTAGATTTGAGAAGCTCCCTAAAACTACATTATCTTTGACTACTATAATATTATATAACACATCGTTTCTTACTAGGTGTAAAACAGTTTGTCCGTTTGAATCTGTTTTTGGTAACTCTACTGTCTTAAAAGTATTTTCTGCTATGTATTGTCTTTCTATAAATACTAAAGCATTTTCCACTGGTAAGAAGTCTTGCCCTGTGAAAGTTAATTGAAATTCTGTAGAATCAGATAGGTTTAAGTCAAATAAGGTTACCACTTGCTCTTCTGTATCATTAGTTAATTCTAAATTTACTATATTAAAATACTCTATTGCATAGTTTGGATCTTCTGCTGAATATCTTACTATTACGTCAATAGAATAAGTAGTGGAGCTTGTTAGATTAATATTTAAACATATCAATGTTGGGTTAGAAGTATATTCATCAGAGAGATTAAGTACTAATTCACTTCTATCTAAGGAGAATATATTAACTGCTATTTCCTGTGTTGTATTAACTAGGATAGTTTGTTCTTCTTCATCAACGGATGTGAAATTAAAAATTCTATTTGTAAATACTCCACAATTATCCAAATCCAAATTTAATACTGTTTGATTTTTAATTGTTAAATTTATTTGTGAGGAATCTGATAGTATAAGGGCCCATACAAAACTAAGGTTAATATCTGCTGTGACAGAGGATACTAAGACATTTGTGGCCGTTAAGGTAGTTATTCCTCCTGTTGTTGAACTAGAACCTACATTTGTAGTTCCATTATATATCAAGGCTGCTGCTGAAATAGATAGGCCACCTCCTAGTTTTATCTGTGCTTCAAAATCTTCCAAACTACCTTCTATGGTTTCATTATTGAATGTTTGGTTTATTTCGAGTACAGAGAAAGTCCATGAGGTTGTATTTGTTGTATTGAAACCAAACTCTTCTTGTACTTTAAAAGATAGATTATTTACACCATTTACATATAAAAAAGTTGTTGTATTGGTTTCAATACATACAGAAAGATTATCAAGGAAAGTTTCAACTCCATTATAAGTGAAGGAACAATTAATTATATGTTCTGATAAGTTTTGCCCTGGCTCTGATATAGTCCAGTTTAAGACTAGACTATCTCCTAAGGCAAATGATGCAATGTTTCCTTTGGGGAAATTGATTACTACTTGCGAAGGAGTTGTGTGGACATTAAAGGTTCTGTTAATTGTTGTGTTGGAACTCAATTCCCCAACTGTGTTTGCTGTCCAGATATAATTCGATTGAGATAGATTTAAAGATAGATTACTTTGAACTTCACTTGAACCTGATAAATCTGTTCCATTTATAGATGCTACTGTTCCATTGCTGAACCATACTGTTATGTTTCCTGAAACTAAGTCTTGGTTAATAGGAGTAGAATTGAATACAAAATTAACTAAACTTGAAGTTAAGTTTTGATTGTTTGTTGGAGAAACCAACTCTGTTCCGACTGAAATGTTTATACTAAAGAATCTTGTTTCTGCTGTTGTAACCTGTGAATTATTGTCTGCAGCTCTACAAGTCCAATTATGATCTTCTACGGAAACTATTTTGTCAAAATTTGTTAATGTATTATTTGCAGGAGTGTTTGTTTCATTTACAACCCCATCTAAAATTAAACTAACATTGACTAAATTAATATCATCTGAACCTGTGCAATTTAAACTTATCTCATTTGTTTGGAAGATAGTGTTGTTTGCAGGATCATTTAAAGTTATTATTGGAATTGGACCACTAATTGGCAAAAATCTAATTATAACAACTCCATCTCCACCATCTCCTCCTATATATTGCATAGCAGTTGAATTATAACCTGCACCACCACCACCACCACCTGTTCCATCAAGAGCATCAACACCATTAGGAGGATTAGTTCCATAAGTTTGTCCACCACCTCCTGCACCTCCTCCACAAGTTGCAGTACTCAAATCAACAGAATTAGCCATTCCACCACCACCACCTCCTGCATAACAAGTTGATGTTCCATTAATATCATAACTTCTTCCTGTTCCACCATCTCCACTTGCACCTTCAGCACCACCTGTTTCTCCAACATTTCCTGCACCACCACCTCCTGCACCATTACCATCGCCTCCATTGTGTCCATATCCTGTTGCATTTGAAAAATTAGTTTGAATTGAAACACCACCTACACCTATCCAACCTGCACCTCCTCCACTTCCTCCGGGTAGCCCACTTTGATTATCTCCACCTGCACCTGTTCCTCCACCTGCTCCTCCAAATGCCACTAATCCTAAGGCAGAAGAATTTTGTCCACTAATTCCTTGAACACTTGCATCTGTAATTGCAGTTCCACCAACTCCAACATAAATAGGATAATCCCCTGCACCCATAGATAAATTTTCATCATTAAAAACTAATCCTCCTGCACCTCCTCCTCCTGCAATCTGTGTAAATATACTACCACCAGAACCTCCTCCAGCAATAATTAAAATTTCTTCAATATTACCACTTCCAATAATAGTGAAAGTTCCATTAGTTGTAAAAGTGTGAATTTGAAAATCCCCATCAAAGGTAATTGTTCCACCTGTTGCATTAAATCCTGCCCATTCATTTACTTCTACTCCAATAAAATTAGGAATCCATTCAACCTTATCCCCATTTTTAATTTCTGTCCATAATTCAATTTCTAACTTCTCACTTTCTTTAATATTTATTTCTGATAATTCATTCCAAACAATTCTTTCTTCAATATGTTCTCCAACTTTTATCCATTCTTTTATTATTGTTCCATTTTTTGTAACTTCTCCTGTTGGAACATAACCAAAATCATCAATAAAATATTCTTCTATACTCCTCACTAAAATATCAAAATCTCTATCAATTAAATTATCTTTATCAAACTTATTTAAATTTACCTTTCTATCATAAAAATTCATTGCATCTAAAATATCTTCTTCATTTGTATATCCTGTAATTGTTAAATTTGCAAAATTATTATAACCAAGAGGAAGTTCAATACTTAAAGGAGTTGTTAATTGTATTTCTACAATTGTACTTAATGGAATTATATATAATAAAGAATTTCTTATTGTAATTGTTTTAGTTTCTTCATCATAAGATTTAATATTATCAAAATCAAATGCACTAATTGACGTTAGTAAAAGAAGCCCCATTATACTAAACAATATTAGTTTTTTCATTTTAAAATCCAGTTTCTTCCTCCTTTTCTTTTGTTGTGAGATATGTTATAAGCATTACAACTACTCCTATTGTTGGGACTAATATTGGTAGATTTAATATAAACTTAGTAGCTTGAGGTAAGGTATCTCTTGCTATTTCAGTAAATGCTTCGTTAGATGAGATATACACAATAAAGTTAGTAGTTACTAAACTAGCTAAAGCTTCTGCTATTATAATTATAACAATATCAACAGCTATCCAAATTTGGTGTATTTTCTTAACATTGAACCCCACTATTAACATTGCAATAATCATTCCTAATAATACTCCTGTGCTGATTATTTGTGGGACTGTTGTTTCCATTGCAACTATGCCACCTTTTAAGGTATTTTGATAGGTTTCTGCGATTGATGTATTTCCAATTGTTCCATTTAATTGAGATAATACTTGGTCTGCTGTTCCCATAGCAAAGCTTAGCACAACTATAAAAATCATTAATATAAGTGCAACAATTACTACTAAGATTAATCCAAATGTAGTTAATCCTTTCTTGTCATTCCTCATTTTTTCTTCCCCTTCTTAGATTTAGTTTTTCTCTTCCTTCCTTTCTCCATCTCACGTCGAACAACTGCTTCAAAAGTCTCTCCACCCCTCTTTAATTTTCGTAGGCTTCGCTTTAGATCATCTGAAATTTTTATTTGAGAAGTTTTAGGCATGGGGTTACCGAGTAACCTTTCATTTAATAAACTAAGTCTACAAGGTATACAGAGGTTAGTTTATTTATAAACATGAGGCATAATTAATTTATTTCCCATCTTAATTAGTTCCACTTCTCTTTTAATTTTTCTTCTTCCTCATTAATTAAATCCTTTGCAATTTGTGGCCAGAGTTTATGTCTTATAATAATATTCGATATTTTCTCTGTGGAGATTTTCTCTTCGGATTTCTCACTCTTTATTCTTTCTCTTTTTATTCTTTCCATTTCTGAATGGAACTTTACCCCTATTCTTGCAGGAAGTCCTCCTCTTGTATTTCCATTTTTTTGTGTCATCGTGATAGTTCGCTTAGTAATACTTTACCCTGATTTATTATCTTTTTGTTAAGTACTATATCTTTCCATGTCATCCATAATAATAAGAATACCATGAAAATATTGATTCCGTATCCTAAAATGTTTAGGTAGAGAGATAGGCTAAATATCATGTCTCTTAATCCCCCAAAGAAAATATAGTTGTTTGCAATTCCAGAAATAATAACTATAAACCATAAGAAGAACCCATAAGCTATCCATAGTGACATTACCTTTAGGTATTTTTTAAGACTAATCCCTGTTATTGCTGTTCCTTCTCTTGTTTCTTCTTTCTTATTTCCGAAAGGAGTTACAATTCCAATTGTTAAAAAGAGTGCGAATAGAAGTAATACAGAGAATACTATGATGAAATAAAGACTAGCTTCGGGTTTTTCAATTATTGCTCCTGTTGGTGTTACCTCAAAAGCAAAAGAAACAAACCCCCCAAAACCTCCATCATTACAATCAAGTAATATTGAATATTCACTTGTTGAAAAATTTCCTCCTAAAACTATTATGAACCAATCCATAGAAATATTATCAAAGTCTATCTCATCTCTGAGAATCTGATGTCCACCAACAGAAGAGTTAAATAAATGGAAGTCGCAACTAGTAGAAGTGTTATCTAATCTAAGGCCATTACTTATATTATACACATGGAAATTAAATTCGTAATCTTTCCCTTCTTGTATGGAAGATATTTTTGGGAATTCAATTTCTAATCCAATATTAACATTTATATTTGTTTGAGGGGGGGGTGCTGCAATTGTAAAACTAATTAAAAATAATAAAGCAAGTGGAAATAAGTATATCTTTTTCATCATAATCACCCATTAATGAACTAATCTACTAAAAAAGCCCTCTCTCCTTGGCCTCCCTTGCGATATACCTTGAGGATTACCAAACTGTCCTACTACTTTAGATTGATTAAGTTCTATTAAAGTTTTTCCACCTATAGCCCTTCGGTATGTAGACTCTATTATATGTGTTGTAGTTATTATCACTAACCTAAACTTAGATTGTTTGAATTGTGTATCCATCCCTATCCTTGTTAAATTACATAACATAAATAATATTATTTCATCTCCAAGATCAGCCATAATTTCATAAATCCTTTTTTCCGTATAATCTGATAGAATTGTATTTCTATCTATATACTTTGTTATTATTTCCATAAATGAAGATACCCCGAACTCATTAAAAGTTACTAAATCTTTATTTATTTGTTCTTTCCAAATTATGTTTCCCTCGTCATCAAAGGACTGGGTATCCCCCTTATAGAAGTGTTCTAACTTATCTATCATCTCTGATGTTTCTATTTGATGATGTAAAAAATTTTCATCTTTCCTTTCTCCACTTAGACTATTGATTACATTTGTTAATTTAATGACTTCTGACTCAGACTTATTTGCCCTATTTATCAAAGTACTTACATCTTCATCACTGACTTCATCGTTGTATTCTTCTTCCTCGTCCATTATTTCTTCCTCTTGAGATTACTTAGTCTCTTTTTTCTTCCTTTAGTAAGAGCATCTAGTTGAGCTTGGCTTAGAGTCCTCTTCTTTTTTGTAGTTATTCTTTTTATAGGTTTTCTCTTCGGTATCCTAGAAGCTTTCCTTAATTGTTTTAATCCTCTCCTTAGGGTTATGCCTTTTTTTTCACCCTTCAAATCTAATAGGAAATTTTGTTTAGTAAATCTTCCCCCCTTCTCAATAAATTTTCCTTTTGGGAGAGGAACTTTCTTTCCTTTAATTATTCTAAACGTTCTGAATTTTCTTTTCTGAAATGTTTTAGTTTTTAATCTTGGTTTTTGAGCCTTAGCTTTTGTTGGTTTAATTCTAAACGTCCTACTCAAAGTTGAGTCAACTAATGTTGAACCTAATCTTTTAGCTTGTTGTTTTGTCAAGGCTGTTTTATTAACTCTGATTAACTTAGGCCTTTTCTGCCCCTTTCTTTTTTTAAGAGGTCTGGCAAAAACATTAAATCCTTGTTGAGGTTTTCTTTTCTTTTTAGTAATTCTTCTTTTTTTCACTTTTATTCTAAATTTAGGTTTAACTTGTACTCTTTTTAACTTTAATTTTGATTTAAGTTCAGCTCTAGCTTTTTGTAATTGTGCTGTTGCTTGTGATACTTGAGAGAATGATTGTTTAAATAAAGAAACTTGTTTAGATACTTGTTTACTTTTCTGTGCTTGTGCCGTTGCTAATTTTTGTTGCTGTTTTAATTTCTGACCAAGTTTTGATTTCTGTCTAGAGAATTGTGCAAAACTTAATCTCTGTTTTGCTCTTTGTTTTATTTTTGATTTTACTTTTTGTATTTGTTTTATAGTTTGTTTTACTTTTTGTGCTTGTTTCTGACGCTCTTTCTGAATTTGCTTCTGAACTTGCTTTTGTTTTTGTTCTACTTTTTCGATAACTCTTTGAACTGTTCTCTGGGCCTTCTTTAGTTTAGTCTTAGATTCCCCCTTACCTGCTTGTTTAGACCTCTTCAATGCTAGCCTCTGGATGGCCGTAATCTTCGGACTAATGACTTCAAATTCTTTTAATTTCTCAGCTTGCTTCTGAACTTGCTTTTGTTTTTGGATTAAAACTTGACGGCCTGATTGTATTTGTTTTTCTTCTACTTCTTTAGCTATTTTTAATGCCTCTCTCCTAATTCTTGGGATAAATTTCTCTGGCTGTAATTTTGCTTGTCTTTTAATCCTCCTTAAAAGTTCTTCTTTTTGAGTTTTAGAAAGAATCTCCCGTATTTTTATGTCCTTTCTACCTTTTCTAATAGCTCTTCCTATAGCCCTTCGTTCTTGTGCTTTAGACAATTTTTCGAGAGCTAGTCTTCCTGTTTTAGAAATAAATCTTCTAGGGTTAAATCTAATCTCTCTTAGTAATCTATTCCTAACCTCTAGCTTTTGTTTAGGTGTGAGGACCTCTTCGATTTTAATGGGTCTCCTTCCTTTCTTAACTGCTTGTCTAATCCTTATAGCAGCTGCCCCCCTTGCCTTAATAATTCTTTTAATTCTAGGGGTTGCTCTTCTAACAAGAAACTCTTCTATAATTAATTGATTCTTTGTTAAACCAACACTCTTAGCCTTCTTACTTGTTAATGATTTTAAAACCCCTAATCTCTTTAATGTGCCTTTAGAGATAGACAATAATTGTTTTTGTTTTTTCGAAGATAACTTTTTAATCCTAGAGTGAACTCTTAGCCTTCCGAAGATAATATGTCCTTTCTCATGTGCAACAATCTCTTTCTTTAATACTTTAGGAGCTTGTTTAACCAAGAATACTTTACCTCTCTTAACAAACCCACCGACCTTTGTCCCCTTTGCTGTAACTACATCTTTCTCGCTGATTAGCTTAACTGCCTGGTCAATTATTTCATTTATTGACGCTGTTTTGTCTATCTTTATTTTTCTTTCTTTTATGAATTTTACTCTTTCCTTAACCCTTCTTTTTATAATTCTTCTTTGCTTTAAACTCCTGGAAAAAGTCAATATAGCAACTCTATCTTGTCTAGATAATCTTTCAAAACCTTTTCGTTTTCTTATTTTCCTAAAATCAATCGGTTTATCAAATTTCCCTGCTAATCTTTGTTTCACTAATTTATTCAATTGACTTGCTTTAAAGTTCTTTAGTGCTACTTGTCTTATTTTTGGGATAAGTTTAGCAGGATTGTTTCTAATAAATGCTTTAATTTGTCCCGTAACAAAGTTCTGGTTCCCCTTACTTAATTTACCAAAATCAACTCCACTCTTTTTTAAAACATCTACTGCAAATGTTTTAACTGCTTTTTCATTAATCTTAAATTTAATTTCTTTTGGGAATGTTTTACTTAATGGTGTTTTCCTAACACCTACTTTTTTTTCAATAACGAAAGTTAAGCCACTAGCTTCTAATGCTGCTAAGTTTGAAACTTTATTTAATACTTTACCGCCTGCAAAGCCACCTGCGGCAAAGGCTGCAAAGGTGCCTGCTGTTTCAAGAGGAAATTCTTTAAATTGTTTAACAATCTCTTTTCTTCTTAGAACTAACTCTGCACCTAAAAGTACTCCTGCAACCTGTCCTACAACAGGCACAGCTTGAAGTAAAGCAAAACCTGCACCTAAAGCAACAGCCGTTGGTATCCCTTTTACGATTTCCTTGCTTTGAAAATCTTTAAGTGCTTTATCATTTCTTTCTTTGGCTTGGGTTTGATTTAGTACACTACCAGCGAATAAAGATTGGGTTCTTTCAACTCTCTTCTTTAAATTTTTGGAGTTTTGAGAATTAGGATTTATACCTAAGGTTTCAAAAAATGTTTTCCCTCTCGCAGTTATAATTGGCGTTGCTTGTGCTGATGGTTCAGATGGAACTCTTTCAATTACAATTTGTGATGGGGGTTTCTTCTTTGAGAATAATCCTTCAATGCCTCCTTCTGCTGGAACTAACTTCGCAAACTTATCCCCAATTTTTCTTAGAGCAGTTTGGAATTTTATTATCTTTCTTTGTGTTGGAGTTAGCTCCTTCTTTAAATCTGGTAAGACACCAACTCTGGATAACGCAACCTCTCTAGCACTTTTTCCAATTCTTCCGCTTTCTTTAAATCTTGTTGATTGTGGTCCAGATACTCCAATTGGTTTTGAAACAATTAATTTTCCTCCTTGAGAATCAAATCTAAAATCTTGCATTCTACCTTGACCAACATCTACTGCTGCGATAAATGACTGTTTACCTTGTGGAAAAACTTTCTTCTTTGCTACAGATATTTTCCTTTGTTGTGCTGCAATAACCTGACCTCTTATTATTATCCTACTACTCAGTCTTTTAGCAAGAAGCCTTTTCCTTGCGGCGTCTTCTGTGGCTTTTCTTGCCCTGGCTTCTGCTTGTCTCTTTGCTGTTGCTTCTTTTTGTGCTTTTGCTAATGCTTGTAATCTTGAGGCTTCTGCTTCTGCTTCTGCTGCTCTTGCTTCTGCTTGTAATCTTGAGGCTTTTGCTTCTGCTTCTGCTGCTCTTGCCCTTTCAAATTGAGTTTCCGATATAAGTCTTCCTCCACTTGCTCTAAAAGTTCTTCCCCCAACAAAAATAGTTTTTGTCCCACCTCTCCTTGCTAATTCTCTTGCGAGACTTAATTTTGCACTTGCTGCTTGTTCTTTTTTTCTCTGTTGTTCAGCAGATAAAACCATTTATTTATACCTCCTTATTTCTTCAAATTGAGTTTCCGATACAAGTCTTCCTCCATTAATTTCTGTAATTGTTGCCATTCTTACTATTATATTTCCCTTGGGCGAACCCAAGGGAAGTTGAGTGTTTTATGCACTTAAGATACAAGGATTAATTTACTTCTACTTAGGATTATGAAACAAATTTCCTACACTCAAACCCTTTTATCTATATCACCTAAGCTATAGATTAAATAATTAAGATAACTACATTTATAAACTTTGTCTTGTATACATCAATATGCCTAAAAAAGATGGAGATGATAGTATTATATCTGAGCTTGGAAATTGGAATGTTGCAGACCAGTATACTAAGGGCAAAATTATGAAACCTTTAAATCGCTGTGATTACTATGAGGACATTGCTAGTTTTGGTTATGAGTCTATTATCGATGAACTTATTAATTATAATTCTATTCCTAATGATATTATAAGATACAATGGATTAAAGAGATTAGTTAGGGAATTAATTAGATTAATTGATAATGCTAAGTTTGCATTAAAGAAAGCTGGCACTAAACAAAAGGCTTTATCTTACAGAGATAAATTGGAAAAAATCCAGAAAAATTTATATAAATTAGTTAAAATACAATTTAACCAAATTGCAAAAACTAAGACTCTTAGAATAAGGAACTTAATTATTTTTGAATTATATTTATCACAAGTATCTAAAATTAAATCTAAGATTAATGAACCTCTAAATGCCAATCATCTAATATTTGTAGATAGAGAGGAATTTGATCCTAGAAAATTTAAGGAAAATTTAAAGCATAGAATGATAAATGAGGGTTAAGTAAAATGACTTTTCGGAGTAAGATTATTTGGACACTAAGAGAACTAACTACTACAATCAGACAAAGACAAATGAATAAGTTTGATGTTAATATAGGAGTCTCAGGAAAAAGGGGGGTTGGTAAATCAACTTTCCTTTTTAAGATATTTAACTCATTTAAGAAAGATGGATTTCTACAAATAAAACATCAAGTCTACAATCAAGAAGATGTTATTAATCTATTAGCAAAACAAAGTTTTAGATACTGTTGGGATGATGAAGCAATAAATTCTGGTTATAAAAGAGACTTTCAAAAAGTAGGACAAAAAAATTTAGTAAAGATTATTACTAACTATCGAGATAATTATAATATTTACGCTTCTGCCCTCCCATTCTTCTATAGTCTTGATAAAGACTTAAGAGAATTAATATTTTGTCATGTACATATTATTCAAAGAGGAGTCGCAGTTATTCTTTTACCTTTACCAGATCAGATACATGGCTCTGATCCTTGGGATACAAAAAATAATACTAAAATAGAAATTAAAGAAAATATTAGGCTTAAAAAAAATCCTGATCTCTCTTTTAGATACCACAAATTAACTACCTTTGCAGGTTATATCTATTTTGGTCCAATGACTAAAAAACAAGAAAGGATATATCAGATAGTAAAACAAGAGAAGAGGGCAAAGAACTTTGGAATAGAAAATCCTAATTCAGAGAAAAAAAGTTTTAACGAGAGGGTTTTTGATTTATTAATTGATGGTAAATTAACTAATGATGGACTTATGCAAATGTGCCTAGCTGAAGGTGTCAAGTACTCCACCATAAGGACTTTATTAAATACTATGCTGAAGGATAGGGGGGAAAAGAAAACATTGAAGGATTTTTATAGAAAAGGAGTCATTCAGAGTGTCAATAGTATCAAAAAGGGGGACATATCTGGACTAGTTCCCTCCATCTCCTCGTAGATTCACCTAATGTGTATTAGACGAAGGGTTTAAAAATTTAATCTACCTAACTTTTTTAAAGATACAAATGAGGATCAACAATTATTATCCTGAGAAGAAAGATAAGTCTAGGAAGAGTCTCTATCTTAAATCTTTTTTAATAGGAGTTGGTTTAGCTATCCTGTTTATAGTTCTTGGTAAAGGAATCAAATCTCTTATCAAACTTGTGATGGAATACTGGGCTTGGACCATAGCAATTGTAGGAGTATTATTTTTTATTAAAAGGTTTTTTTTCAAGGGGAAGAAGAAGTTGGTGGGTGAAAGGTAGATGAATGTAAGTCTAGATAAGTTTGCTAGCTGGCTAACTAATAAGGGTTTGAAAGATAGAACTGTTGAAAACTATCTTTATTACTTTAATAAATTTACTTCTGATGTATTTAATCAAGAGACAATATCTCTATTCTTATCTAAGAAGGAGAATAGGAATACTGTAGCACGTGGCTTCTTACTTAATTTCAAGAGGTTTCTCGTAGTAAACTGCCAAGAGTTAGGTGTAGAACATCTTAAAGCAGATATTGCTTCTGTTGAACTTCCCCAGATTACCGGTAGAAAGAGAGAGAGGATTGTTAGGCCTATCTCAAAGGAAGGCATTCATAGATTAGAAGGAGTTTTGGAGACTGAAAAATTAAAGCTGCAACTATTAATATCCTTTTATTGTGGTTTAAGACTTGGGGGTCTCCTTAAGATTAAGGTTGTCTCTTTTGATTGGGATAAATGGAAGAAAGATTCTTCTAAGATGGGGGAATTGAGAGTCTTTGAGAAGGGAGATAAGGAAGGTATAGCATTAGTTCCACCAGAAATAATGGAGAGGGTGGCTTTATTCATTCATTCAGCTGGCTTTAAATCTGTTGATGCTTATTTATTTGTTAAACCTAGGAGAGAAAATCAGAGAGTAAAGGATCTTGCTAGGACCTGGCAGAATAAATTAGCTAAGGCAGGAGTTGATTGTGGTATTACCCAGATAGGTTCTGATGATAAGCCTATAAAGGAAACAGTAGTTCATCCACACAGACTCCGCCACTCTTATGCGTCTCACCTTCTCAATGTTATGGGGATGAATCTAAAGGAAGTCCAGGAACTTTTAAGACATTCGGATATATCTAGTACTCAAATTTACACTCATACAGATAAAGAGAAATCAAAGAAAAAGTTAGAAGGATTATATTCTAGTTAGACCCAATTAAATGAATCTTGCTTGTTTAACTGTCTTAGCTTTTTGCCCGGACAATCCTGCATCGCTTAAAATCCCTTTTCTCTTTTTAAGTTGTGAAGAAGTTGCTCCTGAAAGTGTACTAATATTTCTAACTTGTGCTGGACTCCTGCCAGAAACTATTGCTTTTGAAATTACTTTAGAAATCCTTCTCCTCTCTTCTTTCTTATTTTCTCCTAATAAATTCTTAGATTTAAAAGTAGTGATTCTTCTAACCATTATCTCTTTCCCCTTTTTAACTTCTTTTTTTCCTCAGCATCAATTCTATTTATGTTCTCAGCTATAATAATAGATCTCTTTTTTAAGAATTTCAAAGTTCCTTTTCCTAATGGTCCCAATGATTTTTTCACAGAAGCCCCTGCCCTCCCTATAGAACCTCTAGCACTTTTTATCCTTCTTATCGTTGGGCTTTTCAATGCTTTTATCTCTCTTTCTAATCTTGCTCTTTCTATACTATCTTGACTATTTCTATTTGCTTTTAATTTTGCTGCATCAGATTTCCTTAGAAGTCCATTCCTCTCTTTTCTTAATTGACTTAAACTTTTTCCATTAGTCATTTTACATTTATACTATGATTTTATGGTTTATATATCTTATGAATTAAGTTCCAGTATAACTCTGTGGATTTTTCTCCATTGCTTTAGTCCTTTGTTTATGTAATCTCTGATGTATATCTCTTGATTCTTTACTCATGTATCCTCTAGTACACTCACTACATCTAAAAGCGTTTCTTAGACATTTCTGATTTGAATTATGACTTGCCATTTTCTTGATTAAAAAAGTTTACTAATTCCTATATCTTTTGCTTCTTTATAAATTCTGTGAACTGTTTGAAAAAATTTGTTTGTTTTTGCAAATTCTTATCTATATTTTTCATAAGTCTAACGTGTGTCACTTGGTTATTTCCATAATATTGTGCGTTCTCTGCATTCTTTTTAATCAACTCTCCTGCTGCGTTAAACATTTTCAAAACATTTTCAGGGGTTACCTTCCATTTAGTCCTTTCATGAGACTCAAAATAATTATCTGCAGAATTTATTTGTAGGGGATCATCCCCTTCAAATTCTTCAAGTCCTATATCATCTCTTCTTGAATTATCAACCCAGAGAATTGTTTTATTTCCTTTTTCCTTGACATATAATTTATCCCCCCTTTTTAAGATCCATTGTGCAAATTTATTGAAGATTAATCCATAATGCTCTCTGAATATTTCTATTCCATACATCCCAGTAAACCCAAATCTCTCTTTCAGACTCCTTACAAGATTGTCAACATCCTTCAATGCTCTGAATTTTGAATGTAATGCGTTCTTTGAATAGTAAGAATTATTTGAGTATATTGTTAGAGATTCTTTATTTATCCAGATTGAGCATTTATCTTTTATTAATTTCAAGGATCCAAAAGGGAGTCTTGTTAAATTTCTCACCTTGAATTCATACTTGACTTTTTGTTTCTCTAGTAGATTCTTTTCGTTTGGAAATAGTATTTTAAAGTTAAATGCGTGGCCTCTTTTATTAAGTCTATTGTGAACTTGGTTTTTGGTTACCCTAGGGTGCGAATATGAACTTCCTAAAACATTAATTACATAATTTCCTCTTCTCTCAATATATCCAGAATTTTCTAGTCTCCGAAGGTGATTTGATAGTGCTGAAGGTTTTATGTTCAACTTTTCCCTTACTTCTTTCTTATTAAATCCTTTAGATAAAAGGTTCAAAACTATGCCAATTTCACATCTCTTTTTAGGGGTGTCCATAGGGGTGTAATGTGAACTTCATATTTAAACATTCTTTACTATTTTCAAGTTAAGAAATAGTGTATAGAACTAAAAAGAAAGGGTTGTGATGAGGTATAAGGCCTAGTAATCTCCCAAACACTTTCTTTAAACCCTTCCTTTTTACTTACTATTCAAGGGTTAATCCAATATTTAAATGTTTCCAATGGAAATGTAGGAGTGTGAGGGCAGGTATGGAATTATAAAGATTTAAAAACAACCTAATCTTTATTTTACTATCACCTCTTTTACCCCAGGAGAGGTTTTGAGTTATCTATTTAAAAAAGGTGCTGGGTGGAAGTAAGAGGTTCGTCCTCCGAAGACATACCTACTTTTTTTGACTTGAAGCCCTCTCTTAGGGTTATGTTTAAGGCTCCCTTAGAAATATCTTTCTGAATCTTTCTGCTCTTTCTTTAATCTTATCTTCTCTAAAGCTTTCTTACTCATGCCTTTGTTTAGTTCCTTCTCCCAAACTCTACCTTCCTTATCTACGAAATACAACATTCCTTTCTTTCTAATAATCTTGGCCACTAATTTCTTTGTTGTCATCCTTGTGCTGCACCGTATCTCATTTTAATTCAGCACCTCTTTTTGCTTCAATGCGATTACGACCACCTTGTCTATAAGGATGCTTCTTGTTTTCTTTCTTCTTTTCCCTTGCTGTGTTTCTTTTGTTCATCCTTTATACTCCTTCTTGAATTTCATTTTATAGTCCTCATGCAATCTTATTAATTTAATTCTTGAAACCTCACTCAAAGTATATTCATAATGTCTTGTTTCATCTTTAATCTTTTCTTCTATTTCTCTCCTTGCCTTGCCTACTAATCTTTTTACTATGTTCATTTTAAAAATACATCTCCTTTTCTCTCATTTCTTCACCTCGTTTTTGTCAGGGTTTGCGAACTTCTTGCAATCCAAACTCTCCCGATATTTATCACACCATGTTAAACATAAGTGAGTTTTCCTGCATTTAGAACAAAAAAGCTCTCTACCACATTCACACACTTCGTTAAGGTTTTGTTTAACGCACTTTGGACATAAATATTTATATTCTCCACAATAAAATCCATCTTTAACTTCTTTCCCACAACCTTTGTTTTGTTTAACGAACTTCTTACACTTACAATATGATAGCCCTTTATTATGTTCCCATTTAGCATACCCACATTCGCATAAATCATTAGCGTCAGCAGAAGGGTTCACAGGTTCATACAAAAACCTATCAGCAAACTTCTGCTGACCATTATTTTGCTGACTATGATTTTCGTTAGCATTATCTTGTGCGTCTTCTTTTAAGAATTCTTCAGGAGTCCTTATCTTAACACCAAATCTTTTTTCTAATTCCTCTCTATTCTCAAGCATTTTTTTAGTAAAAGTAACAAAAATATCTAATCTATTTACAACGGCTTCGAAATAATGAATTATGCTATAACCAACATCATCTCTAAAATATTTTAATCTTGAATTCCATTCTTCTAAAGTAAAATTCCCATTACTAATAAATGAGTGGACATAAGCTCTGTATTCGTGTTCTAATTCCGGTATTACTTTTATTAATTCTATTTTCATTAATTCTTTTGTCATTCTCCAACCCCCTCCTCCTTCTTTGCATTTTCCCATACCCTATATAAATTATAAATTGCTATAACTACTTTCTTTCCTAATGGAGTTAAGATAGGAATTCTTTTCTTTCTATCTTTTATCGTTTTTTCATAAATAATAAGCCCCTCATTATCTAATTCTTTAACACTAAGACAAGTTATCCCATCAGTTCTATTAATCTTTCTCGCAATATTAGAAACACATAATTTATCCCTACATTTATCTAAGCATAATAATATCTCTCGTTTAATTGGTGTGATCTTCATTTTTTCTCCTTTAAATATTTATATCCTCTTACATTTCTACAAGCTTTTATATTTCCCCCGATTTTATATTTTGCAGGTACTTGCTCAATCAATCCTAATTTCATTAATTCTTTTGTCATTCTCCAACCCCCTTCCTCTTTAGTTCTTTTTGAATGAACTCTTGGTTATCATCAAAAGCTTTCTGTTGTAGTTCCTGCTCTTTGTAATATTCTCCCCAAGAAGAACAACCCCAGAGGATGTGATTACTCATGTTGCATAGAACCTCTTTCTAACATATTTCTTTTCTATTAGTTTTTCTCCTGCTAATTTAGCACATTTATCGTAATGTTCTTTTCTAAGTTTTACCATAAGATTGTTAAACATCTTCACATCAAAAGCAGTATCACTTGTTAAACCCCAAACCATACCAACAACTTGGGCTTCAAAACTTTCTCTTTCCTCTTTCAAATCCTTGATGAATTGTTTGACATCTTTGGTTGGTATAACATCTCTACAAAGGTGTAAATTAAAATCAATCTTATCACTCAAACTCATTTCAAATCCTCCTCTGTGATGTTGAATCTTTCCATCCACTTCTTAATATCAAGTAACTTGTCTTTTCTAAGAGGAGGAAAAATACCTATTAAAGAATCTAAATCTTCCTTAACCCACTTAATTGCTAATTGTTTTAATTCAAAATAATTAATAACAGTATCACTCATTCCTTTCCATTTCTTGCTAGCTGGGAAATGTTGTTTCAATTCCTTCAAAGTTTCATCTGTCATTCTTCGCCCCCCATATCTTCTGCGTAACTTTCCTTATAAATTGTTATTATGTACAATAAAGCCATAAAAAAAACAGAACCTCCAGAAAAAACTAAAAAGTGGAGAAAACTAATTATTCCTCTTGCATTTAAATAAATCGAAGTAGCTACTATTGACATACAGATAACTAAAAAATAAAATTGAACCTCCCCAAACTTCATTTTCCTTTCTCCTGTTCTTTATTTAAGTC
>SDBU01001737.1_pt1 | contig 30231 bp, 15 predicted proteins | sample 2277071 | NCBI WGS metagenome assembly SDBU01 (sample SAMN10397929, study PRJNA504765) | marine sediment metagenome | isolation source: marine sediment core GS08_GC12, 126 cmbsf | place: Arctic Ocean: Gakkel Ridge, Loki's castle | collected 2008 | reverse complement strand
CCGTCATAGCCGTTACGCGACATGCGGATCTGGTAATACTTGCCCGCAGGGCGGATCGTATCGTGAAAAATATTCATATAATCATCGGGATTAACCCCGACAAATTCCTTCATAAACTGCTGCGGCGTCATCGTGATCGTGATCGTCTCGTCATTTTCTACAGTGCCAGGGATGTCTTCATCATCATCGTCTTCGTCCTTCCCATCATCATCTTTTTCCTTCTTCGGTTTGTACCGCCAGGTAAATTCCGTCGGCGGCTGCCCGAGATTCAGCACAAGGATCCGATACACCTGGGCCAGCATTTTTTCTTTTTCAGCAATCAGCATTTTTACGGGCTGCCCGGCCTTGTGCATTTTATGAAGTTTGACAACATCCGAACGCAATTTCTGATACAGGAATTGATTCATCATAGGGGTATTACTCGAACTTTTTGTCTCGGGCATGACTTCTTTCGGAACCAGCCCGTATTTGTTGGCCAGGTCCGAAAAGTTTTCCCAGTACCCGCCGTCTCCGACAAATAGATTGTGTTGCAGAACCCAGACAACTTCGCGGTCCATCATATCCCTCTCGCGAAAATCGATCATGTACTGCAAAAAAGCATTCGACTTTTCCATTTTATCCCAGAACGAGATATAATTCTGCGAAAACTCAAACGATTTGAGCTTATGCTTTTCAATGACAGCCGGACGGAGGGAATTAAGGGCCGCAAAAATCCAGCATCGACCACTACTCTTCTGATTGGTAATGCTCTTAACCGTGACCTTGACCTTGTCACTGAAGAATTCGTTGTGATTGCTTACGATCTGGCGATTGAGAGCTAGGTCTTTGATCTTGTTATTAGTCAGGGAGTTATAGACTGTCCGATGCGCATCCAGGCTAAAATCACGCTGGATCTGCTTGATCAGCGAAGGTGACAATCCCCCTTCCCCGCAAAAACCAGATGCCGAAAGCAGTACAACAAAAAAGCCGATCATGATTCGTTGAAAAGTATTCATGTTTTCCATTTTTTTGCATCCTTAACTGAGATTTCCCTATGAGTTAATTGTTTGTTTATCTGACATTTCCCATTTACACACCTAAAAAACATAATTCAGCCCTTTCGATGTCAATAATCTTACCAAAATTGCCTTGAGCTGTTGAGAATTTACTTTTTTGAAGTTCATCTGCCAAATCCGGGGTAAAAAAGTGACGAAAATCCGTACAACTGAACTACAACCAAAACACCAAATAGCTCACAAAATCACAAAAATCGTGAATCCATAAGATTCGTAATATCAAAGACTTAGAAAATGCTCAGAAAATGGTGAACGTCTTGAACATACTATTGCCGTTGTGAGCGCAACTGGATTATATATCCGATGGCAGTTTATAAGTGATCATCAAGCTCGCTTTAGAGCGACGTATTTAATGTCCGTGTTCAAGAAGTGTGCCCGTAAAAAAACTCGACTTTAACTTGTAGTCAGGCATATCGTTATATTTCGCCCATAACAGCAGATGTACTTTTCAGTAGGAACACGCCTCTAATCATTTGTGACCGGCCCTGCCGCCTATTGCTTCGAGACGACCAGTTGGATTGGCTCAGCCTCTACTCTGACCTCCGGATTGTAATACTCATAGACGGCGGACTTGGGTGTCTTGGCTTTCAGTGGGTATTTAGCCAGTAATTGATACTTAATCTCGATGGGCTTTCCATGCTCGACTTCTCTGAGGTACACAATAATCTGGCGGCCTGTGGTCGAATATTTCTCAATTATTTCCGATTTGACTAGGCTGTTTAATTTATCAGGTATCAACGTAAATCCCGGGGGAAGTCCCAAGTCCACAATAATCATATTGGCTTTGCCGCGACGATTGTTTGTTACGGTTGCGGCAACGTTGATTATATCATCAGAGACCAGTTGGGTGCGATCGTATTCAACCTTAATTGTCATAGGCTCTTCTCGATGCGGCAGAACCTTTTTCGGATAAGGCAAATAATAACGACCGACCACCTGATATAATAAAGCTCCTTCGCCCTCAAATTTCAGTGTAATTGTATTTTGACCTTTGCCTGTGTGGTCCTTGAGGTCGACCAGTTGCATTACGTCGCTGTTGTTCTCATCAACTTTCAGTTCGGTGATTTCCTTGCCATTGAATGTCAAATTGATGGTTGCATTTGCCGTAGCTGTTGCACCACGTTCGGCCATCAGCATTGCTCGCAAAGCCTGAATAGTCGCCTGCGTGGATTGCCATGTACCGTAGGCATCCTTGTTCTTCACCAGATAGGTTATGGCCTTACTCACTGTGCCCAGCTCCCGACCGCAGCGTATGAATGCTTGGACGGCTAGGGCGGTTACTTCGATATCGCCTGCTGCTCCACAACCGTGTGTTGGCGTCTTGGACTGTACCGGCCAGTAGGCAATATCATCTTTCTCCACCCGTCTTTCAAACAGTGTTTGCAGCACATCAAGTGTGGTTTTATCTTTAGGGTCAACAGTGGCTAAAGCGTTTGCCGTCAGAGCGATGGTGTAATTATCCTTCATCTTGCCGAGGTGTTTTCGCAGATATTCTACTCCCTTACTGACTTCCGGTCCCTCGTACCCGGTGGATGCCAGTGCCCACGTTATATATGCAGTGTTGCGGAAGACATCGTCGGTGAACTTATTGATTGCACCTTCACGAATACCGCCGGCGGTCGGCTTATACGAGCCATCTTTTTCCTGACACTTTGCAAGCCATTGTTGTGTTCTTGTGATGATGGCGGGATCGACCTCGTAAACTTTACTCATGTCGTAAAATTCCATCAGCCCGTATGCCGTCAGTATACGGTGGGCTGGCGCTTTACCGAACCACTCAAAACCGCCACCGGGCACCTCATAAGAGACGAGCCGCTGGTAGCCGGCGTTGATGAATCCCTCGGCTTTCATTTGCAGTTCGGGTGTGATTTTGCCCGTGCTCTTCATGTAGTCCAGCACAAGAATATTCGGATACGTTACCGAAGATGTCTGCTCGAAACAACCGAACGGCATACGAAGCATCTTTTCGAGCCCTTCGGCGACCTGGCTGAGAACGCCCGGATAAATCTTCACGAATATTTTGCTCGCATCGTCGATTGCTGATTCGGGTATGGTAATAGTGTGCGAAATAGTGCCTTTCAGACGTCCACTTTCGCTGATCAGATACTCTTTGCCATCTGGTACAATCTCTACAGTCCGCGCAACGGCATCACTTTTCTTTGTACCCCGGGCAATTACCGTGAACTTTTGAAAGCCGATTTTGCGAACGGTGATGGGGAAATATACCGCTCTAACTTCCGATGGACCGAGCGTGACCGTTTTTTCCGCCAGACATTCAAGTTTGAACCAGTTTTCTTTTTTAACCTCCAGTTGAATTTTCTGGTCGGTCTTGAGGTAGTTGTATATAGATAGCTATCGGCACGTGGATCTGGTCGTTCTGTGTAAGCGAGACGGGAAAATCGATATCCACGAAGAAATCCTGGAACACTTGGATACCCGCCGTGGTCGAGCCAAGCTGACCGGTAGCCGATGAGGCCATACAGGTCAATCGCCACGTGGTTATCGAATCGGCCATCGGAATATTCAAGACGGCTCTTCCGCGACCATCGGTGATTACAGCGGGATTGAAGTACAGCGTCTCAGGGAAATACTCGCGAATGCGAATCGGCTCGGCGCCACCGCCAACTTCTGAAGAGCTTTCGCTCTTAGGTCCAGTAATAGCTAAAGCTTTTTTCATAGGTGCCCCGGCCATAGCCATAGGTACCTCGGCCGCATCCATAGCTAATCCATTCATTGCTCCAAACCAATTTCTTCTTCCGTTGTTGAATCTTATTTGGCCCCTTGGTCCGAATACTCCGGCCGGCACGGACGCATCATCGGCGGTGCTCCATTTGCCGTCAATGCCGGCGGATAAAAGCACAAAGCCGTGATAGTTCTGACAGTTTTGACACCATCTGCCTTCTATCTTCATCACCTCTCCCCATGGATCGAGCGAATCTGGTTTCGCCAGGTATCCGTCTTCGACCAGCCGGTCGATATTGACGCCTTTTTTCAAGCTTATCTTGTCTTTTTTCAACTTTTGCGCTAACTTATTAAACGCATCTCGCACCTTCTGGTATCGCGGCATCATGTGTTGGGCCATTTTTTGTTGAAAAGCCTGCGCCTTATTGTCCCGCTCATACGTATTGACGTGCAGAGGATAGTCACCTACTCCCTTTGCCGATGCAAGCAGAACACGGGCTGCAGTATCACGGCGGGCCTCCATCGGCCGGACACCCACAACCGGGATCGGCGGGCAGATACACGTATCCAGTTCATAGCCGTGGATTTCATAGCGTGGAGTGGCAATCTCTTTTTCCAGGTAAAAATAGACTTTCTCCAGTCCAGGCTGCATCTCCTGAAGGGCGAAGACCGCCTCATCAACTACCATAACTCCCAGAGCCGATGCCACACCTTTACCACGCTTATTGGTTATCTTGAATTTCAGCTTTGCCTCCGTACCCGGCAGGTATGTCTCGTTGTCACTGGAGACCTTTATGCTTAAATCATCCGCTGGGTCTACCAGCACAAGTCGTCGGTCACGAACAATCACACCATTTCTTCCAATGAAGTAGGCGTTGATTTGGACTGTACCGGCTAACATTGCGTCCAAAGTGATTTTATCTCTTGTCCTGCCGTTTTTAAGCTCCAGCGTTCGAGTCAAATAGGTCTGGCGGTCCTTGATGAGGTCCAGGTACACGGTCCCTCTCTTGCGGGTGGAATATACCGATAGCTCTACCTGCTCACCGGTTCTGTAGAGGGATTTGTTTGTGCGCAACAGAACCGAGTCATCATCAAAGCGTTTCTTTGTTTGTAGCTCCACACTGGTTCGACCGATATGTCCCTGTGAATCTTTGGCGGTCAGCGATATCTTTGTTTTGGCATCATCCTGGGGCTTCAATGTGACTGTCCCGCGAAACCGGCTTCATCAGTGTTGATCGTCACTATTCTGCGGTTTGGTGCATTCTCCCAGGTAACCTTGCAGGCCGCCGGTGTCGAGTCCGCATAGGTTGTAACAATGTAAACTTTGTTTTCCAGACCGGCTATCAGTTCACCGCTTTCAGGCACAACGGCAACTATAATAGGTGAGGCGGTTACAGGGATGTTCTTGGTTATAGTTTCCTTGTGGTCGGCGGTATCAATTACGGCGATTTCAAATTTGGCTGAAGCCTTGCCTGCTTCCAGCGGCTGACCTACAAAGTGCTTTGGCAGGCGAACCTCAAAGGTGTAATGCCCTTTCTCATTGGTCTTGCCCTCGATTGACTGGAAGTCGACATAGGAGACGTCAAACTTCGCGCATTTTATCTCCACCTTACCCCCAGCCACAGGCTTACCAAAGAAATAATCTACCTGTATCTCACCTTTGACAGTCTCGCCGGGCTGATAAAAACTGCGGTCGCTCTTGAAGTTTACCTTGAACTTAGGTAGCACGTAACGTTCGACGGTTACGGTTTTCTCTTCCTTCATGCCAGCTGCGATTGCACGGATACGATAGGTACCCATATTCAACTCGTTGGCCAGCACAAAGTCTGCATGCGAGATGCCGAAACGGTCGGTCTTTTTGCGCACCTTAAAGACCTTGTTGCCCTTGGCGTCCTCCACCTCGAATGTAACTTCCGATTCGATCAGAGGTTTCATTTCAGGCTGAGAAAGTGTAAGCGCGCGAATGTGAATGGTCTGACCCGGTTGATAAAGCGGCTTATCTGTTGTTAGCAATGTGCGCAGAGCACTTCTGATATGCACTGTCTCTTCAACTACATCTTTCGCCGTCTTTGATGTTACGGTTACCTTTAGTTTTGCATTACGCAGTACCATGTCGGGCATATCGAGTCGTACCGCAACTTCGCCGTTTTTGTCGGTCTTTTTGCTGAATTTGGAAATGACTTTATCCTCGTGTGTCAGCTCAACAGCAACGTCCGCTCCGTGGATGGGGATTCCGGCAGCCCGGTCACGGACAAGCACACGTATTACAGGCCGCGTCCCTGCTACGAACTCACGCTGGCCCAACACCGTGGTCTCGAGAATTTCACCAACAAACAGCAGGCTTCGCTGTCGATATGCCTGGTTTGAATTGAAGCGATATCGCAGATAGTAGTTGGACAAATCCTTCTTGTCGATTTGTGCGTACAGTTCGATTTGAAGCGGTCTGCCTCTATGCCGGCGGGTTACCTTGGCCAGGAGCACACCGTCAAGCTTATAAAGCTCCGCCTCAAGCGAGCCGGTTGTACTTCGGGGAGGGTAACTCAATTGTTATCCTTTCGGATGAAACATTGAATAGAGACAGGTCCGCATTGGTCCGACTGCCCGAGTTACTTCCAGAGCCTGCCGAACTCATAAGAGGAACAACGATACTTACTGTGACCAAAACCGCTAAGGCAATGTATGTCGTTCTTTTAGACATGGTTCAATCCTTTCATATTGAAGATTGTAATGTGATTTAGTTAGTACTCAAATCATGCATCTATCATATAAGACGAGTAAATCAGCCAAAAGTTGACAAGTACGGTTTGATTTTCTTCCGTGCCGGTCATGCTCTTCCTAACTCTCTGTCTTCAAAGCGCTTACGAAGAGTAAAAGTTATGTAAAATAATAAGTTGTCGTTTTTGCTGAACATTTATTGGTTCTATTCCTCGATTTCACTCTCTTTTGTGAACAGCTCTTTATGTGAACAATCTCTATTAGATATTATACGCCCCAAGGCCGGACTACTCACACATTTATTCTTCATTCAAATTTTAATTTGGATATAGTTTTACTCGTCGAGTTGACTTACTATAGTTTTCGTGTTTAGGCATATTTAATATTCCCCTTTTCTCAGCTTTTTCGGTTTGCGGGGACTATTCTGGTTAGTTAGCGGCTGTAATTAGTGAGGAAAATCCATACAACCCTACTACAACCAAAAGGCCAAATAGCGTGTAAAATCGCAAAAATCGTGAATACACAAGATTAGTAATATCAAAGGCTTAAAAAATTCTCAGAAAATGATGAACGTTTTGAACATACGTTGACACTGGATTGAATGTTCTATGTCGTGGACCTTGTGGCTGTAATGCAATAGTGTTCCTGCTTGACTTACTTATAAACTCATCATCAGTACTTACAAACAAAATTTACACAAATGTTGACCCTGTGCTTCGTCAATCCGTAAATTAGTTACTGATTGAGCAATGGTTGTGAAGGTGCCTTCTGTTAACAAAAACTATTCTGGACTTTTTTATTTCGCCGCCGGCTTAGGCATAACAACCGTCAGAACTTCACTTATATGTGCCTTCGGAACAGCAACTTTGAACACAACCTTCCCGTTGCCTATTTTACCGCCAAACGCTATATTACTCTTGCTTTCAACAGCTATATTTTTTATTGGGAATGACGGCATAGCCGACATCATTTTCAGCATGCGAACAACATTAAACGTCCCGAAGAAATCATCTGCTCCATCTCCAAGCATCGCCACCGCCTGCTTTATATCCGATGCCGCTTCACTCGATCCTCCAGCCTTAACCTCATCGATAATCTGCTTAATAGCCACATCAACGTTACCGGCTATCGCCTCAACACAAAGCCCGTCAACTGTCGCCCACCTGTACTCAAAACCATCACCGTACATCTTTTCTATGATCTGAGCCTCTTGTGAATTAGGGTCTGCCGATTTAAATGTCAGTGTAGCCGAATTGACCTTCGCTCCCTTATACTCGTAAACATTCATTTGCGTAACATAATTCATTTCCAGGCCCATCTCTTTATAAAAGTCCATCCACCCGCTGTCGTTCCATAGTTCGATACCTTTTAGGATCGACTTATTAAACTTCTCAGCGTTACTGACCTCGATAATACAATCTTCCATAAACGGAGGCGATGCCGTTTCATCTGCCCACAATGACACTGCCATAGACCCGCCAAGAGAGTCGATGATCTCAGTGGTGATCTCCTTCATCTTCGTAACATCTTCGTCCGACATTTTCCCGGCGGTCATAACGTCCATCAAGCAAATCGTGTCACTATAAAACTTCTGCAGCAAAGGCTTATTCAACCTGCACGCAAAGTTCACCATCGCACCATCCTGCAAATAATTTACCAGTTTATCCGCCTTAGCTCCCGACGCATCCGCCACAAGAGCCTTGGCCGACTCACTACCCGGCATAGCTGTATAAGTTTGCAATATAGTCAAAACATCGGCCCCAGGCTCAATCGCCAAACTAAAGCTCTTGCTCTCATTGAGCAGCGTCTCGACAATACGAATATACATATCCATGACGTTGCCGAAACTGTCCATCATCGGATTATTCTCGAATTGTTTCATTGTTGCTTTCGTGGAGGTTATTTGCTTGTCGAGCTGCTCGATAGTCGCCTTCTGATTCGGGTCATTAGCATCAAGCCCTGCCTTCTGCTTCTCAAGCCCGGCAAGCATAACTTCCATGTTCTCGTTCATATCAGCCATCATCGTTTTGCTCTTCTGAAGTTGGGCAACTGCCACATCGCCATAAACCTCACCCATCTTCTGCACATTAACATACACCCATATCGGCTGCCCTGCTGCAATAGTTTTCTCGGTTGTGTCTATAGCGGTTTCGAGTCCTTTATCGACATTGAAGTTGACAGAATCATTAGCCTTGGCGAACACCGCATAATTGCCCGTTTGTTTTACCACTGCAAAGGTCTGGCCGTTCATCGTCACTTTCGAGATGCCGTTTGTATCCGCTTCGCCGACATTGGGATTACCGCTGACAAACTCAGCATAGTCACTGACCGGCACAAGCACCTTTATTGCAGGCTCCATCTGCCCCGGCTTTGCAACCACGTAAGCAGCAAAATTCCCGCCGGTATTAACTCCCTTCAATTCCGGATTGCCCAGTACCTGCGCAAACTGCATCCGCGCCATCATAGACAAGCCCATTGGAACAGGAGAAACTCCAGTAAGATAAGTATCCAGCTGATTGAGTGTATGATTAAAATTATTCAACCGAACCGCAAGCATACTCTCCGCCGGGATCAGACTAAACAGCTCATCGGATGACTCCGTTGCGTAAGCTAATCCGCCAATACAAACCATACTCACCAATACAAACAAAACAACATTTCCCAAAGATCGTGAATTAAACATTTTTAATACTCCTAAAATTAAAGTTGATTAACATTCCATTTTTTCCCTTGGCTACGCAACCAAACGTTCAAATTCGACTAAATAACTGAAATATCCCTAAGCTGGGACTTCCCTATAATATTGTGTAAAGTTGTTCAGCTACGCCGCTAAACCTTATTTCCATATAGAACATCAAATCTCTCTTGAAAATTCAAACTTTCTTATTGTCCTTGTTCTTTTGAGCTTACTCTGGAAGCCGTTCCTTCATTTGTTTATCTTGCATTCTTAATTGCCGATCTAGTTCATCAATCTCTTCACTTGTTGAGGTAGATTGGGAAGGCAGCGAAAATTCTTCGATCGTAAAATCGATTTGTTCTATCCCTATTTTTATGGCGTCAATTCTTACAAGCTCGGCATCAGCCAACCATTCTTTATCCAATTTTGGAAGAAGTCCGCTTCTGTCATTTAAATCTGTAAAATCGAACTGTTTCGCCATAGTTTCGAGACGTGTCGGCCCCAAAGCCGCCATTACATTCGCATATATATTACCTTCTACTTCTGCTAAAAATGCCTCATGATGTTTTTTATTCACCAATAAATAAATATAATTATAATCCGAATAAATATCCCTGGAGAGGTCATATTGAGATTTTCTTTTAACACTTCTGTCAAATAATAAATTTATTTTCTTTTCATTAATAATTACCGATATCGCATTCGGCCTTTCAAGAATATCGTATATCACCACTTGCTCGGAACCGAACGAATCTTTCAAGCCTTGCTTTAAAGGGAGTCGCGATACGATTTCATATTGATAAATGTCCAGATCAGCACGAGCCGAATAAGTGCCTGTTTTATTTTTAAATTGATGGAGGGATGATTCGTCCAAACTGAAAATTTCCGTGTAAGAAAACTTCTCCTTAAAAGGATTAAGCAATTTGACATCCTTTAAGGCAGCTTGTATCGGCAGCATGAATTTTTCACTTGAAAACATCTCCCTTTTATATGTTGAGATGTATTTTGATTTAAGGATGGTCCCATCAGGGTATTCCATTTGCACATCGGCCATTGTCCTTAAAATTACGAATTGCCCAACAGGCAAACCTTTTACTCTTTGCTTAATACTTATAGATTTTACTCTAACATCTTTTTTGCGATATCGGACTTCATCAGATATAATGAGATATTGAATATCAAAATCCACAGACAGGCGATCAGATATTGCTGGTGAGCTTTGAACTACAGAAACCTCTTTTAAGAAATCCCAACTCCATAATCGCGTAAAACAAGTCATAACCAGAAAAGCAACAACCAAGTACTTTATTGTCTTTGTAGTATGTCTTGTCAAAAACTGGTGAGCTATAAGAACCGAACCAATTAAAAGCACATAAAGATCTTTAGCGACGTCGATTGATGCTCCCAAAGATGGGTTTTTGAATAGCTCGACATTATAAATGTACTTTCCAAGCACTGGAAGAAACATTGGAATCACGGACTTACAAATGGCAACAATTACAAGGACAGCGAAAACGATGATTCCAACAAGAGCATACCGACTGAATTTTGGTGTTAAGGTGGCTAAAATCACAAAAGGAACAATAAAAGCCAGCTTTTCTATAAGCACCTCTGGTATTACAAGCAACAAGTGATAGGCAGTTGCACCGTTTGCCGCTAAAACAAATAACTCGGCAATAAGAAGTGGCATGACTAAAATAGTTGATATCATACAAGATTTCGCAAACAATAGCCCTTTCCTGGAAATCGGACGGGTATACCAAAAGGCTGTCGTTCCAACTATTGAATCATCTTGAATAATCAAAGGAACAATAACAATTATCATCAAACCTTGCAAAAAACTAATCAGCTTTACAAATAAAGGCAAAAGCATTTGAAATTGTAAAAGTTCAGCGGCCAAATTAATACCACCAATGGCTAAAGCTGATTGGGCAAGAATAAGTAGGAGCCAAACAAGAAACAAATACTTAAGGCGTATTAAATCTTTTTTAAATAGATAAGGTATAAATTTCATAAGCCTAACTCCTATAATTCAGAGATCTTAAATTTTTTAGCAAATACTACAAATATCTCACGCAAAGACATTCCTGATACTTCGATATTAGAGCAGTTTGGGAAAAGTTTACGAATCTTATCCTCGCCCTTTCCCTTTTCGTATTGACTATCGATAAAATGAACAGTACGACCCTGCTGTTCCGGTAAATACCATTCTTCGGGCAAGCTGTTTTTAATGTCAAGTGGCTCCGCTAAAGTTAGCTCAACTCGTCTAAACCTTTTCTGTAATACTTCAGCTTTTTCGACAACCTTTAGCAGTCCTTTATCAATAATACCTACCCAATCAGCTAATCTTTCGACCTCATCAATATCATGAGAAGATATGAATATCGTCCAATTCTCATCCTCTGTAATATCTAATACTCCAGAAATAAATTCATCACGAACTAAAGGATCTAAACCACTAAAGGGTTCATCAAATATTAACAACTTGGGCCTATAGGCCAATGAGGAGACCAATGCTGCTTTCATTTTCATGCCCCGTGATATACTCTTCAATTTTTGTTTCAAAGGCAAACCAAATTGATCTATTAAATCATTACAGAATTTATCATCCCATGTTGGATACATCTTCTTACAATAATTCAGAAATTGATTCACGGTCATCCATTCCGGCATTTCTTGATTCTCAGATACGTATCCAATTTGGGCGAATTCTTTCGGACTAAGTCTCTTGGAATCAACTCCTAATACTGTCGATGAGCCTTTTGTAGGTTTCATAATATTCATTAAAGTTTTGATTGTTGTTGTTTTACCTGCACCGTTCGGACCTAAAAACGCAAAAATACTTCCTGTTGGAACGGTTAAATTTAAACTCTGAACAGCTATATTTTTACCAAACCGTTTTGTTAAATCTTTTGTTTCAACGGCATTATTCATTTTTTACCTTTCTTATTTATCCAATTTCCAATCACGATTGATCGCATCCACGACATCTTTTTTTGTGATGGATAATCGCTTGGATTCAACAACCAATTTTTCTACTTCGTCCTTTAAGATTCTATCACGTTGAGCTTTAGTTGCTGTTCTTAGTTCAGAAACAACACTCCCAATGCCAGGTTTTATTTCTAACAATCCCTCCCTGACCAGATGAGCTACTACTTTTTGGGCAGTATTAGGATTGATTCGTAACTCTTTGCTCATTTCTCTTACTGATGGGAATCGATCCCCCGATTTCAATTGTTCTGTCACTACGGCCTTTTTCACAGCATACACTATCTGTTCATAGATTGGGGTGCCGTATTGAAATTTGATTGTAAAATTTATCATATTTAAAAACCGTTGATCACTAATTATTTACCAGGAACTTCAAACCTGACCTAGCTGTACTATATCACATAGTACACCAATGTCAAGAGTAAAATATAAATTTTTTTAAAAAAATTTCTTACCTCCATTTTTATCCCGAATGGCTGTAATGAGTGAGGAAAATCCATACAACTCTACTACAACCCAAAGGCCAAATAGCTCATAAAATCGCAAAAATTGGGAACCCATAAAGTTAGTAATATCAGTCACTTAAAAAATTTGCAAAAAATGACGAACGTTTTGAACATCCGACTGTCGCTGTAGACACAACCGGATTCAATGGCCGTTTCCCAAAAGTGCTGCCAACATAAGTATAATCGAAATAATATTAATCAGAAAGGAAGTGATTATATTTTGTTGTTCGAGTATAGAATTTTTTGGATTAGATCGAAACGATAACTCGTATTGAATCATGGGCTTAAATGCCCGCTTAACGGAATGGGTGTCGTTATCGAAAAGTTTAGTGGGACCACAGGTTAATGTGCGAAATCGTTTCTCATCTGTTCAATTCTCAGAAGTGCTTTTGATCGGGTTGAATAACTGACATTCCCAGATCGTAGGGACATCAGTGGCTTCGATGATGTTGAGCCTGATGTGGCGGGCCTTTACGGGGTGAAAAGTTGCTGAATAATCGAATCCTATAGTTGTTCCTTTATGAATCGTATGCCAGCGGCCATCCTTTTTTATTTGCAACTCGAACTTCCTGGTGCGGTCCCATCCTTCGCTGATCTTGATTTTTGAAAATTCCTTTGGCTCCCCCAGATCGGCAGCTATCCATCCGTCTTTTGTACCAGGCGCACCGCCCCAGCGAGTCGAGTTTTTGTCGTCAAATGCCAACTCCGGTCCATACCCGGGATCAGGCCAGATGCCAGAAGCCGTTGCTTTGGCTCCATAAGTAAGAGGCATCGGCGGCGCAAAAGAAGGATCATCGAGCATTCGCCTTAGCCTGTTGAACTGCTCGATATCGGCCTGGCGAAAAAGTCCTGTATGATCGGGAGCACAGGACATCATTACACCGTCTGAGCCGTGGTCATAAGCTTGTTTGATCCTTCTGTAGAGAAATTCCGCGTCAAAGCTCCTGCTGGCCGCAAAACTTTTGCCCTGACCGTAGGTGAACCATGAAGCGTGCTGGTAATCCCAGCCGCCAAGATTGAATTGCCCCCCGCTTCTCATTTGCGAGCACGGTTCGTACTCGAAAGGCAGGTAATACTTTTTGTCGTTCACGGTTCGATACGGATCGTGTCCCTCTGCGGGCGGAGAGCACATTTCGCCGTTGAGTATGTCGGTTGGAAAATAACGGATGACCGAGCCATCCTGTATGTGTTGATTGAACATTACGATCGTTTCAGGATTAACGTTCTTGAGAGAATCGTAGATTTCCTGGGCCGATAAATCGGCTGGACCCCAGGATTTCATATCGAGCCAGAAATACGGGATTTTTCCATAGTTGGTCGCCAACTCGTGTAACTGGGCCAGAATAATCGCGCGGGCGTTCGGGTGGGGCCTATACTTCCCCCCGCCCCAGAGGCAATAGTAAAAACCCGGGGCGATGTTATTGCCACGGCAGTGATCGACGTATTCTTTCACCAGATCTTTGCCGGTTGCAGCGGTACTGTCGCAGTCGCTTGTAACACTTTCCCAGAGTAGAAACTCGGATGTATGCCGAACCGTTAATAACGCATAATTCATACCTGCATTGGAGATCGTTTCGATCCACTCACGCACATCCAGGCTCGTCGGCTTAAAGTCCTTGACCGGATCGGTGCTTTTGCAAAACTCATAGCCGGAATACTGATTGGAGTTGTAACAGATAAACGCTCCATATTTCCACGACTTGAATGTTTTTACAAGTTTATCGTCCGGACCCGTCGCGGGATGATGGTGGTCAGACATAATGATCCTGTAATTCTTTGTGACGCCGCGTATGTCGTTGACAACCTTGATCGTGCTGTCACCGTTGTCCATACGGATTTCAACAACTGTTATCTGTCCAACCGCAAAATCGCAGATGCCGACCGTAACGACAGCCAACAGTAAAAACAAAGTGTACTTTTTCATAATACCCTTCCATTTTGAAACAAATGCTGCAGTCACATGGGAACAAAAACCATGCGGATTTGAATTATAATGTTTCCCCAGGGCAACAGCAATCGCGAAATTTGACATTTCCTTCCTGCATTACAGACCTCCAAATTAGATGCTTTTTCTGTCGTTTTCTTATTATGTGCTCCATGAGACTATCGAGCATGTAAGGAGTCTTATGGAGTAACTGCGTTTAATATAGAAATCTTTTTGATTGTTTTATCAATATCTCAATCAATATCTGTGCGTCTTGACTGAAGCATTTAAGTAAGAGACTATATACGACAAGACACCCTTCTCCTGAGTCGCAAAACGTCAGAATTCTTCGTCAAAAGCTTGTCTCCAAAATGTCTCCACAGATGCAGATTTTACATCAATCAAGTCCAAAAAAATGTTCTTTTTTGGCGGAATATTGCAATTTTCAAAAAAATATCGGGCCAATAGAGGATTCAATGTCCTTTGTTCATCACATGCTGATCACTTGAAAAAGACTCTCCAACACCTACTGTTCGTACGCCATGACCTCGACTAAGTGTCGGCCCGGATTGGCCGAGTTGTATGTTTGCATGACGCGGATATAACGTGCCAGTCGAGGCTTGAAATGGCATGTATAACCGTCTTTTGTGGAAGGCTTCTTGTTGTCTCGTTTATCGGCAACCATGTCCCACTTCTTGCTATCTGCCGACGTTTCGACGGTAAAGCCGTAGTATCGTTTGTCACCGTAATAAGCGACCACGACCACGCGGCCAATGGCGGTCGGCTTCTGGAGATCGACTTGCCACCATGCTTCGCCGGGGTGCTGCTGCACGTCGGTGGCCCAATAGCTGTCGATGTCGTCGCTTCGTCCGTCGTTGGCGAGGTTTGCGGTAAACGGCGGCAAAGCATGAGAGCACTTTACGGGCTTGCCGGTCGTAAGACTCACCACGTTGGGCTTGATCCAGTCACATGTCTCCTTGTATAGGTCAACCACCGTCGGGAAGTCCCACCGCTTCCTCTGATCCGATCGCTGCACCACTTCCACGCTTTGGAGCGAACCTATCAACGGGCGCGACTTTGGCAAGGTGAGCACGATCCGCTTGGGCGGATTTCGCTTCGGCGGATCCAGTTCGACCTCGACGCCCTTTTTCGTCCCACGGACGGTCAACTTCATCTTGCCGAAATGCGTTGGCAATCGCTCGACGTGAATCTCTTTGTCTTGGCCGAGCCACCAGTCGGGAACCGCGCTGAGCAGGTGGAGTTCGTCGCCGACTTCATGGACGAGCATGTGGCGGAGCATGATCGCATAGTTACATGCGCCGGTAACGTGCGGGATCGTGTGGCTCCAGGCCATACGTTTCTTGTAGAAAATGCCTTCGGGGAACGCATGGGCGGCGGTCGAGTGGAGCAGGTACCAGTAGAAGTCCTCGACGACTTGCTCGTGCTGGCCGCGGACCAGGTCGGTCATGGTCGTATACGCACCCATGTAGGGATGGATGGCTTCGACGTTTCCGCGGCCCTTCCATTGGATCGTGCCCTCGATGTACCCGCCGGCAAAATCCTCGCGGACGTGCCGGCTCAGTGCGGCGACGCGGGGGTCGTCTCGATCGAACAGTTCGGTCGGCCAGAGCGTTTCGGTATTGCCCCAGTGCGTGCCGTCTTTCTCCCAACTTGGTGGAAAGTGCTTCAGGGCGGTGTTTTTCCACGCAGCATCAATGTCGGCCCGGTATGCCTTGGCCTCGGCCAGCAGTTTTTTGGCTTCGTTGTTCTTTCCGAGGATTCGTGCGGCGTCGGCCGTGCAGAGCATCGCACGCAGGTTCCACAGGTCGTAGCCAACGATATGGTTTTTGGCATCCCAGAGGCATTCGCCGTCTGCAGGAGCGGTGGGCAGCACACCGGTAAACGGCGAAGGAGTGGTGCGCCGGGCCTTCATTGTCCACCGCGCGGCACGGAGCATCTGCGGGTATACCCGTTCGAGAAACTCGCGGTCGCGAGTGATTTTGTAATACTGCCACAAAGTCCAAACGGCCTGGCCGTTCGCGTCGAGCTGGTTCTTCTGTGATTCGAACCGGCCGTCACCGCGCTGGCGCACGAGGTAGAGTTCGATAGCTTTGGCAGCAGTGTCCATGAACCCGGCTTCTTCCAGTTCCATTACCTGGTAGGCCCCATCGCGGATATAGAACGTGTCGTAGAAATCCTCGCCACCGTGCACCTCGCCATGGTCGTTGGCAATCAATTGGCAAACGTGGGCGGCCAGCAGCGCTTCGGTGGCCTTGCGGCAAGGCACTTTGATCTTGGCCGCGCGAGCCATCACGCCCTGCCAGTATTCCGCGGTGCGTTTGAGCCACAAGTGTGCATCCTCTCGGTCATACTTCCTGGGTTCGTCGACGGGGAAGAATGTGTATCGGGCGACACCCTCAGCCAACCCGCCGGACGGGAGTCGCCACGACCAGGAATGCTTGCGAGTAGGGACCTTGTCGATCTTTGTTCCGCTCTGTTCTTCGGGGGTTCTCGGCGCCTTCACTTGAGCGTTTGGTCCGACTTCAACATTTGCCTGGACGGGCTTGTCGGATGTATTGGTGGCCTTGACACGAATCCAATTCAAGAAGTTCTCGCCCTCGGTTGGCCAGTCGAACGCCTTTCGCCAATCATTCGCATCAGGCAGAGGCGTCGCCCAGTACGTCACTTCGTAACTCACCGGTCCTTCCTCGGCAGTGACCAGGATGATCGGCATCCAGCCGTCCATCGCCAGCTTGGGGTTTGCCTGGCTCAAGGGCATGTGACTGGGGCCGATGCGAATCTCGACGGGTATCTTGCCCGCCAGAACCAGTTCGTTGCTGGGCGTGATGCGACTGCCGTGAATGTAGTCCTTCAACCCAACGACATTCCAGTTGTTTGTGAAATAGTCAAAATTTTCCGCAGAGCCTACAACGCTCTCGATGAGGGAACGGTCCAGCGGGCGGTAGTTGACGCTGGCAACCTTCAACCGCTTTCGATGTTCCAGCAATCGGCCGAGGAATTGCCGGAAGCTGCGATTGTCCCTGGGCGACCAGAGCACTTCGCTCAGCGCACACGCCCTGGGAAACGCCATGAATTCGCGGCGTTTGTAATCAGGGATCAACTCACCCCACAGTTGGCCCTGCCCTCCAAGGACGTGCTTGGCTTGCTCGGCGTTGAGTTCTGCGGGTATCGGTTCAAAGGTATAAACCTTCTGGAGGTTGATCACGCTGCGGCCCAGCCCGGTTTCGTTCGGGGCCTGGCGGTAGTCGAAGTAGGTATGCGAGGTCGGGGCCATCACGACGTCGTGACCTGCCTTTGCAGCAGCGATTCCCCCGCTTGTGCCACGCCAACTCATCACGGTTGCTCCGGGGGCAAGACCACCTTGGAGAATTTCATCCCAACCGACCAGCCGTCGCCCGTTTTTCGTCAGGAACGTGTCCATTTGCTTGATGAACCAACTGTGCAGTTCGTGCGTGTCCTTGAGTTTCAATTGCTTCATCTGTGCCTGCATTTCGGGGTCGCTGGCCCAGTGCCCGGTGTTGGCTTCGTCGCCGCCTATATGGATGTCCTTGCTCGGAAACAGCTTGATCACCTCGCTCAACACGTCCTGCAGGAAGGCGACCGTTTCGGGGCGGGGTGCGATCAGGCCCTTGGTCTTGCCCCACCGCTGCTCGGGCGGTAACTCGGCGAGGTGGCCCGTGTTGATGCCCAACTTCGGGTAAGCCACGATCGCCGCTCCGGTGTGGAACGGCATCTCGATCTCCGGCACGATCGTGATGTGGCGATTTGCAGCATAGCGGACGATCTCGCGAATATCGTCTTGCGTGTAGAAGCCGCCGACGTATTGCCCGTCCTTTGTTTTGCGGCGGGAGCGGTCCATCTTCGAGCCGATCTCCGTCAGCTTCGGATACTTCTTGATCTCAAGCCGCCAGCCTTGGTTGTCGGTGAAATGTACTTGAAGGCGGTTGAACTTGTGGGCCGCCATCGCATCGATGAACCGCAGCATGTCCTCTTTCGGAATGAAATGCCGTGCCGGATCGATTAGTAGTCCGCGCCAACCAAAGCGTGGGTAGTCGGTGATCTTCACGCAAGGAACAGACCATTGCACGCCTTCGACCTTCGTTTTGCTGAACGCGGCCGCGGGTAGGAGTTGACGGAGCGTCTGGATTCCGTAGAACAACCCTGCTGGTTCCGCCGCGCGAATGTCGATTCGTTTCGGCGAAACGTCAAGTTTGTACCCTTCAGCGCCGAGTTGCTCCTTGAGGGCAGCATCCAACGACAGAACGATTGCATTCTGATTCGCCCCGCCCTCCACCAGTTTCAGCCGAAACCCGATCGCCGGCGCAAGGGCTTCAATCAACTTATGGGCTTCGGCCTTGGCCGGGCCGGATGCAACGACCCTGGCCGCTGGGCCGATTTCCAACGTGCCATCGCTCACCTCCAGAAACACCGGCTGTGGGATGAGGGCCGGAGATTGGGCGCCGTCGGTCGCCGGAACCGAGAACAGGCAGGCAAGAATGAGCCAGATGACGATCCTTACAGGTTTTAATAGCTTCATCTCTACACCTCCTCGTAGAACTCTATCTTTGAGGATCATATACGGTGATCTCGATTGATAGGACATTTGATTTCCACCAATGGGGCGATAATAGCACACTAATGTGTATAGTTCAACAGAAAAAAAGAAGCCTTGTCATCCAGAAATACCTCACCAAATAGGAATACGAGAATCAGAACCAAAGAAATCAAAGCTAAGATTGAAGTGAGTTGGATTCCTGATAATTAGGAACATAGCGGTGAACGTTAGGTAGTAAACGCAGGTTTAGTTACAGGAACGCTCATTCATAGTTCTTTCAAATGTTGTTGCTTGCTCAGGTCGTCTACATCGTAAGCGAGCGAACTATTTCAACGTGATTAAAGCGATTTCGTACACACTGACCTTGGGAACGGTTATCCTACCTTGGATTGGCCTTTGCACACTATAAACACCGCCATTCTTGCCATCTCATCAACATCTTGCTACAATTTCCGTCATGAAAATGCCTCTTAAGGTGTTCTCCGCGGATCCATGTTCGTACCGCCCGAAAAGAGATCACTCATCAGGTATTCTCAAACGAATAGCAATAGTCAGCTTAATAGAAAGGAGCCTACCTATGAAACTGGACAAAGATACAATGACTCGTCGTCGTTTTCTTCAGACCAGCACCCAAGTCACCGCCTTGGCAGGATTCTCCATTGCCACCCAAGCATATGGGGCAAACAACGACCGAATTCGCGTGGGTCTAATAGGCTGTGGGGGACGCGGTTCCGGCGCTGCCGCGCAAGCCCTGACAACAGGTGAAAACGTGGTCTTAACAGCCATGGCCGACGTCTTTGAAGATCGCTTGCAGAGTAGTCGTAAGAACCTCGAGGGTAACGAACAATTCGGGCAACGCGTCAAGGTCCCCGAAAATGCGTGCTTCGTAGGCCTGGACGCTTACCAGAAAGTGATCGATAGTGGCGTGGATGTGGTTCTCTTGGCCACACCCCCTGGTTTCCGACCGCAGCATCTCCGAGCTGCCGTCGAGGCCGGCAAACATGTCTTCTGCGAGAAACCCATGGCCACTGACGCCCCAGGCGTGCGTTCCGTCCTCCAATCCGCCGCCAAAGCCAAGGAGAAGAACCTAGCTCTGGTGGCCGGCTTCTGTTGGCGGTATCACTTGGCGCGTCGCGCCTTCTACCAGCGGATACACCAAGGCGCCATTGGCTCCATTCGTGCCGTCTATGCCACCTATCTGACCGGACCAGTGAAACCCATGCCCGCAGCCAGTAGGCGCCCCGCCGGCATGAGTGATGTTGAATGGCAACTCCACAACTGGTATAACTTCGTCTGGTTATCCGGGGACGGGCTGGTGGAACAAGCCTGTCACAGCGTGGACAAGATTGCCTGGGCGATGAATGGAGTCCTCCCTATCAAAGCGGTGGCAACCGGCGGTCGCCAATTCCCAAACAACGAAGGCAATATCTTCGACCACATCGGTGTCTTCTACGAATTCCCAGACGGAGTCCGCGCGTTCATGGCCCAACGTCAGATCAGCAATTGCTACAGTGACAACTCGGACTACCTCATAGGCGCCGAGGGTATGGGCACCATCAAGGGCTGGAGTGATCCCACCATCACTGGCAAGGAGTCTTGGCGCTATCGCGGTCCCAAATCCAACATGTACCAGGTCGAGCACAACGAATTGTTCGACTCCATCCGCAGCGGCAAACCCATTAATGATGGCATCTGGATGGCTCACAGCACACTCATGGCCATCATGGGACGCATGGCCGCCTACACCGGAAAAGAGATCTCCTGGACCGAAGCCCTGAATTCCGAGGAACAACTCGTCCCCGACAACTTAACCTGGAACATGGACTTGCCCATCAGACCCATGGCCATGCCGGGAAAAACGAAGTTTGTCTGACTATTCTGCGGGCAGGTCTTGACCAGCCAGGCGACGCTGCGAACCGCGAACCACAATCTTCACCTTCATCAATGGGCATAGAATCATCGACAGTACTGTTCTGACCGATGGGGACGAGATTCTTATGGGTTAGAAGATGCATTAAGTGAGAAATAGTATACATTTGTAGAGCCAAAGCTCGTGGAATTTGCTCATCAGATTGGTGAAAAGAGATGACAAACGTAATTTCTTCACTTCGAAACACACGATCAGGCCTCATAATCTCGAATTGTTCAAGTATATAAATCCTATGCCTCTGCCACTTTCGCTTGAAAGATAAGCTCTGCCTGGATATTACACATAAGTGTCTACCTACCAGTCAAATGGCAAGCTATACACATACTATTGTTCTAAGCCATTAACAAAGAGATTCATTGCCTCCGGACTTCCATACATTATAGTCGAGTAGGTCTTACCAAGTCCTGGGCTTTCAGTAGTGTAGCCGTGTAAAGACAAAATCCTCTATTAAAGAAAACTCCACGTTCCTTGTTAAAAAATAAGTTACGTACATTTTGGGTTTGTATTGGCCCGCCACACTGATGGCGGGCAAGCTTTTGAATTGGGTTTGTTTTGCCGGAGGCCGAAATCACGGTTTTTTTCATAATCCTTTGTTGTAAAAGAGTTTGCATTGTTTTTTGTCTTTTCAAAGTTTGGCTTTGTTTTGGCTTTAATTGGCTTTAATTGGCTTTAATTGGCTTTGATTGGCTTTAATTGGCTTTAATTGGCTTTGATTGGCTTTGATTTCCTAATTGACCAAGTGTCCATTTGGTCGTAATCCTTTGTTATTACTTTATTTACGTTCAACTTGACTTTTCGGAAATTGGCTTTGTTTTGCATAAAAAGTATATTTTGTAAAGCGCTCATTACATCTGTAAATGCTTCTTTACAATTGTAGAGATGTCTTATATGTACGTAAGTGCTTACAGGCAATGACATTAGGGGTATGCGAGAGGGGAAATCAAAGATTAAAATGTAAAATGCAAAACTGTGGAGGCCCTTCGGGCGGACTTTTATTTGTGGCCGGGTAAATAGGTGTTTATTTGTCATTAATACACCAAAATGTTTAAAACATTGGCTTTTATGATGCAAAATAATGCTTTATAGATCACAGATTTCACAGATTTTTTACCACGAAGAACACGAAGAATATAGCCACAGAGGGCACAGAGTTTTTGCCAGCCGGTGCGGACTTGGCAGCGGCTTTCTCGATACCAGTATCTGTGAAGCCTGCGGCCAGCGTCCGCTGGGCCATAAGGATGGCCCGCATAAGAATATGCAGGGCGGCAAAATACGAAATACGAAGCACGAAATTCGAAACAATATCAAAATATAAATGACCTAAATTCAAAACTTTGCCTTTCTTACCAAATAAAGGTTTATGGCTGTTTAAAATGGCTCTATGTCCTTGCTGCGCTGCAGCTTACGACTTGCGGTTCTCCGCTAAATCTTTCGCCTGCTGGCGGTTTACGTTTGCCTTATGGTAAACATACAATTAGATTAACACATTATCGAACAATAGTAAACAAGAAAAATGAAAAAAAGGCTCTTTTGCCTCGGATTCAATGTCCTCTGCCGTGAGGTACACACCTTCCGCCCTTTTATCTTTCCCGACAACGGTCTATTTGTTAACATAGATTCAGTAGAGCAATAGTAACAGGCGGTTGAGTTGTTGGTAGGTCCAGGACTGCTTCTGCTCCCGGCCACGGCGAAGGGTCAGAAGCGTTGAAATCGCTGCCCCTATTGTGGTATTATTGACCGTGTCGCGTGTAGGAGTACAGATTATGACGTCAAACGGGAAATATAGCATGAAAGTAAATGCCCCCAGCACATTACCTTTTGTCTTTTTACTTCTCTTCACCGGCCAGCTTGTTGCGGACGAGTATCAATCCATCTTTGATGGCAAATCGCTTGCGGGTTGGCGCGCCCCGAACATGAGTTACTGGTCGGTACGGGACGGCGCCATCACGGCGGAATCCACCGCGGCCAATCCCTGCACGGCGAATCAATTTCTGGTTTGGCAGGGCGGGGAAGTAGCCGATTTTGAGCTGAAACTCAAATTTCGCTTGGCGGGAAACCGCGGCAACTCGGGCATTCAGTTTCGCAGTGAGATTTCACCCGAGCGGGGTGGTATTGGATACCAGGCGGATATCCTCCCGAGCGGCGCTTGGTGTGGCGCTCTTTGCGATGAATACACCGGCCGTAAAACGCTGCTGGCAACGAACGGCCAGAAGACGATCATTGATGCATCAGGTAAGCGCACCACGTCACGCCTCGGGCCTCCTGTCAAGTTGAAGGAAGACGGCGAGTGGAACGAGTACCACATCACCGCCCTCGGCCACCACATTATCCTCAGAGTCAATGGACAAAAATCCGCCGAAGTGATTGATAACGAGACCGGGCATTTTGACTCCAAGGGGATCCTGGCCCTGCAACTTCGTTCGGGTCCACCGATGAAGGTCCAGTTCAAGGACATCCACTTGAAACGCCTTTCGACACAAGAGAAGAGCGAAGCCGAAACGCCCGGGCTCCGAGTCGGTCGGGCTGCGACGGACATCACATCCGACAAGCCGGATCGGGAGGGCCAGGAAAGCTGGAGGATTTTCGTCGGCCAATGGGCCATCGGCGCTCCAGATCGACCATCATTTGTGATGACGCTTAACGAGGATTTCTCTGCCAAGAAGAGCCACGTGCCAAACGCAACCGGGAAGTGGGAGTACGTTAACGGTGAGGCCCGTGTGGTGTGGAGCGACGGATGGCGGGACATCATACGGAGTGTCGAAAAAAAGTTTCGCAAAATCGCCTTCCAACCAGGAACGACTTTTGATTCGGCGCCGAACAATACCGAATCGGCCGAGAAGAAAACGACGAGCAAGAATCGGCTCCGGGTCGGTTGGGCCAGAAAGGACATCACACCCGATAAGCCCGTCGCGCTGGTCGGTTTTCACAGAAGGCGGATATCGCAGGGTATGAAGGACCCTATCATGGCAACTGTGCTTGCATTGGAAAGCGTGGGGAGAAACGGCGAGGTTGCCGAGCAGGCAATCATGGTCTCGTGTGATCTGATCTCGATCCGCAAATCGACACAGGATTCCGTCAGGAAGTTACTCAAGGAACGTCTCGGCGATTTCGATTCAGAAAAGGTACTGCTTAATGCGACTCATACCCACCAGGGGCCGCAGCAGCAATCGGGGACCGCAAAGGGCGCGTTCGCCCTGACACCCGTGGAAAAGGCCAAAGGGTGGATGACTGGAGACGACTACGGCAAGTTTCTTGCCGAACGCGTTGCGCAAGCCGCCGTCGAGGCGTGGAAGAACCGCAAACCCGGCGGCGTGAGTTGGGCCATCGACCAGGCCGTGGTCGGATTCAACCGAAGATTCGTTTACATGGACGGCAGCGCCAGAATGATGAGCCAGGTCAACACACCGGCCTTCGACTGCATAGAAGGGGTTGAGGACCACGGTCTCTTGCTTCTGTTCTGCTGGGACACGGACCAGAAATTGACCGGACTTATCATCAACGTGGCCAGTCCCGCCCAGTCGGAGCAGGGCGGAAATCTCATCTCGGCCGATTTCTGGCACGACGTCAGGGAGGAAATCGCAACCCGCTATTCCAAGGAAGTGTTCGTCTTGCCGCAATGCGGCGCCGCCGGGGACATGTACACGCAAGCCAAATTTCGCGGCCGCGCTGAATCTGCAATGGCTGAACGCAAGGAGATAACGTGGAGGCTGGAAATCGCGCGACGAATTGCCGATGGCGTGGCCCGGGCCCTGCCTGTTGCCCGCAAGCACATCGAGAAGGCCCCGGTCTTCAAGCATACGGTCGCCCGGATCGATATTCCCGAGAAGGACCCGCCCGCGCTTCCATTCTCCGTCGTCGATTCGGTCAAACCGGTGGAACTACACATACTCCGACTCGGGGACATCGCCGTGGCCACCAATCCATTCGAGTTGTTCATGGACTACGGGATACGCATTCAGGCTCGCAACGAGGCCTTGTTGACGTTCGTGGTCCAACTGTCCTGCGGGCACAGTGAATATCTGCCGACGACCAGGGCGGTCCGGGGCGGCGGTTACAGTGCCGAGCTATACCTCGTTGGCCCGGAAGGCGGGCGAGTGCTCGTCGATGAGAGCGTTAAGCGAATCAACGCACTCTGGCCATAAGGGCGCTTCGCTATCTCACGGGGCAGGCAATAATAATATTAAAAATCAAAATGTAAAAATCAAAATTGTGGAATCGCTGCGCGATAGGTTTCTACTTTTTTTGCCACGAATACACGAATTATTTTAGCCCGGATATTTCAAGGCATTTTGCGATATTATGCCCCATATTTACATCTCGCCTTTTTTACAGCTTTTTTAATCCCGTATTTCGGTCCTGAATTGTCACTTTGACGGGACATTTTTTTCTTGAAAATGAGAACACCATGTGTTACAGTACAGATACTGCGTATTTAAGGAGTAGGGCAGCTAAAAAGCTTTTCTTTTAGCGATCCCCCCTGAATTGCCATAAGGCCAATAGGCCCTATATTGTACAAAAGAGGGAAAACGAAAACTTTTTTGAGAGGACAAAAAATGCGGACAGCAAATCTAAAAAACCTGCTTGTAGCGTGTGTTTTCCTGTCAGTTATCGTATGTCCGGCTGTGGGGAAGATTATCTACGTTAATGACGATGCCGGCGGAGCTAATAACGGCACTTCGTGGACGGACGCGTACACAGACCTGCAATCGGCCCTGGCGACCTCCATCTCAAGCGATCAGATTTGGGTTGCCGCGGGGACTTACAAACCTGGTCCCATCAGGTCGCACTCGTTCCAGATGAAGAACGGCGTAGGAATCTATGGCGGCTTTGCGGGAAACGAGGACCCAAATCTCTTTGACCCGGCAGACCGGGACTTTACCACCAACGAGACCATCCTCAGCGGTGACATAGGAGTGGCGGGCAATAACGCCGACAACAGCTACCATGTTATCTATAACCCGCAAGGGACTACACTGGACAGCAGTGCCATTCTTGACGGCTTTACCATCACCGGTGGTAACGCTAATGGCGGATCGCCTGCTTTTGGCGGCGGGATTTGCAACTACTACTCTTGCTCGCCCACGCTAACCAACTGCATCATCTACGGCAATTCCGCAGCCTTTGGCGGCGGAGTGTCCAACTTCAATTATTGCTCGCCCACGGTAACCAACTGCACCATCTACGGCAATTCTGCAATCTCTTGCGGCGGGGGTTTGTATAACGGCATCTACTCCTCGCCCATCGTCACCAACTGCACCTTCTATGACAACTCAGCCATAGGCTTTTATGGCGGCGGCATCCACAACGAGGGGTACTCACAACCTGTGGTGACTAACTGCATCCTCTGGGCTGATAGCGCGTTAAATTCAGGTGATGAGATTTACCACACTCCTGACAGCACTCCTGTTGTCACCTATTGCGATGTCCAAGCAGGTACCGGCCAGAGCTGGTTCGGAGCAGGCTGTATTGATGACGATCCCTGTTTTGTAGGTGCGGCCATTGGGGATTTTCATCTGCTGGCCGATTCTCGTTGCATAGACGCCGGGACCAACTCGGCGCCAAGCCTGCCCGCCACCGATTTTGAGGGCGATACTCGCATTATTAACGGCGTTGTGGATATCGGCGCCGATGAGTTCAGCATTTTCTACGAGCTTACTACCAGTACCGACCCTGAGCAGGCCGGGACTATTGCCTTAAATCCGCCAGGCGGATACTATGAATCCGACACCGTGGTGACAGTAACCGCCAATCCAGCGGGAGGATATGTCTTCGACTACTGGAGCGGAGACCTCACCGGCAGCGCCAATCCCAACACGATTGTGATGGATAATAATAAGACTATCACAGCTCATTTTACTTTCACGGGCATAATCTACGTGAATGACGATGCAAATGGCGCTAACAATGGCACATCCTGGGCCAATGCCTTCACGGATTTGCAGGATGCACTACAGGCCGCCAACGCCGGTCTTGAAATCCGGGTGGCGGCCGGGACATATACACCAGATCCGTGCGGTTTAGCCGATCCCCGTGAAGCCAGCTTCCAGATGAAAAACGGCGTGGGAATCTATGGTGGCTTTGCGGGAGACGAGGATCCCTGTTCTTTCGATCTCGCAGACAGGGACTTTACGACCAACGAGAGCATCCTCAGCGGCGATATTGGCATACCGGATGTCAACACCGATAACTGCTACCGTGTTATCTATAACCAGCAAGGGACTACCCTGGACAGCAGCGCTGCCCTTGACGGCTTTACCATCACCGGTAGTAGTTATAGCGGATCGATTGCTTTGGAAGGCGGAATGATGAACGAAGGAGCGTCTAACTACCCTTGCTCGCCTACAGTAACCAATTGCACCTTCCGCGACAATCACGCGCAATACGGCGGGGGGATGGTCAACACCAATTATAGTAGCCCGACGGTGACCAACTGTACCTTTAGCGGCAACTCGTCATACTCCTTCGACGGCGGTGGGATGTACAACGGCGACAACAGCAACCCGACGGTGACCAACTGCACCTTCCGTGACAATCTCGCGTTAATCGGCGGGGGGATGGGCAACGGCTACAGCAGCCCGACGGTGACCAACTGCACCTTCCGTGACAATCTCGCGTCAGCCGGCGGGGGGATGAGCAACCGTACCAACTGCAGTCCGACGGTGACCAACTGCACGTTCTTCGGTAACTCGGCTGGCAACGGAGGCGGCGGGATGTACAACGAAGACAATAGCAGCCCGACGGTGACCAACTGCATATTCAGCGGCAATACGACCAACTACAGCGGCGGCGGGATGTACAACCACAACAACAGCAGCCCGACGGTGAGCAACTGTATCTTCATCGGCAACTCGGAAACGGGCACAAACTTCTACAATGGTGGCGGCGGAATGTTCAACGGCTATTGTAGCAGCCTGACGGTGACCAACTGCACATTCAGCGGCAATACGACCAACTACAGCGGCGGCGGGATGTACAACAACAGCAGCAGCCCGACGGTGACCAACTGCACATTCAGCGGCAATGAGGCTTGGGAAAACGGCGGCGGGATGTACAACAACAGCAGCAGCCCGACGGTGACCAACTGCACCTTCAGCGGCAATGAGGCTTGGGAAAACGGCGGCGCGATGTACAACACCTCCAGCAGCCCGACGGTGACCAACTGCACCTTCAGCGGCAATGAGGCTTCGGAAAACGGCGGCGCGATGTACAACTACAACAACACCAGCCCGACGGTGACCAACTGCATCCTCTGGGGCGACCTGCCGGATGAGATCTACAACTCCAGTGCCAGCCCCACTGTTACCTACAGCGATGTCCGTGGCGGTTGGGGTGACCCAAACGACCCGAATAATACCAATATTGACGCAGACCCACGTTTTGTAGACCCGAATAATCCCGACCCGAATCTGTGTAACTTGCGGCTGAAGCCGGATTCGCCATGTATCGACGCAGGTGACAGTACTATCCTTCTTGCTGTGCCGATATATTTTGATCTGGACGGAAAAGACCGGTATGTCGACATTGATTCTATTGACGATACCGGTTCCGGGCCCTTGGAGTTTCTCGACATGGGAGCGTATGAATTTTACTGCAGCGGTATTGCCGGAGACATCAACTGTGACGGCGTGGTGGATTTCAGAGACCTGGCGATACTTTGCGGCAACTGGCTTGCAGGCACCGAGCCGGAATTGTAACCCCATTAAGATAACGCCAGCTTTTCTGGGTCCCTGCCCCCTGCCTACTAATTGCTGGGGCACGCTACTGCATGCAGGGATTCGGATGCGGGGGTAGATCTGCCCTGCTTGACAATATCACAATCTGTGGTAGAGTGGTTTGCCATGATGTTTGTTCAATGAGTCGGAATTACAATTAATATGGAAGGATGGGGAATGGCATGACTACAAAAAACCGAACCAGAACCGTATTGGCGCTGGCCGTCGTTGCGATGGCGGTCCTCGTCCCTGCCGCCGCTGCCAGGGAGATTCCGGCTGAGTTACCCGATCCTGACTCAACACCACCTGATACCACTAAACCGGTCCAGGTGTACATCCTGGCAGGTCAATCCAACATGGTGGGGATGGGTAATATCAGCGGTGCCAGATGCCGCTATACCGGGATCTACCTGACCGCCGATCCTGCTGCCCCCAAGGGACCCATGCGGATTGGACGGGCCATCTACAAGATCAGTCCCCACGGTGTCTACCTGTCGGCCGGCCCGAAAGCTGACAAAGGAGCGACGGTTTCCATCTACAAAGGCGCCTATGACCCGTCCACGGACTATGACAAGGCAAAGCCGGCGAAGATTGAGACGGTTGCGCTTGGGATTGTGCAAGGATCGCTTCCGACCATTTCGGGTCCGCATACCCATGTCGTGCGAGGGTACGTGGACGTCCCCGAATTCGGCATGTACAGCGTGAGCGCGGGCTATGGCGAGAGTTCATACAACGTCATGGAGCTGGATGGACAGGAAGTCTACCGCAAGAATGTGGGTGAGCAAGCTGTCAGACAGAAGGTCGCACTCGAAGCAGGGAAGCGCTATGCCGTCAAGATTACCTACTTCAAGGGCAGATCGACGGCGTTCTGGATGAGCCAGGTGGATCTGCTTGGCAAAGGCGATCTGGAAATCGTGACGAAGCGCGACAAGAAGTTCCAGCATCTCATCGACGACAAAGGCGGATGGACCGTAAGAAATGATGTATATTTTTATGAGGCAGAACTTAGTTTCAGTGGAGGGTGGTTAACCGTGCCGCCACGGCCAGGTAAAACCACAATAGGACCTGAAGTGCAGTTCGGCCATATCATGGGGTATGCTCATGACGAACAGGTCCTTATCATTAAGACATCTAATGGCAATCGAAGTTTAGGATTTGATTATCGGCCGCCGTCAAGCGGCAGGACCCAACCCGACAACGAGTGGGAGGGTAAGAGTTATCGCCTGATGATCGAAGGGGTTCGCAAGACTCTGGATCAGATTGCCGAAATCGTGCCGGGCTACAAGGGCCAGGGCTACGAGATCGCCGGCTTTGTCTGGTGGCAGGGCCACAAGGATAGCGGAACTCCTGAGAATATTGCTGACTATGAAAAAAATCTGACCAACCTGATCAATGACGTTCGCGCTGAATTTAAGGCTCCTAAGATGCCTGCTGTTGTGGCCACGGTTGGTTTCGGCGGTTAC
>SDBU01001736.1_pt1 | contig 30248 bp, 26 predicted proteins | sample 2277071 | NCBI WGS metagenome assembly SDBU01 (sample SAMN10397929, study PRJNA504765) | marine sediment metagenome | isolation source: marine sediment core GS08_GC12, 126 cmbsf | place: Arctic Ocean: Gakkel Ridge, Loki's castle | collected 2008 | reverse complement strand
TTTAAAAAAGAATTTCAAGTTATACAAGGATTCTGATGTAATAATCATACCATTAGCAATCGGATTCACACGTTTCTTTAAATTGAAAAATATTCCAATAATTTCATGTTTTCTGCATTATGACAGAATAATATCTTTAGTTAATCAATTTAATTTACCTTTTTATCACTATCTAGAAAAAAAACAATTTAACAAACATAAAAATATTATAACTATTTCTGATCACTCTAAAAAAGACATAATGAGATTTTATGGTATTGATAAAAAAGATATTAATGTATTCCCAGTTGGAATTGATACCGAGAAATTCAATCCCTCTAATTTTTCAATAAAAATCAAGGAAGAGTATGGAGAAAATATTCTTTTTTGTGTTGGTCCCTTTTTGAAGCGTAAACGTATACATATTTTATTAAAAGCAATGACTAAAGTCATTAACGTGATTCCTGAAGCCCATTTGATATTGGCAGGAGAAGGATTATTAATGAAAGATTTAATCAAATTATCTATATCTTATGGACTTCAAAAAAACACAACTTTTTTGGGATTTGTAAATAGAGAAATTCTTTTAAAATTTTATGCTTCATGCGATATTTTTGTGCACCCTTCAGAATTTGAGGGATTTGGGCAAGTTCTTTTAGAAGCAATAGCTAGTGGAACACCATGTATTTGCGCAAACAAAGAACCAATGTCGGAAATAATCGGAAATGCCGGAAAAACGTTTAAAGTAAATGATCATGAGGATCTAGCTGAGAAAATTATTGATTTATTAATTCATCGTGAAAAATTGGCAGAACTTCGGAAAAACGCTATTAATACGTTAAAAAAATATAATCTAACTAATATTGCAAAAGATTGGAGCAACTATATAAAAAATACCATCAAAAATTATCATAGTTTATAATTTATTTATGACAAACCGCTAAAAAATCGAAACTCTTTTTCAGTTCATTGCCAATGCGAACATCGTCTAAAGTATATGATTTTGTTGTATTAAAATCTGATAAAAGGTTAAAAGAAGAAGATCTGACTTTTCTATTTAGTCTTTCTTCAAACTCGATAATTCTTGAATTTAAATCTTTTGATAAAATCTTTTTAAGAATAAACATTATTGGATTTATTAAATAGACTTTGATAGGATTCTTCCTCCTCTTCATTCTAAGTCTCTCAATCCTATTAATTTCTTCAGTTCCATAAACTCCAAAAATTTCAACCTTTCTAAAGAAATGTTTTAATTCTTTTCTGAAACTTCTAAGTTTGTATTCTCTTTTATGATCAGGATTAAAAGGTTTTTGTAAAGGTAATAATCTAAATTTTTTATTAGGTGTATTAATAATCAATTTTCCGTTCGTTTTTAGAATTCTATTAAGTTCCTTTAAAGTTGCTCTAACATTAGGTAAATGTTCAATAACATGACTTAAAACAATAATATCAAATGACTGATTTTCAAAAGAATGAGGATATGTCTGTGAAATTGTTTTAAAGGAAAGATTATTTGATCTGTAATGTTCACTTGCGTATTTTAATGGCTTTTCTCTTATATCCACACCGATAACTTTTTCGGCATAATTTGCCAATATTGATGATCCATAACCTGGACCACATCCGTAATCTAATATTATTTTATCTCTACCATATTTACCTGAAAAATGATATTCTTTTATAGATTTTATTGATCTCCAATTCATTCTATCTTTTTTCGTTAGTTTCATAGAATATTTTTCTTGAGATTCAATCATTTATAAAACTGATGAATTTTTATTGTAGAGAAAAATTAATCCCAATTTTTAATTATTATGTTTTCCCAATTTTTTAGATTTAATAGGTGATGCTATAAAATAAACTTGTTATTTTAAAGACAATTAAAAGATTGTGGTTTCTTTTGAATAAAATAGTATAGTTCGGGGTCAAATTATTATATCTTTAATACATTAAATAAATTTAACAACAACATATTTCATGATGGTGTTTTAATATTAACATTTTATGGATTCCTCATCAAACTTGGTTAAATAGACATGGAATTACACGAGATAAGCATTTAATTGAAAATCTAAAAAAAAACCATGAAATTCATGTTATTCAACATACTCAACCCTTCAAGAACACACTTTCAAACTTTTTAAATCCTAAGTTTTTAATAAATTCTCTTAAGGATTGGACTATTTTTAAAGATGGACTTTATCACCATCATTTGAGACATGTGTATTTTACAAGGTTTAATCAAGTACTTAAATTAAATAATCGAATATTTAGGAAAAAAGTAAAAGAAATTGTTAGAGATTACGGTATAGAAATTATTGTCTGTGGTCCTAACCATTATCTTCATGGATTTCCGCCCTTTAATATGTCAATTCCTTTTGTATTTGATTATGTTGATTATTTATACGAATTCAATAATCCATATGTGGAGAATACAAAGATTTTAAGAGAATATTATAAAAATGCATCTAAAATTTTATGCGTTTCTAAAACTTTGCTAGATTCTATTATTCCAAAGTACAAAGAAAAAGGAGAATATCTTCCAAATGGCGTTGATTTAGAATTTTTTAGGAATTATAAAAATTTTAGTAAAAAAAAAAGAAATAACAACAAAATAGTAAGTTTAATTGGAATTAATTTATCTCATTCTCTCTTTTATTTAGATATTTTTCCTGAAATAAAAAGAGAAGTCGAGAATGTCAAGTTCCTTTTAGTCGGGAGCGGACCTAAATATCCGTTAATAGAAAATTATATTAAAACTAATAAAGAAGCATCTGATTACATTTTAACTGGTTTCGTATCATATGAAAAGGTCAGAGAGTACTTCTATATGACTGATGTTGGATTGAACCCCACCCTACAAAATCGATATTTTGATTGTCAATGCCCTTTAAAAATAATGGAATATTCTGCTGTAAATAAGCCAGTAGTATCAACCGATTTAGATGAACTTAGACGATTAAAATTTCCGAATGTTTTTTTATCGAAACCAAATAAAGAAGATTATATCAAAAAAATTATAAAGGCATTAAATTATAGTGGCCCCTTCCCTAATTTAGAGAATTTTGACTGGAAGAATATTTCTAAGAAGCTCGACACAATTCTTTCAAATATTTAAGTATATATGAATAAACATTAAAAGGTATTATGAAAGAAAATAATTACAAATTATCTATATTAATTCCCTCATGGGATGGTGAGCAGTATATTGAAAATTGTATTAACTCAATCTTAGAAAATGATTATGAGAATTACCAGATAATAAGTATTGCTGGAGGCACTGATCAGGGATATGATATTTCCCTAAAATTGCAAGAGAAAGCAATTAATAAAATAATCGCTTTAAAACAAGAAAAGGGCGGAAAAAATAAAGCTTTAAATCAAAGTCTTGAATACATCGATGGAGAAATAATTATTATTACTGATGTTGATTGTATTTATCCAAAACACTGGTTAAATAGCATTAACGAAATTTTTCAAGATAGGAAAATTAATGTCATAACTGGTTTAAATCTTCCATACCAACTCCTTACAAACTCATTGGCAGAATTTAATCGAATTCGGGTTGGTTATACTTTAATAAATTTTCCTGATGGGGGAATTGTTGTGGGAAATAAATTATGGGGAGGTAATTCGGCGTTTCGAAAGGAAGTTTTTAATAAAAAGATTGGAAAGTTTGAGGAAGTCTCAAAAACCGGAGATGATAAAATTTTAGGGATAGAATTTAATAGAAAAGGAGAAAAGATATATTTTTTTAGAGATATATACGTTTATACGGAACATTATTCAAATAACCTAAAATTTTTCATTAACCACCGCATTAGATGGGCTAAGGATTTATTTATTGATATTCGAAAAAAGGATATACCAAAACTTTTAATATTGTTAGGAATTGGCTTATTTAAATTTTTTTATCCTTTATTAGCATTTGGAGTATGGTTATTTTTTTTCCAATCTTCATTAATAAATTTACTCATACTTCAATCACCTTGGATAATTTTCTATTTATTCTATATTGTAAGATTCTTTTTTGAATTGAAGATAAAAAGTAAACAGGCAAATAAGGAATTAGGGACAAAATTTAGCTACTGGAAGGCTTTTAAAATAGTGCCATTGATATTTTTTGTTTTTGGTATAATTTCAATAAGAAGCTTCATAAACCCAAAAAAAAGAAAATGGTATCACTAAATATGGAGTCTTCAATATCAATCCTTATTCCTGCATGGAATGAAGAAAAAGTCATATTAACAACTTGTAAATTCCTTAGAACTTTAATATTGCCTTTTAAATATAGTGAAATAATTTTTATTGCAGGTGGTATGGATAAAACATATGAAATATGTAGAGATATAAAACTTGAAAATTTTAATCAAACTTTTATTCTAAAGCAGAATCCAGGAGAATTCAAATCAGGGGCATTAATTAAAGGAATGAGAAAAGCAAAAGGAGATATTATTACTATTATAGATGCAGATACATTAGTAGCACCAAATCTTATGATAGAAGTTGTAAAATCCTTAAAAAAATATGATATTGTTAATTGTGATTATTTCCCTATGATAAAAAAAGGGTTCTGGTATGATTATTTCATTATAAATAAGTTGAATTGGTCCAAAAATTCAGACAATTTACTATCTTTATTTGGTGCATCAACAATTTCTCTCAATCGAGCCGTAGTAGAGGAGATTGGGATTGATAATTTTTTCACAAACAGAAGTACAGCAGGTGTAGATCATTACATGGGTGTTGTTTTACGAAGGAATAAAAAAATTATAGGTTTTGTAAGAAATTCCCGTGTTATTACACCTAGACCCGGCTGTTTAAAAGATTTTAAAAAAGATCAATCTCGCTGGTTTACAGCCTTTTTCCAAATACATCAAGATGAGAAAAGAATGATATTTATTACATTTATTTTGAGTTGTTTATTACTAATTCCTTTTACAGTTCTCCTATATAACTTAAAAAAAATTAAGAATATTGCTTTAAATAATAAATTAAAAATCAGATTTTACTTTATTTTATTTTTTATAGAATATTTTATGAATCTTTTAAGATTTAAAGCTGTTATTAACAGATTTTTGAGACGAGTGAAAAACTTAGGCTATTTTAAAGGAGCAAGATATTAACTAACGAGAAAAAACATATTTTTATTTTTATATATTGTTTTTAATAAAACCGACTAATTATGGATACTATTATCTCAATATATAGTGAAGATGAATTAAACTGAATTTTCAAATCTTGGAGGATGAACACGTATATGGTGTTTATGCAAGATAGTAAGAATATATTTTCATTTTATGCCATAACATCGGTTATTTTCAATTCTAACTATTGGCTTTGGTTTTAATTCAAAATGTTGTCCAAATATTGTATCCAATACTCCCGAAAGAACGTTAACTTTCATTTCTTATCTTATTTTCAATTTATTACAATACGATAATTAAAGAGTGAATATCAATAAGTGTAATTAGATTTTCATAAATACTTTTGACTCCTTTTTGTTAGAAATATCCATGAATTTAACATTCTAATTAAATTATTTCTTGTATGATTTTAGTAAACCAGAAACAGCTTTGCTCATCAAAAACATTAAGATTCTAGATAGTTTTTTCATTCTTAAAACTACAGAAATACCTTCAACAAAGGAAGTTAAAGATTTAATTAAAGGGATCAAATTATTCAAAATTTCCTTAATATCAAAATCAGATGATAAAAAAGCAATATTACGTGTGTTTTTTGAGAATATGAGCAATAATAACATATTAAAGATTTCTTCATACTGTCTTTTCAATAAAACTCTTCTTAATTTATTGTATACATGTCTACTTTTAAGTAATTCATAGATTAAATTAATTTTAAACCTTATCTGATTTAAAATATTTAAAGGATGCCACCAATCCTTTCCTTTAAATAAATCTTGGCGTGATTCAAATTGCGAAGCTCCAAATGATGCGAAAACTTGAGATGTGCTTAATGAATCTCCTGCTGTTAATGCTTGTCCAATAAAAACTTGATGCATTGCGGTTATTCCTATATAATTTTTAGCCATATTTAAATCTAAAGACTCTCTTCGAAGTACAATACCAGAACCATGTGGATAAAAAAATAATAGTTCTCCCAAGGATTCTTCTCCTTTATTAAAATATTTATTAGGAAATTTAAATCTAATTTCGCTTCTGGAATAATTCTTATTAAACAGATATCTTTTCATTAATATATCTTCAAACCTTTGAGGTTTTTCTCTCACAACTTTTAAAGCTTTAGCATAATCTCCATAATATCTAAGTCTCTTATCTCCAATTGAACCACATAATTGAGATAAATTATCATTTTTTCTAATTTCTTGCAATATCCAAGGAACAGTTTCAAGTTTCACATCATCCTCATCCATAAGAAGAAATATAAATTTCCCTGTTGCTCTTTTCATAACTAAAATGAAGTTTGCATCCATTCCAACGTTTTTCTTATTTCTAAAATACTTGATCCTTGGATCATTAAATTTGTTCACAACTTCTTTAGTGTCATCTGGTGAAGCATTATCACTAATCACAATCTCAATCTCATTACTTTTGAATGAAACAATTTGTTCGATAATTCTTTTTATTCTATCTGACCGATTGTAGACAGGAATACAAAAACTGAGTAAAATTTTGGACATTAGAGTGATTGGTTATAAATTTAAACACTTATAAGAAAACATATAGAGAATAATATAAATTTTGTTAAATCATCTAATTTAATTAAAAGCTAAGAATTCTTTCTGAAATTAGTTTTATTGTAATGATTTAATTGCCGTAAAATATTTTAGTCAAATAGATACAGAAAAAAGATCTATATTAAAACTAAATATTATCTCTGGAACAAAAATTATAATAAACTGATGACTAAACCAAATATAATATTCATAATATTAGATACTTTACGGGCTGATAGAGTAAAATCAAATTATTCAGAGGATTCATTGACACCATTTTTAAATTCTCTTTCACCCAATTCAATTTATTTTGAAAATTGCCAATCAAATTCTCCATGGACGCTTCCTTCCCATATTTCAATGTTTACGGGATTGTATCCTACACAAACTACATTAATTAGTCAAAAAGTTGACCGAATAACCAACAAAACGCCAATTCTAACTGAAATTCTAAGAGATTTGGGATATTTTACTTGCTGTTTTACTGAGAATGCTTTTATAAGTAAAACTTTTGGTTTAACTAGAGGTTTTGATAAAGTCTTTAGTGTTTGGGATTGGAATCCCTGGTTAAGAGAACAATATTTTTTTTCTAAATTTATTATTTTTTTAAACAAAGCTGATATAATTTTAAAAAAAAAAATTAAATTTAAGATAATTGCAAAGCTTTGGTCTCATTTTAAAGATAGGTTAGAAAATTTTTTCAAAAAAATTATAAAATGGTTATTTTTAAAAGATATTGTTTTTAAATTAAAAAACGATACTATTAAAGATTTAAAAGAATTTAATCATTTTTTGCATGAACTTCCAAGTAGTAAACCTCTTTATCTTTTTTTCAATTTTCTTACGGTTCATGATCCTTATATCCCATTAAAAGAAACATTCTCATTATTTAATATAACTTTTGATGATTTCAAAAACATTAATAATATGATTATTAATCCATTAAAGACTCGTTTAGATATTGATATAAAATCGAAATATTTATCAAATAAGAAAGCTAAAACTATAAAGAAATTATACGATGCTTGTGTGTTTTCTAGTGACATTATTGTTCAAAAGCTTTTTTCTATTTTGAACAAAAATAAATTACTAAATAATTCCTATGTAATTATTACTTCTGATCATGGTGAACACCTATGTGATGTCCTTGATCGTAAGTTATGGGAACATAGTACATACCAAAGCGTATATGGTTCTCTTATAAGGGTTCCACTTTTGATATATAGTAAAAATTGGAAAGGTAGAGATATAAAAGATCAAGTTCAATTGAAAGATTTATTTCATACAATATTGCACTTAACTGGTGTAAAAAATACCGAAAATAAATTCTTAGATCTTAATGGATCTATTTTATACCAAATTAAATCCAATAAAACTCCAAAGTATATTTTCGGAGAATATCTTAAATCTATAGAAGAAATGACAGAATTGATAACTGTTCATAGAAAAACTATTAATAAAAACTGTATTCCAAAAATATTTAATCATATCCATTTTCTAAGATCTAATAAATTCAAGTATATTAAATATGATAATAATAAATGTGATGAATTTTTCGATTTATCAGCAGATCCTCATGAATGTCATAATCTCTTTAACGAAAAAAATGAAAATTGTAGGAAGTTCAAATTGAAGTGTGAAAGTCTTATAGAAGAAATACAGAATCTTAAAAATTTAAGAGGGCTTATTACAGAAAAAGAAAAAGCTTCTGTAAAAAGAATTATACGCCAAATTAAAATAAATGGAATATAATATTTTTAAAAATTGTTTGAGGAATAGAATACTTGATGAAAAAGATTTTAATACTTGGTGGATTTGGTTTTATAGGAACTAATTTAACAATTGAATTATTAAAACGTGGGAACTATAAGATAATTATATTTGAAGCTAACAAAGTAATTATCCCGAATCCTGAAATATTAAAAAATATCAAAATTTATTATGGGGATTTTCACAATGAAAAAGAATATGAAATTATCTTCAAAGAAAATGAAATTGATATCATATTTCATCTTATAAGTACAACTATTCCTTCAATATCTAATGATAATATCATTTATGATATCGAATCTAATCTTGTTAATACCATTAAATTGTTAAACATGATGAGGCAGTATAACATTAAAAATATAATATTTCCATCATCAGGTGGGACTGTTTATGGTAGCTCGAAGAATGAACACAAAGAATCTGACTCAACAACCCCAATCTGTTCCTATGGAATAATGAAATTGATGATTGAAAAATATCTCTATCTCTACAACTATTTATTTGAAATAAATTATCTTATTTTAAGACCTTCAAATCCTTATGGGGAATATCATATAAATTCTCAGCAAGGTTTGATAGAGGTTGTACTCGAAAAAATCTTAAAGGGTAAAACAATAGAAGTTTGGGGTGATGGGTCTGTTGTGAGAGATTTTATTTATATTAAAGATCTTGTGAGGATTATCGTTGATTTAATTGAAAATGGAATTCAAAATGAAATCATTAATATTGGATCTGGTGGAGGATATTCAGTCAATGAAATTTTAAATATTATCCGTGAAGAGATAGGTGATTTCCCATTAAACTTTATTAAGGCTCGGAAAGTTGATGTACCTTGTTCAATTTTAAATATTAGTAAATTAAGAGCAATTCTCGATATTAATCTGATAGGCATTAAGGAAGGTATAAAGAAAACCTATGAATTTTTAAACCAAAGACATATTTAATCTTTAATTCTTCAAGTTTAAGATTTTACAATTCTACTTGGAATAAATCTTAGTTTAATTAAAAATTAGGATAGTGTCACTAATATACTTACAAAAATTTTAGAACATTAACCATTTTTTAAGTCTTCAACTCAATTCCTAAGCTTTAAAGCAAGATTATGTAATTAATTTATTATTCTCAAAAATATTTTAAAATATAATGCTAATAGTAGAAATTTCATCCAATTTCTTCACTAGTGGGGCAGTAATGGTGCGTGCTCGGCAAGAAACAAAAGCTCTACTAAATGCTGGACATAGAGTGATCGTAATAACGGATTTAAGACACCTTTCTCAATTACACTTTTTTGATGGGTTAAAAAATAAACCAGAAATAATTCCTATTAAAACTTATTTAATATATGGTTTTAGAAGCATATCTGATCAATCGATTTTTGCTTTTAAAGCATATTACGCCTTAAAAGAACTATCTAGAAAAGAAAAAATTGATTTAATAATAGAACATTCAGCAACACCATACGCTTCTGCTAGTTTTTCAAAATTTAAAATTGCTCCAACAGTATGGGTAATTCATGACTTAATTAAAAATCGAGTGGAAACCGGGAATCCATATAATCGAACTGAAACATTTTTACGATTACATTCGTATAACTTCTCCCTTACCAAGGTTAGTTTTTTAGCACCTACATCCTTATATTCAAAAAAGTTGCTGTTAAAGGATGGAGCAAAACCACAAGATATCTTTATTAAATATAATGCTGTTGATACTCTCACATTCTTCCCAGATAATAAGATTGAAAAAGATATTGATATTTTATTTATTGGACGCTTTTCAGTTGAAAAAGGCGCAGATATATTGATTGATGCTACTAAATACATTTCAAAAAACAAAAGCATTGTCTTAATAGGAAGTGGTCCATTGAAGAATAAATTGATGAAACAAGCTAAAAGTGTTAAAAGAAATATAAAATTTGTAGGGTTTATTCCATTTTATGAGTTACCTAGTTTTATTCGGCGTGCTCAATTAGTTGTTGCACCATCTAGGTCAGAATGTCATGCTGCTGTACCTTTATTTTCAATGGCTTGTGGTGTCCCAGTGATAGCTTCCCGTGTTTCAGGTATGGAAGATTCAATTGAAAATAATAAAAATGGTTGGTTATTAAGTCAAAATAATGCTAAAACCTTAGGAAAACTTATTGAAGATGTTTTATCAAATGAAATACAACTTAAAAAAGCCAGCCAAGAAGCCCTTCATAGAAGCCAAATCTTTTCTGAAACGAAGTTTACCAATGAAATTGTTGAATTTTATAAATTATTGGTTAAAACTCACAGTTCTCGTTTTAGTTATTAATCGTATATAGTTTCACACTAATGAATACACTTCAATTCTTATTTTATAAAGAATTATGAATAATCTTCTTTTATCCTTACAAACCACTTAATTTAAAAAGACTTTATTAATTAAATTACTTGAGTATGGTTTGAAGTAAAAATTAAAAACATGACTCTCTTGTAAAAAAACTTCAAAAATGTAAAAATCCTCATAATAATAATTTTAAAATAATTTAGAGACGTTTAATGAATCGTATTACTCTCATATTTAAGGGAATTAAGAGATTTGGCTTAATTTGTACAATGAAATTGATACTAAGGTATCTTGGAATAAAAAGAATAAAAATTTTTCAATCTATTAAGTATCCGTTGACCAATTATAAGTTTAAAGTTATATTTAGAAATAATTTCTGGTTGAATTTTGAAAAAGGAAAGGTTGAGTTAAAAAATATTGAATATTTACTTGAACTCGTTAAACCAAGACAGATTATTCTAGATATTGGTGCTTGGGATGGAAGTTATACTCTACTATTTTCAAAATTAGTAGGACCTAATGGGAAGGTTTATTCATTTGAGCCTGATGAGAAAGCATATTATAACTTAGAGAATAATATAAAGAAGAATAAATTGTATAATGTTAGTATTAAAAAAGTAGGATTAAGTAATTCTGTAGGTTCAAGCACTTTATATCTTGTAAAAGGAGGTGGAGCTTCTCAAAGTACTATAAATTTTCAGGCGAAAGGATATCGTGCGGAATATATTAATAACATAGAAAAGCGACCTATTAAAATTACTACAATAGATAAATACTGTGAAGAAAATAATATTCAGCCAAAAGGTATAAAATTAGATGTTGAAGGAGTTGAAAGGTTGGTTATTGAAGGAGGGCTGAAGACAATTAAAAAATATAACGTATGGGTATTAATGGAATTTCATGGAGCCTATATGCCCGAAAATGAAAGAAAAGCTAATTGGGACAAAATAGTAAAATCTGCTAATAAAGTTATATTTATTGAAGGGAGAACTGATAAATATTTTTCCGGAATGGAGTTAAAAGAAATGCCAGATTGTAATTATTTTCATATCTTCATACAATATTAAAAAAAAAGATAATCTTTGGTTGTTCTTTCTATTTCTCATGATTTTTCTTTAATATTGATTTTAACTTCTTGTTATTACCCCAAAAAGCCATAGGGACATGATCGGGATAATTGTAATAACCTAATTTCAGTTTAATTGTTTTTTTCCGCTTTTTAATATGATTTTCTACAAGTTTACGAATTGAAATAGGCTTTCCACTGCAATTATTAATTATTCCCATAATTTTTTTTTGCAAAGATATTTTTACGATATTTTCTGCGACTTTGGATACATGAAGATAATCTCTTAATTGTTCACCACCAGACATGTTAAAGACTTCATCATCACGGTCTAAAGAATCATCCAGTTGAGGTAGAATCGATTTAGGACTTTGCCCCTTTCCTTGCATATAAAAAAGTCTAATCCACTTAAAAGAAAAATCAATTTTCTTATTTAATTCCACTATATACTTCCTTAAAGTATCTTTACCAAGAGCATAAGCAGTAATAGGATTTGATGGTAAATCCTCTGATAAACAACCTGATTGCATTCCGTATTCAAAACAGGTCCCAATAACATTTACATTTTTTAAGCCATTGATAACCATGTTTTTTATAAATTTATAATTTTTTATTGTGTTTTTTTCAAAATGATAAAATTCTTTAAAGTTTGGTAAGCCTTCCCAGGATAAATGAATTAATATATCTGGCTCTCGAAAAAGGGAGTAAAAATTTTGATCTTCGTCATTTAAATCACAGCACATATAGGTAACATTTTTAAACCAATTTAAATCTTCAACTTCTTGAACATTATCGATAGATGTGGCAATTATTTCATGCTCCTTGTACTTTAACAATTCATTAACTGTATAATTTCCAATAAAACCAGTTGCTCCAGTTATTAGTATTTTCATTTTCTTCTCTTTCCAATTATATATTTTAAATTAAACCTTCAACATCAATTCCATTGAAATTGTCATCTATATAAGGCCATTCGTTATCCTTTTTCGAAATCTCAGTAACATCTAGCGGCCAATTAATTTTTATTTTTGGGTCATTAAATCTCACTCCCCCTTCATATTGAGGAGTATAAAATTCAGTAACAAAATAAATCATTTCAATATTCTCTTCTAATGCTTGAAATCCATGGGCAAATCCTTCTGGTATAATAAGCATTTTAATATTGTTTGCTGACAAAATTTCTCCATGCCACTGTAAAAAAGTTGGAGAGTCTTTTCTTAAGTCAATTCCAACATCTAGTATTGAGCCTTTAATACATTTAACTATTTTAATTTCTGCCTTTGGTGGTAATTGAAAATGCATACCTCTTATAGCCCCCTTTTTAGTTGTCGATGAATTATTTATTTGAACTATTTTTTTAGTTAAACCAATCTCTTTAAACTCATCTTCACAAAAAACTCTGGAAAATGAACCTCTCTCGTCCTGAAATGGTTCAAGCTCAATAACATACATATCCTTAATATCAGTGTTAACAAACTTCATAATATATTCCCATTTGTCTTCAGTTCCAATATAAATTGTCATTAATTAATTTGTTCTCAATTAAATAATTTAATTGTTTTATCCGAGTAAAGTTTTTATCTTCAAATTCTTTAAAAGACAAGTCAATTTCATTAAATAACTCATATAATTCTTTAATTCCCTTTTTTAAATTCCATTTAGGTTTGAAATGCTTGATATCCTTTTTAATCTTATCAAAATTGACGATATAATTTCTAGAATCTGGGTTATTCTTACCCAAGATTTTAATTTCGCAATCATTCATTAAATTTTGAATCTCGGTAGCCATAGTTTTTACTTGATAGTTTTCAGAATTCATTCCTACATTAAAAGCTTCATTATGAATAATCTCTATTGGAGCTTTTAAAACAGCTATGAAAGCATTTGAAATATCTTTTATATGTACTATCGGACGCCAAGCCTTACCATCACTTAAAATTTTGATTTCTTTTGTCGTATAGGCCCATCCTATTAAATTATTGATGACTAAATCAAATCTCATATTTGGAGAAATACCATAAGCTGTGCCATTACGTAAATAACATGGTGAAAATCTATCATCTGCTAATTTTGATAAACCATGTTCTAGCTTTACTTTAGATTTTGCATATGCTGTAAGTGGGTTCATTGAGTCATTTTCGTTTAATTGTTCATTATTAGTTTCACCGTAAATACTGCATGAAGATGAAAATAAAAACCTTTTTACACCAGCTTGCTTAGCTAATTTAGCCAGCTCTAGCGAGGCTTTAAAATTTATATCATTTGTAAGATCAGGGTTCAATTTTCCAAGCGGATCGTTAGAGAGTGCTGCTAAATGAATAATAGAATCAACGTCTTTTAAGTCTTCAATTCTAATTTCTCTGATATCTTTATATACCTGCAAGAATTCTTTGCAAAATTCAAACTCTTGTAATTTCTTGCTTCTATAGAAATGTGTGTCAATTCCAACGATATTAAAACCCTGTTTTAGGAGCTCTTCGCTTAATATTGTTCCAATATAGCCGAGATTACCAGTAATCAGTATCTTTTCCATTTTAGTCTCTAAATAATAGTAAATTTATGATAAAAAAATATGTAATCATATAAATTGGTTTGCTTTTAGAGTTATTACCATACTTTCCAAAAAGCTTTGTTTGTATCCCATAATTTATTTAGATGTTGGACATCCCTTTCATGATCCATGCATTCCCAATTGCGTTCATGTTTATAAACCATCACTTCTCCTTTCTTCGTCAATTTTTCTAGAGCTCCATATTCAAAATCGCAACTTTCCTCTTCTGTTAAGTAATCTAAAAGTTCATTATTAAATATGATAAACCCCCCATTTATCAAACCAACCGAAGTTTGAGGTTTTTCTTGAAAAGATATTACTCTACTATTATCTTCTACTAATTCTCCAAACCGTGCAGGAGGGTACACCCCAGTAATTGTTATAATTTTTCCATGTGACTTGTGAAAATCAAGTAAATCTTTCAAATTTAGGTCGGCTACACCATCTCCATAAGTTACCATATTCATTTCAGCATCTAGATATTTCTCAACTCGCTTTATTCTTGCTCCTTTTAAGGTATTTATTCCAGTATCTATTAAAGTTACTTTCCAATTATTTTCTTTATACCCATTATAATACTCAATATCTTTATTAGATAAATCAATTGTAAAATCATTATTTTTCATTTCATAATGATAAAAATAATCTTTTATTATTTCTCCTTTTACTCCTAAACAGATAATGAAATCATCATAACCATAATGAGAATAAATCTTCATTATATGCCAAATAATTGGTCTATTCCCGATTCTCACCATTGGTTTAGGAATTAATTCGGTTCTATGCCCAAGGCGAGTACCCCAACCACCTGCTAAAATAATTACTTTCATTATAATTCTTTAAGAGCAGAATATTTTTATAGTTTCATTAAAATGGAAAATCTAAAACTCAAAGTTAATATTTACTAATTAATCTTATTAAAACTTAAAAGAAGATGTTAAAAATTTATTTAAAAATGGGGGGGAAAAAAAAAAAATCAAAACTAATCTTCATCCGACAAAATCATCCCCCCCTTTATACTCTTGTTTAATTAAGGGTGATTTTTTCCTTTAGATTGAACGCTTTCTAACCCCGTAGATGAACCAATCCTATTAACCCAAAGCATTGTCTCTTCCCTAATCCGACCTGCTAATGCTTTTAGTTCCTTCTTTATTTGTTCACTATCGTAATCATCTCCCATCGCATCTATAATTTTTTTAACCTCTTCTTTACCAGCATAAAGCTGTTTCAACACGTATTCTCCGTGGATTCTTACTTGCGAACCGACTTATCTATAAAATGGAAACTGCCTAGATGTTATACTTATATTTATTTTAAAGATAATGTAATATTGAATTAATAAAATTTAAGATCTTTACTCTTTACAATTAAAAAATGCAAAACTTAAGTTAATAATAATATTCAATTTAATAAGTCCTATTGAGAGATATATTTCAGTAAATTTTAAAAAGATTTAAGACAAAAAAAAATTGTTTAATTTGGTGTTTTACAATAAAAAATCAACGAATAATAATTTTTTATCATTCGGAAAATAAAGGTGCGACGAGGACGATCTTAACATTAAAAAAGAATAAGAATTTTAAATTTATTAAAATCGGATTTAAAACTGGTTATTTTAATTCTTTAACAATAATCTTAAAAAATTTAAAAGATATCCTACAGAACCAGATATTTATAATTAATGGGATTGGATCTCTACTAAATTCTTCTTTATTATTTTTAAGAATATTGTTAAAAATATTCTCTAAGCGAGTTTTTATTTATTGGCATGAAGCTAGTGGGGTTTGGAATGTATTAGTCCCTGAAAAACGTAATCATAATATTGGAAATATTATATTTCTTAAAATAATTCGTTATGTAATTAAGAATTCAATAAATATGGCCGTAAGTAATTATTGTATAGAATGGTTAAAAAATAAATTTCAATCAAAGTATGAGATAGAATTACTTTATAATACCATTAATATAAAAAAAGTCTTAAAATTATCAAGATTTGAAGGTCCTGATTATTCTGAAAAGAGATATAAAGTAATTATGGCTCTTGCTGATGCGGTTGAAACAAAGGGCTTTCATATTTTTCTTAATGTTGCTGATAAAGCATCATCTAACTATAAATTTATATGGATCGGAAAAAAAAAAGAATTAGGTAAAGAAGAGGCAGAAAAGATTGAGTTAATAAACAAAAAAAATGATTATGAAAAAATCCAGGTTTTTGATTACAATCCAAATCCATTTCCCTTAATAAAGAATTGTGATCTTTTTTTTTTACCAAGTTTAGACGAGTCCTTTGGACTTTCATATTTAGAAGCTTTTATATTCGGGAAATTAGTAATTGCTCCATCTACAACAGGATTTTCTGAGATCATTGAAAAAGGTAGTGATTTAGCCTTTATCTATAATAATGAACAAGAAGTCATTAACTTCCTAAATTCTGATGATATCGACTTTTATATGAGAAATTTTAAAGAAGAAAGAAAAGAATTAGCAAGTAAATTTGACAATAATAGGTTTAATAAAAAATTATTAGAAATATTATATAAATATACAGATTAAAAATTTGATAAGATAAAGGTTAACTATATAATATCTGATCAATTGAAAAAAAATCTTGATAAGATATATAATAATTAGCATTTTTATAAAGAATTAATTAATATCATTAAATCTTTAAGTTAAGAGTTAATTTTTATATTCTATTTTAAATGAGAGATTGTTCTCCTAAATACCCTCAAATTTTAAGGTTTTAATATTATTTATTATTGTCTGTTGTTCTTTTTTTGTTATTAAATTTTTCAAATTTTCAATATTATTGATTTTTTTTATTTTTTTTATCAGATGATCTTTCATCTTATTAAATTCTTCATTTTTTAGATTTGAAATATTATTCTGTTCAAAAGGATCCTTAGCGATATCATAAAATTCTTCATTCTTTAAGTTCTTAAACATTATATATTTGTTCGTGTTTGATCTTAGAAAATATAAATCGTTAAATATTTTCGACAATAAATTTTTATCTGTGTTTTTCAAGTAAGGTTTTGTTAAATTAATGTCCTCCTTTGATTTTAAATATTCTCCAAAAATGTATTTTGGAGTAGAATTATTGTTAATTTGATATAAGATCGATTTTTTTTTATCAAATGATTTAAGAGTTGATTTTGTTATACCCGTTATATCAAGAATAGTATGAAAAAGGTCTTTCAATTGAACTTGTTCCTTAACTTTTTTTTTTTTAAAATTGGGATTAAATATTAAAAGCGGAACTCTTAAAACTCCTTCATATAAACTATGATAAGTACTATGTTCCCATAAATGATGATCTAGCTTCCCTCCTAAATGTTCACCGTGATCAGATGTAATAATCACATAAGTATTGTTCAAAATCTTTAATTCTCTTAATATTGAAAACAGTTTTTTAATAACAATATCGGCTGAATAAACACATATTTTATATAATTTTTCAATTGTTTTCTCTTCATTTTCTGATAATCTATTAAAATTTAAATCTATATCAACTCGAGTTTTTATTGGTTCGATGATCATCTCTTTAATTTTCTTAAAATCATTATAATCCATTTTAAAAATGTCAAAAATCTCTTTAATGGGGATATAAGGATCATGAGTTGTTAAAAAATTTAGAAAAAAGAATAAGGGTTTATTCTTCTCAGTTTTTTTTTTTAATATATTTGAAATTTTCTCCAAATTTCCAATACTATTATCTTTTAGCTTAATTAGTATTTTCTTTTTGAAAATTGAAAGATTTAATTTCTTAATGAAACTAATACTTCTCTCATAAAAATTATTCCATATTCTTCTAAATATAAAAAATTTGACATTTTTTCTAACTTTAGAGTTTATAATATTTAAGCTTTTTAAAATACGGGAAAATAGATATTTTTCCCTATTCCAATAACTTCTTATCCACATATCATTACTAAAACATTTCATAAAACCTCTTGTTAAACCAAATAAATTACTTACCCAAGGATTTTCAATATATGCCATTGTGAAATATCCAAAATTTTTCATAATCTCAGCTAAAATAGGTGTTTTATTATCAACCATACGTAAACTTTTACTAATTAAGAAGTTTTGACTTGAATACAATCCTGTAAACATTGAGATATGAGATGGTAAAGTCCATGGGCTATTAGCAATACAATTTTCAAAATAAATTGAATTGTCAAACAGACTTTGTATAAAAGGGGCAGTATTATAATTATTAAACTTTGAAAAAATACCATCAGCTCTAAGTGTATCTAAAACAACAAAAATTATGTTTGGGAGCATATTATTGAATATAAAGAATTATTTGAATAATAAAATTATCATTGCAAACTATTTCCTTAAGCTAATTTTACGTAATTACTTACTTTTTCAATTTCAAATTAGATAATTTATGTGAAATAATTATTAAATTTTTTAATTTTCATTACATTGATAATTTTCTTTTTATTTTAGTCTCATTTTAAAAAAAATTAAAATTTTACGCTGAAATAAATATATTTAATTCTTTTTATACATTAAATTTTTTTAATTAAAGCCATAATCATAGAAGAATACATAATAAAGGATATGAAGATTGATATTTATTGTGATGGAGATCCATGGGATCCTAATACATGGAGTCTAGTACCTCTTGAATTAGTTAATACATTAAAAAAATTCAATGTATTAAATAATACATATGATATAAATCCTGAAAGAGATGAGTATAAAATAAAACGGCTAATCAGAAATATGCGTTTTTTAACTATCAGAAATAGATCCATACGTATTAAAGTACGTCATCCTGAATTTCTAAAAAAAAGAATTTATAGGCTTCAAAAAGAAGCTGATAAAATTTATAATTCTCATTCAAAACCAGATGCAATCATCATTGTTATTGCAGATATTAGTTTTAAAAATACTCCTTTTTATACTTTTCAAGATTTAGATATTGATACAATTATTCAATGGAGAAAATCCAACAAATATATGCCTGTACTTGAGAGAGAGAGTATGGAATTATTAAAATTAAAACGTAAAATTCAATTAAATGTTTATGAAAAAGCTTCAGGAATATTTGTAGCTAGTGATTGGATTGCTGAAAATATAAAATCATATATCATTGATCCTAAAAAAGTATATTCTGTTGGAATGGGTCATAGATATTTTCCTATTAAGTTAACAGATGAGATTTTAAAAAAAAGATTCAAAAATCCGACACTTCTTTTTATCGCACGTAATCCAATTATGAAAGGATTTGAACTTATGCTAAAGGCATATAAAATTGTACAAAAAACCATACTTGATTTAAAATTTATTTTTATTTCAAATTTTAAAGATTTACCTCAAAAAAAGTTAATGGAACTAAAAAAAATAAAAAATATAAAATTATTAAATTTTATTCCTCTTGAAAGGTTAAAAGATTATTATTTTAGTGCTACTATATTTGCATTACCAACTAAATTTGATGCTTGGGGAAAAGTTTTCTTAGAAGCAATGTCATTTGGACTTCCAGTTATTGGCTCAAATTATTGTGCAATGCCTGAATTTATTATAAATAATCACAATGGTTTCGTAGTTGATCATGATCCTGAAGAAATTGCTGAAAAAATTCATACTTTATTAAATTCTTTTAAAGATTATGAAAATTATTCAAAAAATGCATTGGAAATAAGCAAAAAATTCACATGGGATAATGTAGTAAAAAATATGTTAAAAATTATTAATACTAATAATTCCTAATTCATTGACTTTTAGCTTAAAATAGTATTGTTTTAAACTGGATTAATAAAAAAGAATAATTAAGAATCTTAGAAATTATATTTATTAAATATTTAGGACGATTGACAGGAATTATTATTTTGTTAGTAAACAAGTTATATTTGAAATCAAAAATCTTTGTTTAGTAAAATTACCATTTTCATCTTGATATGCTTTTCTAATACTTTCAATAGGAATTTCGTCAATCTCTATTTTTTTTATATTTGAATAACCAGTTAATTTAGCTAAACGATTAATTGTCTCATAATCATATATAAATCTATGGCCGTAGTATATATGCATATAACGGTTTAAGAAAGTGGCAGGATCAAGTTTATGACGAAACATTAGTTCAGGTGATTTAAATAATATTTCTCTAAAACCATTTTTATTGTATAACGCGTCAAATAGATATTTTAATGATGGAGTCATTATGATATGAATCCCACCTTTTTTTAATATTCTATAAGATTCTTTTAAAAAAAAAAGAAAATGACGATAATAAAGATGTTCAATAACATGTGAATCGAATACAATATCGACGCTGTTAGAAGGAAAAGGTAATTTTTTTGAGATATCTACAGGTACTCTTCCTGTAAGTTCTGTATTAAGAAAATCAGGTAATTCTATCCTACCACATGCAAATTGTATATTAATTTGTTTATTTTTTCTATAATAATCTTTAATAACAGACTTTCTTTTTAATCTATTATTTAAATTGAATATTTTTGCTTTCTTTTCTCTGAATTTCCTAATTATATAAGCAAATTGACTTTCTGGATCTGTATAATCATTAAAATATTTTGATATGACCATTTTATATTGCTTTAGATTTTAATTTTCTTATATTAATAAAAATTATTAAAAGACAGCAAATAACAATTTTTTATTTCTTTTGAATTTTTGGCGTTTTAATCTTTCTATATCATATTAGTAAACGCTTATTATTACTAAATGACATTTCCATAATATTTCTTCAAAAACTTCAAATAAATATTCAAATAAAACGTATTTTGAAGAATCATAGTTCTGATCATATATATCAGCTATTTACTAAAAAAAAATTTAAGTAAATTGTTGTATTGTACCTGAGTTTATTATTGATAATTATAATGGTTATTTAATTGATCATACACTTAAATTAATTGCTAAAAGATACTGATCTTTACTAAATCCATTTGAAAATTATAAATAATATTCAAAAAATTATTTTAAAATCAATGTCAAATTTTGTGTGAGATGAAATAGTAAAAAAAAAGAATTTAAAAATCCTTAATAATTATTAATTAACTCCTATAAAGATTATTAACTATTTATCCAAATAATATTTATTCTCTTTATTAATATTATTAGCTAATGCATTAAATATTATAACCTAATTTATAGTTATCTATATTCTCCTTTTTACTAAACCATTCTATAGTTAACTTCAAACCTTCATCTAAAGAATAAATAGGCTTCCAATTAATTAACTTAAGAGCTTTAGTATTGTCTACTTTTAATCTATTGACTTCACTACTTTTTCTCCTCTTTCTTATTGCTTTAGATTCAATCTCAGCGTTTGAATGCATTAAATCCTTTATCTTTTTTGCGAGATTTCCTATTGAAATCTCTTTAGAATTACCAATATTAATAATTTCTCCTTCAAGACAATCAGATTTTATCAGATTTACATAAGCTTCACAAATATCCTTAACATAAGTAAAATCTCTTGTTGGTGAAAGGTTTCCTAACTCTATTTTTTTCTTTTTCTTAAGAATTTGAGTTATAATTGTCGGAATAACAGCTCTCGCAGATTGTCTAGGTCCGTAAATATTAAAAGGTCTAATAATAGAAACAGGTATATTAAAACTATAATAGTAGCTTAAAGCAACTACATCAGCCGCAATTTTTGAAGCAGAATAAGGAGATTGAGGTTGATATGGGTGTTTTTCATCAATAGGTGTATAAAGTGCTGATCCATATGTTTCGGATGTAGAAGTGATAATTATTTTTTTTAAATTATTATTTTTTGCTGAATGAACTATATTTAATGTTCCTTTAACATTAGTATCAATATAACTTTCAGGTGCAACATAGGAATAAGGTATACCTATAAGCGCTGCTAAATGACAGACAATGTCAACTTTTTTAACCGCATTGTTAACCATATTATAATCTCTAATATCACCAGAAATTATGTCAATTTTTTTTATTTGTTCTTCTCCTAACGTGTCTATCCAACCTAATTTATTAAAGGAGTTATAAAATGTGAAAGCTCGAATATTACACTTTTCTTCAAGAAATCTTTCTACAAGATGACTACCAACAAATCCATCTGCTCCTGTTATTAGGATAGTTTTATTTTCCAATTCCATCTTTTTTCAATATTGTATGTTTTTTCTATAATTCTAAGAATTGTCTCCGATTTTTTCTAAAATAATCATTTGCTTTCTCATAATCACTATTACAACCAATATCTAGCCAATAAGATTTATGAGGATAAGCTTTAATTTTCAATTTATTGTTTATAGCGTCTAAAATCAATTGATCAAAACCGATTTTTTCATTTTTTGCCAAAGGATCTATAACAGATTTATTCAAAATGTATATTCCCATACTAATATTATGAAATTCTACAGGTTTTTCTTTAAAATCATAAATGTTTAATTCCTCATTAAAATAAAGAACTCCTGAATCATTTTGAGTAGCCCTTTTAAAAGTGGCTATTGATATATCATTATCATTTCTTCTATGCCACTTATAAAATTCTTTAAAATTTAAATCGGTTAAAAGATCTCCATTCATCACTAAAAATGTCTCGGGTAAATCGTCTATTAAAGTTATAGGTCCAACAGTACCGAGTGGTTTTTTTTCTAAAGAATAATTAATTTTTAAACCCCAATCCTTACCATCTTCAAAAAACGCTTGAAATATTTTTGCTAAATAATTGATAGTAATAGTCACTTCGGTGAAACCATTTCTTCTTAATTGTTTTAGTATAATTCCTAAAATAGGAATTTCACCTCCAATTGGCATTAAAGGTTTAGGTAAGGAATATGTATATGGTCTTAATCTCGTTCCTTTTCCCCCAGCTAATATAATTGCTCTCATTCTTTCATTCAAATTTTATTATATTACATTCAATTTTAAGTTATTCCATAGTGTATTTCTAACCATGTCAATTTAATATGCAAAAAATCCTTAAGAAAATATAAATATCTCTGGAAAATTAAAATTCATAAGATGATTATAGGCCAAATTAAAAAGAGTTTAATATCTAAAAACGATTTTTTAAAAGATTTAATGTATTAGTAATGAATTTTCGAAAATTTGGGGTAAAATTCCTTTTTTTTAAAATTATACTCACCTATTTTAATTTCTATAGAGTAAAGGGTAAGTTTTTAAATCTAAAGAAGACTTTGGATTATATTAAAGAAACCAATAAATCAATAATTCGATTAGGTGATGGAGAAATTTCTTTATTATCTGGTAAATCCATTATTTGGCAAAATTATGACTATAACTTAGAGCAAGATTTAATTAAACTAATTAAAAAATATAACAAAAATTCTCCCTATTTACTCTGCTTACCTATCGATTTTATTCAAGCAACCAATAAGAAACTTATTGAAATTAATAGACTTAAAATATGGTTACCTTTCAAAATTATGTACATGTCAATTTTTCCTAAAAAAAATATTTATGGTAATAGTCTTATATTTCGGTTAATGGACTACTTTTCATTTAATCTAAAATTTGCTTATGAGGATAAAAATATTATTTTTGTAGCTAATAAAGAAGTTATAAATTTAGCTAATTTGAACACATCAAAAAAAAAAATAAAAATATTTCCCAAAACACAAAGAAATAGTTATTTTGAAAAAGATGAAATTATGAATCAAATTTATATTAACATGATTCAATTTGAAAAGACCGACGTAATAATACTTCTTTCATGTGGGCCACTAGCAAAAATATTAACTTATAAAATCTCTAATTTAGGATATAGAGCATAAGACTTAGGATTTATGTTTGAAGTTCCTAAACAACTACTTATTAAGAATTTTTTTTTTTAAAAGTAAACTTTAATCTCTATAATTAAGTATTATATAAATTCTAAATGAATCTCTTTTAAAGAATTGTCTGTAAATAATAATCCTTTTTTGAATAGAAATTCTCTTGTAATGTAGCATTATTGATTTCCTCCTTATAATTTGAAACTAAATAAAGTAAACAAGAAAATTATAAAAACATTAGAAGAATTCCTTAAATAATCATATAAAGAAAACATATCCTTAATATAAAACTTAAAATAGAAAATAATTAGTAATAATTTGGGTATAATTCTATTATTATTTCCTTTCTAACAATGCCTAAAAGCATTGGGAAATCTAAAATTGAATTTCTAAATACTATTGTTGATAATATGTGTTAGAAAGAACTTATCTATAAGAAAATTATTATTTTTAGTTCTATATTTTCCAAATGCTAGGGCCTGATCATATTTAAAAAACCATATGTGTCGATCAGTAGGTATATTTTTTGTTAGACCAACATACTTTAACTCTATTTTACTATTTTCTTTAATTAGGAAAAGGTTTTTTGATAAAATCTAAAATTATAAGGAAAAAGTAGAAAAACTTACAAAAGAATTAGGTTTAGAAAAATGAACTTATGAATATATTGAAAATTATTCTACAGGAATGAAAATGAAATGAGCTTTATGTCGAGAATTATTGCTTGAACCAAAATTCCTCTTTTTAGATAAACCTACATTGGGATTGGATGTATGATTTATTAACTTTATTGTTAGTAAATTAAAATCTTTAGATAAAAATATTTTTCTAACTAGTGATAATCTAAATATCAGAGAAAATGTATGTGTCGAATTTACTTTTTTTAAAGACAGATTGTTGTGCTATGCCTGAATTTATCATTAATAATCATAACGGCTATGTAGTTGATCTTGAACCTGAGCAAATTGCTGAAAAGATCTGCACTTTATTAAATTCTTTTGAAAATTATAAAAAATATTCTAAAAATGCTTTAAAAATAAGTGAAAAATTTAAATGGGAGAATGTAGTAAAAGGACTCTTAAAAATCATTAATCTTAATTAGTAATTTATTATTTTAAAGATTGGATATTAATAGTATATAATTCAATACTTATAGAAAAATCATTTTATTAAAGATCTTAAAGTTTCGACTGAGACTTTATTTAAGTCTGTTTCAAAAAATTCTTTATTAATCATTATTTTTTTTTTATCCCAATTCCACCACTTTATTCTTAGCAATTCATTGATAATTTCGTTACTGAATCTCATTTTAATAACTTTTGCTGGAATACCAACAGCAATGGAAAATGGAGAGATATTTTTATTAACAACACAACCCGCACCTAAAACTGCCCCATCCCCAATTTCTACACCCGCCAGGATAGTGACGTTTTCTCCGATCCATACATTATTTCCTATTAAAACTGGACCTAAATCTTGGACTATTGATTTAAATCTATAATGATGTTGTAATGCTCTCTGAATGTTTGCATGATTTGTTTTATGATTAGTACTAATTATATTTATATTATATCCAAAAGCACAATATTTACCAATTTTTACTAATTGATCTCCTCTTATCACAATTGGACCATTAATTCTTGTGTGATCACCAATAACTATTTTTTTTGCCTTCAGCACGGAATTTTCATCAATATAAACCCCTTTACCGAAAAAAGAAGAATCTTTACTAAAGTGGGTTCTATTCCGAAATAAATTTTTAAAAAAAAAAATCAAATAATTCTCTCAATTTTTTAAATAAACTCATAGTTGAATCATGTTTTATCGTGTCATCATAATAATTTAAGGAGATTTAAAATAATTTTTCATAATATTTTAATGATGGTGTCATTATAATATGAATCCCCCCTTTCTTCAGTATTCTATAAGATTCTTTCAAAAGAAAGATTGATTCACTATAATAAAGATGTTCGATAATATGTGAATCAAATACAACATCGACGCTATTTGAGGGAAAGGGTAATTTTTTTATTATATCTTCAGGTATTTTACCTGTAAGTTCTGTGTTGAGGAAATCAGGTAATTCAAGAGTTCCACATGCAAATTGTATATTAATTTGCTTATTTGATTTAAAATATTCTTTATTAATCGATTTTCTCTTTAGTCTGTTATTTAAATTTAATATTTTAGCCTTTTTTTCTCTATATTTTCTAAGTATATGAGCAAATAAACTTTCTGCATCAGTATATGTATCAAAATATTTTGATACGACCATTTTTTTATTATTTTAGATTTTATATTTTTTGATTTAATGAAAACTATTGATGAAAATTATCAATAATAATTTTTTATTTCTTTTGAATATTTGACGGTATAATTCTTATTAATAATTTTTAACATAAGATTTCATTTTTTTATAAGAGAAATCATCATGTTTCTTTAAAATTTTAAGAAACCCGTTTAACTAATATTTTATTTATTAAATCTACTATAATATCAAAAGAAGTTTTATTAGTATCATAATGATTATATTTTTTCGAAAGTTTTTTCATTTCGCTTTGGTATTTTTGATAAAAACTTTTATTATTAATAATTTTCATCAATAAAGCTTTAAATTCTTCAATAGTTTTCACATTTAATATTTTATTATCTCTACTAAATAAATAGGTACCAGTAATATGAAATTTTAAATTCATAAAACTTAAAATTATAACTGGAGTTCCAATGATCATTGCTTCTAAAATTGTCGTTGAAGTCCTTGATAATAATAAATCACATGAATTAATTAACTCAAAAATATCATATTCTTGTTTTACAACGATCGGATTTACTCCTAATTCGCTCAATCTCGTTTTATACCACAGAATAGATTCACGAGGATGTATTTTAATTATTAAGCTATCAATTAAATTCAATTCTTTTAAGCAAGTAACAACAATTTCTAAGCCTCTTTTTTTTGCTTTATAATCAATAGGGCTTGTGGTAAATAGAATTGTAAAACTTCTTCGATCGAAATAATACTCTCTATTCTCAATGGAATCTTTAATCATGTATAATTTCTTTAGTGATCCACGATAGATTTGTTCATATCGAGGCCTTCCAGTTAAAATAATTTTTCTTTCCTTTTCTCCTTTAATTAATAAATAATTTTTGTCAGCTTCTCCTGGAACATTTATATATGAGAAATACTTGCGAGTAATACTCTCATCATATATAGGAAAAGCCGCATGGGGAATATATATTGTTGGTATATTATTTTGAGAGCAATAACATGAATACAATCTACCATCTGGACTCATTTCGTTAGAAATGAATACAATAGAAGGGTTGTATTTCTCTGTGAATTTCTTGAAATTATTATATTGATTAAAAATGATGGGAGATAGAAAAAATAATTGAGTATTATAGAAATCTTTTAGAAGATTATTTACTTTTATTTCTTCATAGTTAAAGTTGATAAATAAAGAATTAAAACTATTTTTCCAACATTGCTTTAAGTAAATCATAAAAGTTATGAGTTTTGGTATTTTACTTAAAGATAAAAAGTTAAGATTTGAATATATTAATGTGTTATAGTGGTTGTTTTTTTTATAGTAGTGATGTATATTTTTTATGGAATTAAATTGATTTTCTGAATTTGAAACAAATAGTAATGTTTTGAAACACACATTATATTTAATTTTTTTTTGTTGAATTCTTGTTTTAATTGAAAGAATTTGAGACTTTAAGATTAAACCAAGAATATATTTAATTTTTAATAATTTAGGGATTTTACTAATTACACTAATAAAAGAATTGAAACAGATTTCGATATTTTTAAAGAAATTCTTAAAATCCAGAAAAAAGTCTAAATATAAAGGATTTTGATTAATAAAAATTACTTTATCAAATTCTTCATTTTGGAGGATTTGCTTTAATAATTCGAATTGTCCAAACATTTTATTTAAAAACCAAAGTAAGCGCATTTCAATAATATCTCCAATAAATATATTTTCAATATAATTTTTTCTCAATTTTTTTGAATCCTGAAATACTTTTGTAAGAATTTCTTTAGTCTTCGGTTTTATTTTGTCTATTATAGAAATAAACTTATCTCTTTCAAGAGATAGTCTATAATCAGAGAGGAGAACAAATTCTATATCTTTATCAACAAAAAATTTTTTATTTTGATTGGAAATAATTTTAATTTTCAATTGGTTGTTATATTCTTGTTTTAATTCTCTAACTAATCTGCAAACTTTGTATCTCTTATATTTATTAACCAATTTACTCAAATAAGCTGATATTCTTAAATAAAAAACATAGTTAAGGTTAAATGCATTATCTATAATAATAATCTTCATAAATATCCATTAATTTCATAGAGAAAGAAAAGAAAAGTAAAATTGTTATATTTTTCTTGTTGTGTTCTTTTCATAAATTCAATTATTTCATTTAAAATCATATTATTTATAACTTTAAGAATTCTCCAATAAATATTTTTTTATTTAAAAGAATCTTCTTAAAACACTATAAAAAATAATTGTTTCCAATTTATTCGATAAAAAATATAGAGATTTTTTAATTCTATGGGAAAATTGTTAATTATCTTTAGATTATTTAAAAAAAGCAAGACTGTAATACAAATAAACAATATTATAAACAGAAATAGAATTTTTCAGGTTAGATAAATGGATCTGAAATCCTTTATAGAAAGATTTAATCTACAAGAAAAAGTTATAGATCGGATAAAGTTGACGAATGAAGATCATGTTAATGTAATAAGAAATCTACACAGTTTTTTACTTTCTTAAGAGAGATTTGAATTACCATTCCATTTTTTAATTTTCTAAAATGAAAATCTTTTTGTATGATAACAATCGACTCAAAGAAATCTTGGACTTACACCATGGATCCCTCATTTCTAATAAGTTGTTAGAGTTTAGGTGAATATTATTTAAAGACCAAATTTTGGAGATTGTGATAGTTTATTCGATTACTTGAATATTAATTATCCAACAAAATACAAAAGTACTATAATTATTCAGATTTAAAACCAGTTTTTCTTTTTGATTTAAATTAATAAAAAGTGAGAAGATTGAAATTAAGATAAGTAAGATATAGGTTTTTGGTGAAAATCCTGAGAACTCCTCAATTGTCTTAAAAAAACTCGATAACTACTAAAAATTTATTAACTTCTAAACCCGAGTAAAATTCCACAGTATAATTATAGATCAATTAAACTATTCGAAAAATCTGCTAAACTGTTTCTATTCTACTATCCGACGGAGCACCATTTCGAGCTTTCCTTTTGATTTTTTCGTCCCTATGACGAATTGCTTGGGTTTTCCCTTTTTAATTGGATAATTTACATAAATATCGACGGGAAACTTATGATATTGAGCTTTTTGCAGATTACCTTCACTTGGAATTAAGGTTCTTTCCGTGAGTTTGATATAATACACGCTTGTACTACTATTACACCTAGGGCATCCGGGAATAAAATATATATCATTTTCCTTTTAAAAATCTAATAGTTCACGGGGAATATAAGCGTAGCAATCATGCAAAAATTAAGAAAAATAAAATATCTCTAATTTCCAAACATCATTAAAATCTTTAGGCAGGAGTTTAAAACCTTTATCAAAAAAAATCTAAGAAATTCAAGTTGCCATTTAGGTGGTTGCTCAGGAAAAATCAAATCTATATAAATCATTAAATATTTTAAGAAATTAATGACAGTACACAATTTAGAAAGAAAAATGTATTTCCTAGGTTAGATAAATGGATCAGAAAACCTTTTTAGAAAGATTTAATCTACAAGAAAAATTTATAGATAGGAAAAATTTAACGATTGAAGATCAAGTTGATGTAATAATACCAATTTTCAATACAAATCTTCTTTTTGAAAAAAATTTGCACTCTTTTTACAGAGAAATACCTATAAACCGATTGATTATAGGAGATGGAGGTTCTACTGACGATTCGATTGAAATTGTTAAAAAATTTCCTCGGGTTGTTATTATTAATCAATCAAAAAATAAAACATTAGGTTTCTGTATTGCAGAGTTAATTTCTCTCGTTGAGACTGAATGGTTTATTTATTTACATGCAGATGTATACCTTCCTGAAAATTGGTATGATATTATGAAAAAA
>SDBU01001735.1_pt1 | contig 30249 bp, 23 predicted proteins | sample 2277071 | NCBI WGS metagenome assembly SDBU01 (sample SAMN10397929, study PRJNA504765) | marine sediment metagenome | isolation source: marine sediment core GS08_GC12, 126 cmbsf | place: Arctic Ocean: Gakkel Ridge, Loki's castle | collected 2008 | reverse complement strand
GCCAAGGTCTCGGACAAGATCGGCGTCATCGAGAACCTGCTCAAGAAGGCGGACCGCCTCATCATCGGCGGCGGCATGGCCTATACCTTTCTCAAGGCCCAGGGTTTTACCGTCGGCAACTCCAAGCTTGAAGGCGACAAGGTAGACCTGGCCCGGGAGACGCTGGAGAAGGCCAAGAAGGCCGGCGTGGCCGTCCTGCTGTCCATGGACCACCTGATCGTCGACAAGATCGACGCGCCGTCGCGCGTGGAGATGACCCCGGACGCGAACATCCCCGACGGGATGATCGCCGTGGACATCGGGCCGAAGACGATCCGCGCGTTTATCGACAGCCTGAATGAGTGCCGGACCGTCTGCTGGAACGGACCGCTGGGCATCTTTGAAGACGACCGGTACGCCAAGGGGACAAAGGAGATCGCCGAGGCCCTCGCGAAGACCGGCGCCAAGACGATCATCGGCGGCGGCGACACCGCCAGCGCCGTGGCCAAGTTCGGCCTGGAGTCCAAGATGACGCACATCTCGACCGGCGGCGGCGCCTCCCTGGAGTTCATGGAAGGCAAGCTCCTGCCGGGGATCGCGGCCCTCAAAGACAAAGCATAAAAGAAATATATGAGAAAGCTCCTCATCGCGGGCAACTGGAAGATGAACAAGGGCGTCACCGAGGCCATCGCGCTGGCCAACAGTCTTAAAAGAGAGCTTTACGATATCGAGACCGTGGACATCGTCCTGTGCCCGCCCTTCACGGCCCTCGACGCGGTCAACGAGGTCGTCGCCGAATCCAACCTGAAGCTGGGCGCCCAGGACGTCTACTGGGAGACCTGCGGCGCCTTCACCGGCGAGGTGGCAGCACCCATGCTCAGGGACCTGGGCTGCACGTACGGTATCGTCGGCCACTCCGAGCGCCGGCAGTTCTTCCACGAGACGAACGAGACCGTGAACAAGAAGACGGCAGGTCTCCTGAAGACGGAGCTGACACCCATCGTCTGCGTGGGCGAGACGTTGGCGCAGCGCGAGACGGACAAGACCTTTGATGTGGTCAGCGATCACGTAAAAAACGGCCTGGCCGGATTTTCCCGCGAAGACGCCCTGAAGATCGTCATCGCCTACGAGCCTGTCTGGGCCATCGGCACGGGCAAGACGGCCACGCCCGAGCAGGCCCAGGAGGTCCACGCGTACATCCGCAAGCTCCTCGCGGGGCTCTTCTCGAAAGAGACGGCCGCCTCGATGATCATTCTCTACGGCGGCAGCGTCAAGCCGGAGAACACCAGGGACCTCATGGCGCAACTCGATATCGACGGCGCCCTCGTCGGCGGCGCGAGCCTCGACGTCAGGAGCTTTACCGATATCGTAAAAATCGCGGCAAGTAAAGAAACCTAACTGGGATCCCGCCCAACCCGTGCAGGATCAATTTACCGCATCGCAGGCGCCGGTAAATCGACAAGTGCCGGGTAATCGAAAGGAGCCCTAATCACCCCATGTTCTTCATCGTCATCGCGGTCCACGTCGTCATCTGTCTTCTTTTGATCCTGATCGTCCTGATCCAGCAAGGGCGGGGCGGCGGGCTCATCGAGTCGTTCTCTTCGGCTGGGTCGATCTTGGGCACCAAGACCACCACCTTTCTCGTCAAATCGACCTCGTTTCTCGCAACGGCGTTCTTCCTGACGTGCCTGACGTTGGCCTTCCTGTCGATGCAAAAGGGCAGATCCCTCATCGATACGCGTTACCGGCCTGAGGCAGAAGCGCCCGCGGCCGGCACGGACGCCGCAGCCGACCCGGACGCCGCAGCCGACTCGGACGCCGCAGCCGACCCGGACGCCGCAGCCGAGGCACCGGAGGAAATCCCGTCGCTGGCGCAAGAGGTCCGGGAATCGAGCACCCTCACCACCGGAGACGCCGAGGACGAAAACGACTAAGCGCTCTTGAAGACGTCGCACAGCAAGACCATCCCGGAAAACCAACGCATCCGCATGCTTGGCTTTCTTTTTTTATTCCTGGGGGCGGCGCTTTTCGTCGCGGCCTCGTCAAGGGCATCCGAGTCCTCCGTGCCGGAGAGGGGAGGGGCGCTCGTCTTCGCGGCGGCGGCGGACGCCCGCACGCTCGTGCCCATCCTCGCCTCGGACAGCGCGAGCGCCTCGGTCTGCGGCCTGCTCTTCAACGGCCTCGTGAAGTACGACCGCGACCTGGAGCTGGTGGGCGACCTGGCCGAACGCTGGACCGTCGCCGAGGACGGACTGAGCATCACCTTCCATCTGAGGCGCGACGCGGTCTGGCACGACGGCCACCCCTTTGACAGCGGCGACGTCATCTTTACCTATAAGAAGCTCATCGACCCGGACGTCCGCACGGCCTACGCCGGCGACTTCCTGCTCGTCACCTCCATCCAGGCCCCCGACCCCCACACGGTCACGGTCACGTATGACGAGCCGTTCGCCCCGGCGCTCGCCAGCTGGGGCATGGGCATCATGCCCGAGCACATCCTCGCGGGCGTCGACCTCAACACGACGGACTTCTCCGACGCGCCGGTCGGCACCGGACCCTGGCGCCTCGAGTCGTGGAAACGCAACGAGACCGTCACCCTCAAGGCCTTCAAAGACTACTTTGACACACAGGCGTATATCACGCGCCTCTTTGAGCGCGTGATCCCGGATGAGACGACGGTCTTTCTCGCGCTCCAGACGCAGGACGTGGACGCCGCTTCCCTGACCCCCTTGCAGTACACGCGCCAGACCGACGCTGCCCTCTTCCGGAAGCGCTACCGGAAATTCCGGACGCCCGGCTTTGGATACACCTACCTCGGCTACAACCTGACCGACCCGCGCTTTAAGGACGGCCGCGTGCGCCAGGCGCTCGACCTGGCGGTGGACAAAGAAAAGATCATCCGCATCGTCCTTTTGGGCATGGGCCGCATCGTCACCGGTCCGTTCGCCCCGCAGTCCTGGGCGTATGATCATTCGGTGCGCGATGCCGGCTTCGACCCGGAGGCGGCCCGGCGCCTGCTCGCCGAGGCCGGGTGGCGCGACACGGACGGCGACGGTTGGGTGGATAAAGACGGCCGGCCGTTTCTCTTCACCATCCTGACCAACCAGGGCAATGACCGGCGCCACAAGGCCGCCCAGCTTCTCCAGACGTACTTCAAGGCCGTCGGCGTCCAGGCCAAGATAAAGGTCCTGGAGTGGAGCGCGCTCTTATCCGAATTCATCGACAAGAGGCGCTTCGAGGCGATCCTCCTCGGCTGGGCCCTGAGCCGCGACCCGGACGCCTACGACATCTGGCACTCGTCCAAGACGCGCGAGGGTGAGTTCAACTTTATCTCGTACAAAAACGACGAGGTCGACGACCTGCTCATCAAGGCCCGTCAGACCTTTGACCGGCAGGAACGCCAGCGCCTCTACCACCGCATCCACAAGATCATCAACGCGCAGCATCCGGTGCTCTTCCTCTATTCCGCGGACGGCCTGGAGGCTGTCGCGCGCCGGGTCGAAGGAATCGACCCGGCCCCGGCCGGCATCGGCCACAATCTGCCGAAGTGGTGGATCCCGGCGGACCGCCGCCGCTACCACATCACCATGGACCCATGAACATACACTTTCCCGAACAACTTGGAAACAGTTTCCAAGTTGTTCGGGAAACAGTTTCAAAGTTATTCGGGACAGTGTAAGATGATCATATTCTTGGCTAAGAAAATCGGGCAGCTGGTGCCGGTGTTCCTGGGGATCACCGTGATCAGCTTTTTCGTGATCCACCTGGCGCCGGGACGGCCGAGTGACGCGCTGACCGACCTCAACCCCAAGGTCTCGCTCGAGGTGCGCGAGCGGCTCGAGAAGCTCTACGGCCTCGACAAGCCCCTCGTGGAGCAGTACCGCGACTGGTTCCTGCGCATGGTCCGTCTGGACTTCGGCACCTCCTTTACCGACGGACGGCCCGTCACGACCAAGATCCTCGAGGCGCTGCCCGTCACGCTGCTCATCAACTTTGTCTCTCTGGTGCTCATCCTGGGGATAGGGATCCCGCTGGGCGCGTTGTGCGCGGTCAAAAAGGGGACGTGGATCGACAGGTCCGTCTCCACGACCCTGTTCCTCCTCTTTGCCGCGCCCACGTTCTGGCTCGCCCTGCTGTTGATGGACTGGGTAGGCGTCAAGCTCGACGCCCTGCCCGTCTTCGGCATCAAGAGCATCGACCACGCGTACTTCTCTGTCCCGGAGAAGATCCTCGACGTGGCGCGCCACCTCGTCCTGCCGGTGACCGTCTCCGCCATCGCGAGCCTGGCCGGCATCTCCCGGTACGTCCATCAGAACATGGTCCAGACACTACGCCAGCCCTTTATCCTGGCCTGCCGCAGCCGCGCCCTGCCGGAGCGCCTCGTCATCTACCGCCACGCCCTGCGCAATGCGCTCCTGCCCGTCATCACGATCATCGGCCTGAGCATACCGGGGCTGGTCAGCGGCAGTGTCATCTTCGAGTCCATCTTTGCGATCCCAGGCACAGGCCGGCTCTTCTTCGCGTCGGTCATGGCCCGCGACTACCCGGTGATCATGGCCATGCTCGTCCTGGGGGCTGTCTTGACACTCCTGGGAAACACTCTCGCGGACATCAGCTACGCCATGGCGGATCCGCGCATAAGGTACCCTAAAAATGCTGCGTAACTTTTTAAAGAGGAGACAGGCACGGTTCGGCCTTATCCTGATCGGCCTGTTTCTGGCCGCCGGGTTCATCGGTCCGCACCTGTGCCCGTGGCAGCCGGACGCGGTGGACGAGGCCCATCTCCTGACGCCGCCCAACCGCTGCCACTGGATGGGCACGGACCAGTTGGGCCGCGATATCCTGAGCCGCCTCATGGCCGGGGCGCGCATCTCGCTCGTCATCGGCTTCGTCGTCGTCCTGATCGCCAGCGCCGTCGGGGTCCTCATCGGCGCGACGGCGGGTTACTTCGGCCGCGCGGTCGATGCCATCCTGATGCGCTTCGTCGACATCGCCCTGTGCTTTCCCGTCATTTTTCTCATCCTGGCGGTCATCGCCGTACTCGAACCCTCGACCACGAACATCATCTTGATTTTAGGCCTGACCGGGTGGATGGGGCAGGCGCGCCTGGTGCGGGCCGAGGTCCTGTCGCTGAAGAACAGGGAGTTCGTGCTCCTCGCCCGCGCCTACGGCGCGTCGCACACCCGCATCATCATCCGGCACCTCGTGCCCAATGCGGCCGGTCCGGTGATCGTGGCGGCGATATTCGGCGTGGCCACGGCGATCCTGGCCGAAGCGGGGCTGAGCTTTCTCGGGCTGGGCATCCAGCCGCCGACCCCATCGTGGGGAAACATGCTCGCCGACGCCAAATCGACGCTCGGCGTCGCCTGGTGGCAGAGCCTCTTTCCGGGTACCGCCATATTCTTGATCCTTATCGCCTTGAACGCGCTGGGAGAGTCTGCCCGCGCGTCCCTGATGCATGACCCTTCGACTCCCTGATGAATGAGATCCTGCGCGTTGAAAACCTCCATGTCTGGTTGCCGCTGGCCGACGGCATGATCGCCGTGGCCCGCGACGTCACGTTCTCGCTCTTTGAAGGCGAGATCCTCTGCTGCGTCGGCGAGAGCGGGTGCGGCAAGACTTCGACGGCGCTGGCCCTGACGGGCCTGCTGCCGGAACACAGCCGCGTCTCCTTTGACCGCCTGGTCTTTGACGGCCAGCCGGCCCGGGACGCGAGGGCGTGCGCGCGGTGGCGCGGCCGGGGCATCGCGAACATCTTTCAGGAGGCGACGGCCCACCTCGACCCGCTCTTTTGCGTCGGCGCGCAGATCCGCGAGACCCTGATAAGGACCCGCGGCCTCGATAACAAGGCGGCGCGCGAGGAGACGAGACGGCTGTTGGAGCGCGTCGGGCTTAAGGGCACGCCGGACTTTGAAAGGTTTTACCCGCACCAGCTCAGCGGCGGCATGAACCAGCGCGTCCTGGTCGCGCTGGCCCTGGCCTGCGCCCCGCGCGTCCTCATCGCCGACGAGCCGACGACCGGGCTCGACCGGAGTCTGCGGCTTGAGATCGCCGGCCTGATCAGGGAGCTCGCGCGCGAGAAGGGGTGGGCCGTGCTCTGGATCACGCACGACATCAGCCTGGCAGAGTCCATCGCGGACCGCGCGCTGGTGATGTACGCCGGCCGCATCGTCGAAGAGGGGAGGGCCGAGGCCGTCTTTAAATCGCCCCTGCACCCGTACACGCAGGCGCTCCTCGCCTGCCGGCCCGGCCAAGACACGGGCGGCCGGCTGCCGAGCATCCCCGGCGAGGTGCCGAACTTCCGGGCCTTGCCGTCCGGATGCGCGTTTCATCCGCGCTGCGCGCGGCGTCTCAAAGAGTGCGACAAAGAGATCCCAAAAAGCTTTACTCATCCCGACGGCCAAGAGGTCCGATGTTACTTACTGCGGAACGCCTGACAAAGATCTACCGGGTCCCCGGAGCGGTCTTCTGGAAGCCGGCGCGCTGCCTCACGGCCCTAAGAGATGTCTCGCTATGCATCCGGGAGGGCGAGACGCTCGGCATCGTCGGCGCCTCGGGCTGCGGCAAGACGACGCTGGCGCACCTCTTGTGCCGCATCATCGCCCCGACGTCCGGCCGCATCACCTACGGGCCGGCGATAACCAACCCGGCGCGCGACATCCAGTTCATCTCTCAAAACCCCTATGACGCCTTTGACCCGTTGTTGACCATCGGGCAGTCGCTCGAGGAGCCGCTGCGGATCCACGGCCTGGGAGGGGAACGCGGCGGCCTCATCGGCCGGGCGCTCGCCGACGTGCGCCTCGACCCCGATATCTGCCCGCGCCGGCCGCAGGCCTTGAGCGGCGGACAGCGGCAGCGCGCGGCCCTCGCGCGCGCCCTCGCCTGCGCACCGTTGCTCCTCGTCTGCGACGAGCCCACGTCGGCGCTCGACCTCTCGGTCCAGGCCGGCATCCTCAACAACTTCGCCGAGCTCAAAGAGAAGAGAGGGATGGCCCTCATATTTATATCGCACGACCTGGATGTCATTCGTCATGTTTCTGATAGAATTTGTGTCATGGGCTCTGGTATAATAGTCGAGGAAGGAAGGACCCGGGACGTCCTCTCGCGTCCCCGGCACCCGGTCACGCGCGCCCTGATCGACGGCGTGGTCCGTCCCTGAGAAAGGAAACCGACACCGACACATGTTCGATAGACAACGCCTGACCACCAGCCTGCATTTTATCGTCCACCGCGGCCTCATCGTCTTCTTCTTCGCCCTCCTCGTCTTGTACGCCTCCAAGGAGATCGTCGACCTCGACCTCTGGCTCCACCTCAAGGCCGGGGAGACGATCCTCAAGGCCCGCACCATCCCGCTCGTCGACATCTTCTCCTTCACCAAGGCGGGCACCCCCTGGATCAACCACGAGTGGCTCTTCCAGGTCGTGGCCTTCCTCTCTCATGAGGCCGGCGGCCCGGACGGTCTGATCCTCATGCAGAACATCGTCCTGATCGGGCTCTTCCTCCTGCTCTTTTTTATCGGCAACGACGGGGTCAGAGAGAACTTCCTCTTCATCTTCGTCATCTTGTACACCACACTCCTGGCCACGGCCTACCGCTTCTCCATCCGTCCGGACCTCTTCAGTCTCTTCTTCGTGATCTTATACCTCTTTTTACTCAGGGGCTGGTCCACGTATAAGGCACGCGCCCTCTGGATGCTGCCCCTGCTGCAGATCCTCTGGACGAACATGCACGGCTTCTTCTTCCTGGGGCCGCTGATCGTCCTGATCTTTCTCCTCGGCGAGCTCGCCAAGCGCTGGGTGCCCATGCCGGCGGCATGGAAGGAGAGCGGCCGCTGCGACAACAGGCAGGTAGGGGCTCTGCTCTTGACCTTCTTTTGTCTCATCCTCGCCTCGGCCGTCAACCCGCAGGGGCTGACCGGCGCCGCCTATCCGCTCCTCGTGGGACGCGACCTCGCGCAGGGAGGAGGCATCATCTTTGAGCACATCCAGGAGCTCATGGCACCGCTGACATTCAAGAACATCCTCAACCCGCAGCACATGATCTATTTCAAGGTCCTGATCATCATTGCGCTCTTCTCCTTCCGGTTCAACGCCCGCCGCGTCAATATCACGGAGGCGCTCCTGGGGCTCGCCTTCCTCGGCCTGGGCCTGACGGCGATACGCAACGTCGCGTACTTCTGCGTCGTGGCGACGTATATCATCTTCCAGAACGTCAACAGGGCCTTTGAAGACGGCAAGACCTGGCCGCAGCCGGCCCCGGTAAAAAAGGTGCGTGGGATCCTCACCGTCGCGGTCGTCGCGGGCCTCGTCTTCTTCCCCCTCAAGGGCGCCGAACGCCAGATCAACACCGCCACCTTCGACTACGACACCTACGAACTCAAGTCCTCTTTCATGGGCCAGGCCAACCGGCGCTACCCCGAAAAGGCCGCCGCGTTCCTCCTCAGTGCGTCCTTGCCCGCGCGCCTCTTCAACGACTTCAACTCCGGCGCCTATCTCGTCGGAAAGACCTTCCCGCAGCGCCGCGTCTACATCGACGGCCGGACCGAGCTTTACGGCGCGGACTTCTTCAAGGATTACGTCGAGATCGGCGCCGGCAACGGCGTCTCCATCGAACGCCTGATCACCGAGCGCCGCATCGACGGATTCTTCCTTACGGCGCCGTCCAACCAGCTGCACATCGGCCTGCTGCGTACATTGCTCAGGAGCGGCGCCTGGCGCGTCGTCTATTTTGACGAGCGGGCGGTCATCCTCCTGAAGGACGCGCCGGAGAACGCCGCGCTGATCGACCGCTACGGCATCGACCTCGAGGCGTGGACGCCCGAAGAACCCGACTACCTGAGGCTGGGCATCGCCTTCCGTTTCCCCTGGCCGTATTTGAACCGCGCGCGGCTCCTCAACCACCTGGAATACTACGCCGCCTCGGCGCGCGAGGCCAGGGTCGCCCTCTCCATCGCGCCCCAGACCGCCGAGGCCATGCGCTACCTCGCCGACTACGAATACTTCATCACGTGGGACCACCTCGAGGCGTTCAAGTGGGTCCGAAACGGCCTGGTGTTTAACCCCGGGGACATGACGCTGCGCACGCGCCTCGCGCTCGTCTATGATGCGCTCGGAGAAAACGAGAAGGCCCTAAAGGTCATCAATGCGGTCACCGAAAAGTGCCCTAAGTTCGCAAAGGGGTTCTACGCGAAGGCGCTGATCCTGCAAGAAAAAGACAGGGACGAGGCCCTGGCCGCGGCCCGGACGGCCGCCACGCTCGCCGAAAAGCACCCGCGCTACCAGGAGCTCCTCGGCGACCTCCTTTTGGCGGACGGCCAGCCGGTCGCCGCCCGCAAGGCATGGGAAGAGACGCTGCGCTACGACAGCACCAACACCGGCCTCAGGAAGAAGATACGCTACCTGCCCGCGGGACCCGGTCCGTGACGCCGGAAAAACAGAAAAAATCCTGGCAATTTCGCACCCTTTTTGTATAATAATGCCCATGTTGTTGACAGCCCTCAAGCCGTACATCGTTACCTTTATACCCATATTGCTGGCGATCGACGCGATCGGGACGGTCCCGCTGTATCTGGGGCTGACCGAAAGTTTTACGCGCAAGCAGCGGCACCGCATCCTGAATGAATCGATCGTCATCGCCTCGGTCCTGGCGATCCTCTTCGTCGTGCTGGGGCGCGCTATCCTCACGGGGCTGGGCATCACGATCGACGACTTGCGCATCTCCGGGGGGATCCTCCTTTTCATCATCTCGGTCTATCTCATCCTGCCGGGAAAGTCGCGGGGGGTCTTCGGGGACATGGGCTCGCAGGACATCGGCGTCTTCCCCCTGGCAACCCCGCTCATCACGGGCCCGGCGGTCATCGTGACGTCCATGATGCTGGTCGACAACTTCGGCCGGATCGTCACCCTGACGGCGCTCATGGCGAACATGGCCTTGACCTGGGCGATCCTGCACTACTCGTCGCTCCTGACCCGCTTGGTGGGCCGGCCCGGCATGAAGGCGTTCTCCAAGATCAGCTACATCTTTCTGGCGGCCATCGCCATCATGATCGCGCGCGAAGGCGTGCAAAACACGATCTACGCGTTCCAATTAAGACAATGATCCGTAAGGCCCGCATAGAAGACGCCAAAAAGATCCACGAGCTCATCAACGGCTTCGCCAAGAAAGACCTGATGATGCCGCGCGCACTCAACGAGATCTACGAGACGGTGCGTGACTTCTGGATCGGTCACGACAAGAAGGACAACGTTATCGGCTGCGCCGCCCTGCACATCGTCGGGTGGAACGACCTGGCCGAGATCAAGTCGCTGGCCGTGGCCGGCAAGCATCAACGCAGGGGGTTCGGCAGCCTCCTGGTCCAGACGTGCCTGGAGGAAGCCGCTGACCTCAAGGTCGGCTCAGTCTTCGCCTTAACCTATAATCCGAAATTTTTCCGGCGCTTCGGCTTTCGGGTCATCCCCAAATCCCGGCTGCCGCACAAGGTCTGGGCCGAGTGCTGCAACTGCCCGAAGTTCCCTGACTGCGCCGAGATCGCCGTGCTGAAAAAAATAAAGTGAGCCTAAAGGTGAGACTAAAGGTCAGGCCTTTTGTCTCACGTGCCGGCGTGGAGGGATGGGACGGATGGGGCCCCTCTCCCGGCAGACAATAAGAAGTTTTTCGGCAGATGTCTGCGAGGAATTGCATTTTTGCCGTAGCGACACGGTTTAATGGAGCGTCACGGCAAAAAGGCAAACCGAAGCAGACGGCGAAAAACTTCGTCTGACGGGAGAGGGGGCCCATCCGGACGAGCAGGCCCGCGAGGGAAATGGTCCGCCGGCCGCCCTCAAGGGCGAACGCCTCGGACAGGACCCGCCGCCCGAAAAAACGAGATAAGGAGTAGACACATGGATTATCTATTGAACGAACGACAGGTCATGATCCGCGACCTCTGCCGGCAGATCGCCGAGGAGAAGATCGCGCCCGTGGCCGCGGAGTACGACAAGTCCGAGGAGTTCCCCTGGCCGATCGTCAAGATCATGGCCCAGTCCGACCTCTTCGGCGTGTGCATCCCCGAGGAATACGGAGGGCTCGGCGGCGGGGTGCTCGAGGCGTGCCTCGTGACGGAGGAGCTCTCCAAGGCCTGCGGCGGCATCACCCTGTGCTTTGCCGCCTCGTACCTGGGGATCGACCCGATCCTTTTGTTCGGCACGGCCGAGCAGAAGAAAAAGTTTCTGCCGGATCTGGCCTCCGGAAAAAAACTGGCGGCGTTTGCCATCACGGAGCCCGCGGCGGGCTCGGACGCCAGCGCCATCCAGACCACGGCCAAGAAGAAAGGCGACCACTACGTCCTCAACGGCCTCAAGCACTTCATCACGGGCGGCGGCGACGCCGAGATCTACGTCGTCATCGCCATGACGGACAAGTCCAGGGGTGCCCGCGGGGCCACGGCCTTCATCCTGGAGAAGGGCATGGCGGGTTTCACCTTCGGCAAGAAAGAGGACAAGATGGGGATCCGCGCCTCCTCGACCAGGGAGCTCATCTTTACCGACTGCGAGGTCCCCAAAGAGAATATTCTGGGAAAAGAGGGGATGGGCTTTATCATCACGATGAAGACCTTTGACGTCTCGCGGCCCGGCGTCGCCTCCCAGGCCCTGGGAATCGCGGCCGGGGCTCTGGAGTCGGCGGTCAAGTACGCCCGCGAGCGCGTCCAGTTCGGCAAACCCATCTCGAGCTTCCAGGGCATCCAGTGGATGCTGGCGGACATGGCCACCCAGGTCGAGGCGGCCCGCGCCCTCATCTATGCGACGGCCCGCATGATCGATGCCGGCGCCAAGAACGTCTCCAAGCAGTCGGCCATGGCCAAGCTCTACGCCTCGGACGTGGCGATGAAGGTCACGACCGACGCCGTCCAGATCTTCGGCGGCTACGGCTACATCAAGGATTACCCGGCGGAAAAACGGATGCGCGACGCCAAGATCACACAGATCTATGAAGGGACGAACCAGATCCAGCGCAACATCATCGCCCTTCAGCTCATCAAGGAGATGGCGAAGTAGATGGACAACAACGCATCCCCCGTGGATCACCGCATCCTCGTCTGCATCAAACAGGTCCCCGATACGACGGACGTCAAGATCGACCCCGAGACCAACACGCTCGTGCGCGAAGGGGTCGTGTCCATCATCAACCCCTTCGACATGTACGCGATCGAGGAGGCCGTGCGCCTGAAAGAACAGCATGGCGGCAGGACGACGGTCCTGACGATGGGGCCGCCGCAGGCCGAGGCCGCCCTGCGCGAGGCCCTCTCCATGGGCATCGACGAGGCGGTCCTCGTCAGCGACCGCGCCTTCGCGGGGTCGGATACGCTGGCGACGAGCTACACGCTCGCCCGCGCCATCAAGAAGCTCGGCAGCTTCTCGGTGATCCTATGCGGCAAACAGGCCTCGGACGGCGACACCGCCCAGGTGGGACCGGGCATCTCGACGCACCTGGAGATCCCCCAGGTCACCTATGTCAAAAAGATCGAATCGTTCACGGACGGCGTCGCCCGCGTCGAGCGCATGACGGAAGAAGGCTTTGAGATCCTCGAGACCCCGCTGCCGTGCCTGCTGACCGTCGTCAAGGAGATCAACGAACCGCGGCTGCCGTCCCTCAGAGGAAAGATGCGCGCCAAGACCGCCAAGATCCAGATGTTCACCGCGCAGAACCTGGACTGCGAAGAGGCACGCCTGGGCCTCAAGGGCTCGCCCACGCAGGTCATCAAGATCTACCAGCCCGAGCGGCGCAAGGGCGGCGAGGTCCTGCACGGGGACGCCGACGACCTGACGGACAGACTCGTCGACTTTTTGAAAGACGTCCTGATTTGATATGGAATTGACGCTGTTTAAGGTTTCGGCCGGACAGGGGCTTCCTCTACCGTCCGGCCTAGCGGAAGCACACAATAGATTATGTCACTGATCATCCACGAAGATAAGTGCGTCGGTTGCACCCTGTGCGTCAAGGCCTGTCCCTTCGGCGCCCTGGTGATGGTCGAGAAGAAGGCCCGCGTGAAGATGGAGCTGTGCACCCTCTGCGGCGCCTGCATCGAACCCTGCAAGTTCGACGCGATCACCATAAAAAAAGAGAAGGTGCTCCCCGTCCGGGAGACCGAGGCGTCCGGCGTCTGGATCTTCTGCGAACAGAAACGCGGGGTCATCCAGTCCGTGAGCTACGAGCTCCTAGGCAAGGGCCGGGAACTGGCCGACAAGCGCAAGGCGAAGCTCTGCGCCCTGCTCCTGGGCCACGAGATCGAGAAGAGGGCGTTGGATCTGATCGCGCGCGGGGCGGACACGGTCTACGTCGTCGACCACCCACAACTGAAGAATTATCTCGATGAGCCTTACACCGCGGTGCTGGTGCGCCTCATCAAGAAGTACCGGCCGGAGATCGTCCTGTGCGGCGCGACCTCGATCGGGCGTTCGCTCATCTCGCGCGTGGCCGTCAAGATCGGCACGGGCCTGACCGCGGACTGCACGGGCCTGGACATCGACCCCAAAGAGGAGATCCTCCTGCAGACCCGGCCGGCCTTCGGCGGCAATATCATGGCGACGATCATCACGCCCCACCACCGGCCGCAGATGGCGACCGTACGCCACAAGATCATGAAAGAGGCCGAGCCAGACCCGAGGCGCAAGGGGGAGGTCCTCAAGGAGATCTTTGAAGAGGACGTCTACGCCTCGCGCACGCGCCTCCTGGACATCATCGAAGAGATCTCGGCGACCGTCAACATCGCCGAGGCGGATATCATCGTCTCGGGCGGCCGCGGCATGAAGGGGCCTGAGAACTTTCCGATCATCGAGGAGCTGGCCAAAGCCCTCAACGGGGCGGTCGGCGCCTCCCGGGCCGCGGTGGACAGCGACTGGATCCCGTATTCGCACCAGGTCGGCCAGACCGGCAAGACCGTGTGTCCCAAGGTCTACATCGCCTGCGGCATCTCGGGACAGATCCAGCACCTGGTCGGGATGCAGTCCTCCAAGACGATCATCGCCATCAACAGCGACCCCCATGCGCCGATCTTCCAGATCGCGTCGCTGGGCATCGTCGGCGACCTCTTCGAGATCGTACCGATGCTGACCAGGAAACTCAAAGAGAAGCTCAGGCGGTAACCCATGTACTTTAAAAAACTCGAGATCACCGGTTTCAAGTCCTTCGCCGAGCGCACGGTCCTGCACTTCGAGCCCGGCATCACCGCCATCGTCGGCCCAAACGGCTGCGGAAAGTGCGTCAGCGGCTCCACGCGCGTCACCCTTGCCGATGGGGTACAGATCACCATAAGGGAATTGGTCGAGACGGCCCTGCGTCGAAACGTAAATACCGAAACCATCGACGACGGTTTTGTGGCCTATGGCGACTCAAAAGATACAAGCGTCCTTTCCCTGAACCCCGACACGCTTAAACTTGAACCGAAGCCGGTATACGCATTCGTCAAGAGGCGCTCCCCCGGCTATCTCTTGGAGATCACGACTAAATCCGGCCGCACGATCACGGCCACTCCTTATCATCCTTTATTCAGTATCAAGAATTCCAGCCTCTACGCACTAAAAGCCGAGGAACTCAAGCCCGGCATCCGGATTGCCGTTCCGCGAATTCTGCCGCACGCAACGAGCGGATCGCGCCTGCCTCTCCTTGACATCCTCAAGAAATTCACCGCCGATAATTTGATGTATATCCCACATTCTCAAGACCTGATCGAATTCATCCGCGAAAAATCCTCGTGTTACGGCGGCAGAACGAACATGGCGGCATCATGGCAGATTTCTTCTGCGCCGCTGAAGTCGCTTTGGGACGGCCAGGCCATGAACCTGCCGTATTTCATGAGCCTCCTTGAAAAGCTCGGGATGAATGAGATTCCCGGATGCGTCACGAGGCTTAAATCCCGGAGCAGCGGTGAAATCCGCCTGCCGCAATATGTTGACCACGCCGTAGCGCGTTTCCTCGGATATATCATCTCCGAGGGAAGAAGCACAACCAGTAATCAGGTATGGTTCGTCAACGCGGACGACGCCGTCGTAGACGACTTCATAGCGGTGGCGAAGGACGCCTTCGACGTCGAAGCCCGTGTCTTCGCCTATGGAATACCCCCGGGCAAGCCCGGGGTACCTATGAGGGGCATCGGGCTTGCCCGTCCAGTGACATCCCGCCGAAGAAGGCGGGATAAAAAGACGACGCGTGACGTTTTGATCTTTTCGCATGCCTTATGCCAGTTTCTCGAGAAGGCATTTGGCTTCACCGTCGCAAGCGGCTCGGCCCATAAACGCGTTCCCCCCCAGGTATTTTCCGCCCCCCCTGAAATCATCGCGTCTTTTTTGTCCGCGCTCTTCGAGGGCGACGGCTATCTTTCCTGCGGAAGAAAGGGAAGCACAGATTTCTTTGAATACGCCTCGGCCTCCCGAGAGTTGGCGCAGGGGGTACGGGGGCTCCTTTTACGCTTGGGCGTTCTCTGTATCGTCCGGGAACATCAAAAATATGCCTCAAACACAAAACATAAAACAAAGCGCCCGTACTGGTCTGTTTTTGTTTATGGTGGCGAACCCGTCAGGAAGCTGGCATCGCACTTGTGCTTTGTCGGAGAAAAGTCCAAAAAACTCGCCCGGATGAAGAAGGTCCTGACAAAATCCAATCCTAATCTCGACGTGCTCCCGGAGGTCAACGACGCATTCAAGGCGCTCGTCAAACTGTCGGGACTGAGTGTGAAAAAGATCCGTAAGATTTCTCCCAGGCTCGCGGCTTATTACGAAAACAGATGTTTGCCGAGCCGTCAAGGCATGAAGGATACATTGAGTGTCGTGGCGGAACATGGAGAATTAAACGGTCTCGCGCGGGTCCTGTTCGAACATCTGAAGAGAGCCGCCGATTCGGACATCTATTGGGATGAGGTTGTCGCGCTGAAAAAGAGGGCCTGTGAAGAATGGGTGTACGACCTGGCCGTAAAAAACCATCATAATTTCCTTGCCGATGACATGATCGTACACAACAGCAATATCTTTGACGCCGTGCGCTGGTGCCTGGGCGAGCAGTCCATCAAGGCCCTGCGCGGCTCCAAGAGCGAGGACGTCATCTTCAACGGGACCGAGACCGTCGAGGCCAACAACATGGCCGAGGTGGCGCTGACGCTCTCCAACGAGGCCAAGATCCTGCCCATCGAATACGACGAGGTGACGATCGGCCGGAGGCTCTTTAGGTCCGGCGAGAGCGAATACCTCATCAACAACAACACGGTGCGGCTGCGCGACATCAACGACTTACTGATGGGCACGGGGATCGGCGCCGAATCCTACTCGCTCGTCGAGCAGGGGAAGATCGACCTCGTCATCAGCTCCCGGCCCGAGGATCGTCGCCTCGTCTTCGATGAGGCGACGGGTGTGAGCAAGTACAAGGCCAGGAAGAAAGAAGCAATGCGCAAGCTCGAGGAGACGGACTACAACCTCCTGCGCGTCAACGACATCATCGCGGAGGTCCGCCGCCAGATCAACTCCATCGAGCGCCAGGCCAGCAAGGCCCGCCGCTACAAGGAGGTCTTCGAGAGGCTCAAGGACGCCGACCTCAAGGTCGCAAGCATCGAGCTCAAGGATGCCGAATCCGAGCAGGCCGTGGTCCGGCAGATGCTCAAGAAGGCCCAGGAGGAAGAAGACGCCTGGCAGCAGGAACTCCAGGGTCTCGACGGCCGGGTCATCGCCCAGAAGAACCAGATCCAGGACCAGGAGGGACGCCTTAGCGAACTCAAAGAGGGGATGACGGCCCGCGAGAATACCAGCGTCCGCAACGAACAACACATCCGCCTGAACCAGGACCGCATCTTCGACCTCGAGCGGCGCATCGAGGCCATCGACGCGCTGAGGGCGCCCCTCAAGGCGCGCATGGAGGCCCACGAGAAGAACATCGCGGAGCTCTCGACGCAGATCGAGACCCACCGCGCCTCGTACGCCGGCCAGGAAGAAGAACTCAAGGGACACGAAGAGGAGCTGGCCGCGACCGGCACCACGATCGAGGCCAGCCTCAAGGAAAACAAGGAGCTCAAGACCCGCATCTTCGACCTCAACGTCCAGGAGACGAGGGCCCGCAACGCCCTGACCGAGGCGACCGCCTCCCTGCATACTCTGCGCGCGCGCCAGCGCCGGCTGGAGACGGAAAAGATCAAGGCGGATGAGGAGGACCGCGAGGTGACGCAGCAGCTCCAGGGGCTTTTGAACGAGATCGGCGAGCGCAAGAAAGTCATCGCCGGCCAGGAGCAGGCGCTGGAGGCCCAGAACCAGAAGAAGGCAGGGCTCGAGGCCGACCTCAAAGACCTCGACGTCTCGGTCCGCGAGCTCGAAAATGAAAAACTCGGCCTACAGTCTCAGATCGAATTTTTAAGGGAGCTGCGGCTCAAGTACGACGGCATGCCGGACGCCGAGGAGGCGGTCATCGAGATCAAGAAGAGGCCCCAGGATGACATCTCCGGCATCATCGCCCACGCGCGCGAGGTCGCCTTTGATGAGGCCTCGGGGACGTACCGGATCCGGTGCGAGATCAAGTTCATCTCCTTTGACTGGCAGGCGCTGGAGACAAAGATAGAGGAGGCCGGGCGGGCGATCGAAGACCGCGTTCGCCGGATGCAGGAAAAGGAAAAGGAGCTCCTCGGTGTCTGTGAAGAGGTCACGGCCATGGCCGAGACGCTCCAACAGGAACGCTACCAGCTCAACAACAGGGAGGCGGTGGCGGGGAACATCTCCGACAACGCGCGCCGCATCGGCGACGAGCTGGGCGTCGTGACGGCGGAGCTCGACGACGTCGGCCGGCAGCGCGAACGGGCCGAGAAGGACGAGGCGTGCTCCCAGCAGGAGCTGGAGGCCCTCCAGAACGAGAGGGCGGCCCATGAGGGCACGATCACCGCGAACACCGCGAAGGTCGATACGGGCACGGCGCGGCGCGAGGAGCTGCTCGTTGCCATCACCCAGCTGCGCTCCGTCCTCGCCAACCACAAGGCCAAAGAGGAATCGCTCATCAACAACCTTACCTTTTATAAGGACTCCCTGACGCAGGACACGCAGACCTGGAACGTGAACGAAAGGGAGGCCGAGGACGGCCGGGCCAAGACGCAGGAGCTCGAGCAGGAGGTCACGGCGCTCACGTCAGAGATCGCGGACAACCAAGAAGAGATAGACCGTCAGACCCGCGAACACCAGAACCTCAGCCAGGTGCGCATCGAAGAGGTCAACGCCCTCGACTTCCTGCAGGGACAGATCATCGACCTGGAGGAGAAGATCGACAAGGCCAAGGAAGAACACCACCGCTACCAGATGCAGGAGCAAGAGCTGAACTTCCGCGGCACCCAGACCAGGAGCCGCATCCTCCAGAGCTACGGGGTGGACCTGGACCAGACGCCCCTGCCGGAGGAGACGCTCACCGACATCAACATCGAGGCGCTGGCGAACGACATCAAGGCCCTGCGCGACAAAGTCGCGTCCTTCGGGACGGTGAACCTCGTGGCCATCGAAGAGCTCGAAGAGCTCAAGCACCGCTGCGACTTCCTGACGCAGCAGCAGAACGACCTCGTCATGGCCAAGGACGCGCTTCAGAAGGCCATCCAGAAGATCAACCGCAACACCCGCAAGATGTTCTTAGAGACCTTCCAGACCGTGGCCGAGGAGTTCAAGAACCACTTCCGCATGCTCTTCGGCGGGGGCGAGGCCAAGCTCTTTTTGCTCGACGAGGAGGACGTGCTGGAGTCCGGCATCGAGATCATCTGCCGGCCGCCCGGCAAGAAGCTCCAGAACATCACGCTCCTCTCCGGCGGCGAGAAGGCCCTGGCGGCTATAGCCCTGATCTTTGCCATCTTCAAGACCAAGCCGTCGCCCTTCTGCGTCTTGGACGAGATCGACGCAGCCCTGGACGAGTCGAACATCGACCGTTTCAGCCGGATGCTCGCGGACTTCGCCAAGACCTCCCAGTTCATCACCATCACGCACAACAAGAAGACCATCGCGCGCGCCAACGTCATGTACGGCATCACCATGGAGCGCTCCGGCATCTCCAAGATCGTCTCGGTCAAGCTCCACGAGACGACCCAGCCGCCCCGCCGCCAATCCCCGCAGAAACGCGAAGAGCTCACCTCCGAGTCCGTCTAAATAGGCCGATAGAGGGTCCCCCATCGGCCTTAGGGATCTTAGGGAAGCGACTTTGGATTAGGGCAGGGAGGGGCCGGCGGAGATGACGCGGTTCTTGCCCTGACGCTTGGCCTGGTAGAGGGCCTGGTCAGCCGCCCTGATCAGCTCGGGCTTGGTGTTGCCGTCTTCGGGGAAGGAGGAGACGCCGACGCTCACCGTCAGGCGCTGGATGGGGTGGTCGGGCTCGCTGGAAAACTTGTAACTCTCGATGTTCGCGCGCACGCGCTCCGCGATCACGCAGGCGTCGCGGAGGGAGGCCCGGGGAAGGATGATCGTGAACTCCTCTCCGCCGTAGCGGCAGACCCAGTCGATCTTACGGGATGAGTCGGCGAGGACGTTGGAGAGCCGCACCAGGATCTCGTCGCCCTTCTGGTGGCCCCACGTATCGTTGTAGTTCTTGAAGTCGTCGATGTCCAGCATGATGATACTCAGGTACGCGCACTGCTCCCTGGCCACGTGCAGCTCGTCCTCCAGGACGCGCTGGAAGTAGCCGTGGTTCCACAGGTCGGTGAGGGCGTCCTTGTGGGCGCGCACCAGCGCGCGCTCGTAGAGCTTCGAGTTTTCGATGGCCATGCCGGCCTGGTTGGCAAAGACCGTGAGGACACGGGTCTCGTCGCGCGTGATGGAGCGGCGCGTGAAGATGTTGTCCGCCACGATCAGGCCGATGCACGCGTCGCGGGCCTTGAGCGGCACCACGACAAACTCGTCGGACGCGAAGACCCTGATCAGCGGGTCGTCGGGAAACTGCTCACGGTTCTCCTTTCGGATGTGAAAGGGCATCGCCTCGGCAAAGGCCTTGGCGAGGACCCCGCCGTCGGGGTCCTGGAGGGGGATCCGCAGGCCCTTGACCAGATTGTAAAAGGCGGAGCGGTTGAGCGTCTGACGGGAGTGGCCGTAGGCGTTGACGAGGTCGTCCAGGTCCATGCGGCGGCCGTCGATCATCCCCCAGATGCGGCGGGCCTCTTCGCCGTTGTCCGGGCCGATGCCCATGACCCCTTCCAGATACTGGCTCGAGGCATCCGCCAAGAGCAGGATCGCCCGGTTGAAGCCCAGGCCCGAATGGGACGTGACGCCGGTCAGGATGATATAAAGGATCTCGTCCAGCGCCAGCGTCTTGTGCATGGCGTTGGAGATCTCAAAGAGGGTAGAGAGCTCCTGGCGCGCCTTGGCGAGCTGCGCGAGCACGTCCTCCTGTTCGATGGGTTTCGGGGAAAGCGCTTCCTTCATTTAGAGCAAAATGTAACACATCCGGACCCCAAAGTCAAGTTGCGGCCGACACCTTGACGTAATACCAACCATATGTTATACTTTCACAAATTTTATAGGAAAGAATGCTAACTAAATATTTGGTCGGTCTCAACTGGGTGGACTTCCTCATCATCGGCATCATCCTGCGGATGTGCTTCATCGGCATCCAAACTGGCACGGGAATTGAGCTCTTCAAACTGCTCAATCTCTGGTTCGTCACCGTCATCGCGTTCCACATCTACACCACGCCGCTGTCGGATTACCTGAACGAGAAGATCCCGGCGCTCCCCCTCGACGCGGGGGACGTCTTTGTGTTTTGCTGTCTCGCGACCGTCATCACGCTGCTCTTCCGTATCATCCGGGAGTCGTTTTTTCTGCTCATCAAGATCGAGGCCAAGAACATCCTGGACAAGTGGGCGGGGCTCTTTATCGGCTGCCTGCGCGGCTTCTGGGTCGCCAGCATCGCCCTGTACATCCTGACGATCTCGACGGTATCGTACCTCGAGGTGAGCGCCAAGTCGTCGCTCTTCGGCCACAAGGTCCTGCGGATGGCCCCGTCGATCTATAAGGGCAGCGTCAACGGGTTCGTGAGCAAGATCCTGCCCTACGGGACGCCCAACGAAGAGGTCGACCGGGCGCTGGATCGCTAACCGTCCTGACCCCATGAAGCTGAAAGACATCTTTTCATTTATCGTCGCTGAGGGGCGCGCGGCCGACCCGCGCTCCGCGCAACAGATCGACGACGTGCTGGCCCGGCGCCGGAAGGCCTTTGACGAGACGCCGGCGGACAAGAGGGAGGACCTCGACCGGGAGATGCTGGAGCACCCGTACGACGACTCCCGCATCGTCACCGGCGACCCGGACCGGGACGTGACACACGCCATGGTCGGCATCGATATCGACACGAGCGAACTCCTGCTTATTGACAGATTGAACGCCAGGGGAGGGGACAAGGTGGACCTCGCCCTCGCACACCACCCGTCGGGGCCGGGCTTCGCCCAGCTCTACGAGGTGATGGACATGCAGACGGACATCCTTAACAGCGTCGGCATCCCCGTGACGGTCGCCGAGGGGCTGGTGGCGGACCGCAAGAAGGAGATCGGCCGGCGCCTGCACGCGGCGAACCACTACCGGGCGGCGGACGCGGCGCGGCTCCTCGACATCCCATTCATCTGCATGCACACGCCCGCCGACAACCACGCGGCGACGTTCCTGCAGGCCCTCTTTGAAGTGGAGAGGCCGCAGACGCTCGGACAAATCCTCGATCTCCTGCTTTCGGTCGAGGAGTACCGGACCGCCAGCCGCCGGCACGTGGCGCCGACGATCCTGATAGGCGGCCCGGCGCAGCGCGCGGGGAAGATCTTCGTCGACATGACGGGAGGAACGGAGGGCCCCAAGGAGATCGTCGATCACCTCGTCACGGCCGGGGTCGGGACGGTCGTGGGGATGCACCTGAGCGAGGAGCACTACAAGAAATTCCAGGGCAAGCACATCAACGTGATCGTCGCGGGGCACATCGCCTCCGACACCCTGGGTATGAACCTCCTGTTGGACAAGCTCGAAGAGACTTCCAAAATGGCCACCTCCGCGTTTTCGGGATTCCACCGGTTCAAACGCAAGACTTGATCATACACTCAAAAGAGAAACACCATGGCGCACCTCTATCCGGACGCCGTCGTCACGGACGTCCTGGAACGCAGTAATATCGTCGAGATCATCGGCTCCTATGTGCCTCTGAAGCGGGTAGGCCGCAGCTACAAGTCGCGCTGCCCGTTCCACCCGGAGAAGACCCCCTCGTTCATCGTCAGCCTGGAGAAACAGATCTTCCACTGCTTCGGCTGCGGGGTCGGCGGCAACGCCATCTCCTTCATCATGCAGTACGAGCGGGCGAACTTCCGCGAGGCCCTGGAGATCCTCGCGCGGCGCAACGGCATCATCCTGCCGCAGCCGGTCGTCACCCCGGCCCAGAAGGCGCACCAGGACATCCGTCAACAGGTCTACGCCGCCAACGACAAGGCGTGCCGGTTCTATCAGGACGTCTTGATGAAGACGCCCGAAGGGGAAGCCGCGCGCGCCTACCTGCAGCAGAGGGGCATCGCGAAAGAGACCGCCGCGGCCTTCCGGCTGGGCTTTGCGCCCGAAGGATGGGACCACCTGATCCAAAAGATGAAGCGCGAGGCGGCGGGCCTCGACGTCCTCGAGAAGGCGGGGCTGGTCGTGCGCAAGGAGCAGGGCGGATTTTACGACCGCTTCCGCAACCGGATCATCTTTCCGATCTTTGATATCAAAGATCGCGCCGTGGCCTTCGGCGGCCGCGTGATGGACGAGAGCCTGCCCAAATACGTCAACTCGCCCGAGACCGCCGTCTACATCAAGGGGCGCCACCTCTTCGGATTGCCGCAGGCCCGCGAGGCCGTGCGCGGGCTCGACGAGGTCATCGTCGTCGAGGGGTACCTCGACATGATCGTGCCCTTCCGGGCGGGCCTCCACAACATCGTCGCGTCGCTGGGCACGGCCCTGACGCAGGACCAGATCCGGCTGATCAAGCGCTTCACCCAGAACGTCGTCATGCTCTACGACCCGGACCTGGCCGGACAGCTCGCGACCCTGCGGGCCCTGGAGCTCCTGATCCAGGAAGAGTGCGGCGTGCGCATCGCGCAACTCCCTGCCGGGGAAGACCCCGACTCCTTCGTGCGGCGCCACGGCACCGAGGCCTTAAAGCACCTGCTCGGCAACGCGCAGACGCTCTTTGATTACAAACTCTCGTATCTGACGCACAAATTTGACGCCGACAGCGTCCCCGGCAAGGAGAAGATTGTCCGGGAGATGCTGCCGACCATCAGAAAGTTCACGCAGGCCACGACCCAGGCCAACTACCTCGAGATCCTGGCCCAGCGCCTCGAGCTCGACCTCCGGGCCCTGAAGGAAGATTTCAAGCGGGTCGCGGGCGAAGAGGACGCGGCGCCGGAGCCGCAGGAGAGCCGGGCGGTCGAACACTACCGGCTGCGCGAGATCCCCGTCACCGAACGGATGCTCGTCAAGCTTATGCTCGAGGACATGGCGCACGTCGAACGACTGCGCGCGCAGATAGACCCTTCGGACTTCGTCGAGGAGAAGCTGCGCAAGATCGTCGCCTTCGTCTTTGACTTTTTCTGCCAGGGCAAGTCCTGCAAGCCCAACATCCTCATGAGCTGCCTGGACGACGACGAGGCGATCGCCATCATCGCGGAGCTGGCGGCGCTCGATATCCACGACACCGCGGACCGGGAGAAACTCATCGCCGAGTGCGTCCACCGGCTCAAGCGCGACAAGATCCTCTATCAATGCCGGGAGCTGCACCGGCGCATCGAAGAAGCGCAGCGCACGGGCGCAGACAAAAATTTGGGGGCGTTGATTAAAGAATATGATCATCTGATCAAGAAACGGAGCCAATTCCATGGAAAAGTCCGCGATTAAAAAGACACTCGAAAAGCTCATCGCCTTGGGCAAGAAGAAGGGGTACCTCACCTACGAAGAGGTCAACGACATCCTGCCCGTGGGGATCGTCTCTTCCGACGAGATCGACGAGGTCTTCGAGACGCTCAACGAGGAAGACATCCAGGTCGTGGACAACGCCCTGAGCGAGGAGAAGACCGCCGGGGCCGGACGCGGGGAGGCCAAGGACCCCGACGAGATCGAGGACCGCCTCCTGCCGCTCGACGACCCGGTGAAGATGTACCTCAAGCAGATGGGGCGCATCTCGCTCTTGAGCCGCGAAGAAGAGCTGCGCCTGGCCAAGAAGATCGAGGAGACGGAGAACAACTTCTGCGCCCTCGTCTTGTCCGCCAGGTTCGTCAAGAAGGAGCTCGTGACCCTCATCCGGCGCGTCCTGGCCGACGAGGTGAACATCGAGAACATCGTCAAGGACGACATCAGCGTCACCCGCGACAAGGCGATCCGCAAGTTCTCTCGGATCCTCAAGAAGCTCAGGGTCGCCAAGGCCGACAGTTCGATCGCTGCGCTCCTCACGGAGCTGTGCCTCGCCACCCCGTGCCTCGAGGAGACCGTCGCCAAGATGTCGCGCATCATCCACCAGTTCGACGCCGCGGAGCGCGAGATCCGCAAGGTCAAAGAGAAAAAGCACCGCTCGGGCCTCAAGAACCTCTACGCCCGGCGCAAGAAGGTAATGCGCGAAATGCGCATGCCCGTCAATAAGTTCAGGGAGCAGCTCAAGCTCATCAAGATCCGCCACACGCGCTTCCAGAGGTCCAAGAAGGCGCTCGTCGAGGCCAACCTGCGCCTGGTCGTGAGCATCGCCAAGCGCTACACGAACCGGGGCCTCTCGTTTTTAGACCTTATCCAGGAGGGCAACATCGGCCTTATGCGCGCGGTCGAAAAGTTCGAATACCAGCGCGGCTACAAGTTCAGCACCTACGCCACCTGGTGGATCCGCCAGGCGATCACGCGGTCCATCGCGGACCAGGCGCGCACGATCCGCATCCCCGTCCACATGACGGAGACGATCAACAAGATCATCCGGATCTCGCGCATCTTCGTCCAGGAGTACGGCCGCGAGCCCTCGCCCGAGGAGATCGCCAAGTCCATGCGCATGCCGCAGGACAAGATCAAGAATATCCTGAAGATCGCCCAGGAGCCGATCTCCCTGCAGACGCCGATCGGCGACGAAGGGGACACTCACTTCGGCGACTTCATCGAAGACAAGCGCGCGATCTCGCCGGCCAACGCCACGGTGCACGTGATGCTCAAGGACGAGATGAACACGGCCCTGGATACGCTGACCGACCGGGAGAAGAAGATCCTCAAGCTGCGCTTCGGCATCCTCGACGGGTCGGCCAAGACGCTGGAAGAGGTGGGCAACGTCTTCCGCGTAACCCGCGAACGCGTGCGCCAGATCGAGGCCAAGGCCCTGCGCAAGCTGCGCCACCCGTCGCGCTCCAGGAAGCTGCGCACGTTCCTGGACATGACGCTGGCCCACGAGAGGGATTTCTAGGACCGGCGCCGTCACCATTCCGCGACAAGCTCGTCACAGAACAATACCCATAAACGACGTTTTGATTTTGGAACGCCTTGTGTTATAATGCATTCCATAAATACTTTGATGTTGATCACCCTCGCATCACGGGATACTGAGTCAAAGTGATGCAAGGGTGCCTACAGGAAGGTAGGAGAGGGTAGGCAATGTTCATCGACCCTGATCTGGATAAGGATTTGGGGGATTTCCTCATAGAAAAGAACGTGGCCACGCCCGAGCAGATCGAGGCGGCGCGCAAGGAACAGCGGCGCCTCGGCGGGTACCTGAGCGCGCACCTCATCGAGCGCGGCATCCTCAAGGATTCGGCCTTCGCCACCTTCCTCACGTGCCACTACGGCTTCTCCTATCTGCCGCTCAAGGCGTACAACATCAGCGAGGCGGCCCTCAAGGCCATGGCGCCGGCGGCGATCCGGGACTACTGCGTCTTCCCCGTCGAGAAAAGCGAAAAGCTCCTTTCCATCGCCATGGCCGACCCTCTGAACAAGGGGGTGGTGGAGCTGCTGCGCCACCTGACCGAGAGCGAGATCATCGTCTTCATCAGCACCTATACGGAGATCCGCGAGGCCATCAAGACCTATTTCGGAGAACAGGAGACGCCCAGCCCCCTCGACCGTTTCCCCGATGATACGGTCCTGCGTGACGACCTGGTGACCCCGTTTATCTCGCACAGCCTCTACACCGGCGCCAACCGCCGGCGATACCGGCGTTTCTACGACAACCTGGAACTGGACTACCACATGTACCCGCACACCATCCGGACCCTTGCCACGAACGTCAGCATGAGCGGCGTCCTCTTCGAATCGAACATGGTCCTATCCAAAGGCTCGCAGGTGGCGATCAAGCTGCACCTGGACAAGGTGCGCCCCCTGGCGGGTGTCGTGGACGTCGTCCGGTGCGAGTCCAAAAAGCTCTCGACGACCACCTTCGGCGATGACAGCCAGGTCTTCAACCTCTTCGAGGCCGGCGCCTCGTTCAGCTTCATGTCCAACGCCGACCAGGATGCCCTTGCGGATTACCTGCGGAAAAAACTACTCCTGTAGATAGATTTCCTGGGAGGAGTAATGTACGAGAACCTTCTGGATATCAAACAAGTCGCGGAATATCTACAGATGAACAAGATGACTGTTTATAAACTTGCCCGGGAAGGGAAGATCCCCGCCTTTAAGGTTGCCAGCGAATGGCGCTTCAGGAAGGACCTGTTAGACAAATGGATGTGGGTCCAGATGAAGGGAAAACGGGATATGACGGGATGTGATCCTGATCCAAAGCCCAAAAACGCCAAATCCGTTTTGATCGTTGATGACGATGATGTGATCCGGGATTTTTTCACGCGCGCCCTTACAGGATATCGGGTGCTTGCCGCCGCGAACGGAGAGGAGGCGGTTAATGTCGTCAAAAAAGACAGGCCGAGTCTCGTATTGCTCGATATCAATATGCCCGGGATCGACGGCATCGAGACCTTGAGACGCATCAAGGCCTTTGATAACAGCATCCCTGTCATCATGCTCAGCGCCTATGCCACGCTTGAAACTAATCTACAGGCGGCTCGATTGGGCGCGTATAACTCGATCTCAAAGCCGTTTGATCTGAAAGACATGGAGGCGGTCATTAAAAACGCGATCTCTTCGACCCGTCCCCCCTCGGAATAAACCCCCTGTAAATATCAAACTGGCTCTACGTAAGAGAAGCTTCGCCTAGAACAAGCTCTGGGCAATCCTCCACGTACTTCCTCCAAAACCATCCTCTAAAATTCATCAAAAAAACCACCATTTACTATATTCGACTTGACATTTTATAATACTGTACTATATGATATTATAAGATAATGTAGATTCCTTTATATTTTCAAATTCCCCGCAGTGCCAGGAAATAGAAGAGATGGAAACGGACACCCGCACATTCAAAATATTGGTCACAGACGATGACCCGACGATAAGGCATCTCTTCGGGAGGTTTCTTGACAAGCTGGGTTACGAAGTCTCGGAAGCCGCGGACGGCCCTGCCGCCCTCTCCAAGATCAAGGAAGTCGGCTACGACATGCTGATCCTGGATCTGAAGATGCCCGGGATGGACGGAATGGAGGTTATCAAGGAAATACGGGAACGCGACCAGGAATTAATCATCATTACCATCACCGGTCATGCGACGATCTCTACGGCAAAAGAGGCGATCAAACTGGGCTGTTTTGATTATATCACAAAACCATTTGATATTGACGCTACCACGGCCACCATCCGAAGGGCATTCGGGATACGCACCCTTATCGAAGAGAGACAGAGGCTTCAGGAACAGATCCAGGTCTCTGAGAGGCTGGCGGCCCTCGCTGAGATGGGGGCGGGCGTTGCCCACGAAGTCAATACCGTGCTTGCGTCAGTAAAGCTCTTCCTGGAAATGCTTAAAGCCAAAATGACCGGGAAGAAGGAAGACAGCCATACCGACTTGATCCTGGAGGAGGTCCGGCGCGCCGAAGAATTGATCGCCAGATTTCTGAAGTTTACGAAGCCTCCTGAGACAAGGCCGGTACAAGCCGGGGTCAACGCGATCATAGACCGGAGCCTGCAGTTTCTTGATTATCGCCTGAAAAAACATGACATCCGCGTTGTCAGGCAAATGGATGAAGGCCTGCCTCAGGTCCTCTGCGATCCGGCCGCGATGGAAGAGGTCTTTTTGAATATTTTTTGCAACAGCATAGATGCGATGTCCCCCAAGGGGACCCTGACCATCCGGAGCCGGGCCGAAAAAAAGAATATCGCAGTCGTTATCTCAGATACGGGCGTGGGCATCCCTCCCGGCAATATGGGCTTATTGTATAATCCCTTTTTCACCACAAAGACGGACGGAACGGGCTTAGGGCTGTCTATCGCGCACAGGATCATTAATGATCATAACGGGTCCATAGAGATAACGAGCAAGGAGAATCAGGGGTCGGTCGTTCGTATAGCGCTGCCGGCTTGTGGGTGACCCGATGGAAAAACCGGAAATACTCCTCGTGGACGATTCAAAAGCCCTCCTGGCGATGCTCAGGGCATTCTTGGAAGAGGAGGGCTATCGGATCACAACGGCCCTGTCGGGCGAAGAGGCCCTGTCCCTGGCTGACAAGAAGAGGTTCCATTTGGTTATCTTGGATATCCAGATGCCCGGCAAGAGCGGTCTTGATGTCTTGTCCGAGATCAAGAAGATCGACCTCAAATCATCCGTCATCATCATGACCGCCTATGGAACGACCCAGACGGCCATTGAGGCGATGAGGCGTGGGGCCTATGATTATATCACCAAGCCCTTTGATCACGCGGAGCTTAAGAAACTGATAAAGAACGCGCTCGAGGCAGGCCGGCTGATGAAGGAGTCTGTTTCCTTGCAGACCAAAAAGGAAGAGACCTCCGATGGGGTCTGCATCATCGGCAATGCCCCCACCATGCAGGATATCTATAAGACGATCGGCAAGGTGACAGAGGGCAACGCGACCGTCCTCATCCGGGGCGAGAGCGGGACGGGCAAAGAGCTTGTGGCACGAGCCCTTTATCAGAACTCCCTTCGAAGAGACAATCCCTTTTTGGCGGTCAACTGCGCGGCCATACCGGAGTCGCTGCTTGAAAGCGAACTGTTCGGCCATGAAAGAGGCGCCTTTACCGGTGCCGTCAATAAGAGGATCGGTAAATTCCAACAGTGCGACGGAGGCACGATCTTTCTGGACGAGATAGGGGACATGTCTCTTTCCGCGCAGACAAAAATGCTGCGCGTTCTTCAGGAGCATACCTTTGAGCCCGTGGGCAGCGAGAAGACCGTAAAGGTGGACGTGCGCGTGATCGCCTCCACCAATAAAGACCTGTGGAGGGCTATTGAGGAGGGGCAATTCCGGGAGGACCTGTATTATAGGCTTAAGGTGGTCACGATTTATATGCCCCCGTTAAAGCATCGCCTGGAAGACATCCCCCTGCTTGTGGATTATTTTGTCGAGAAGTTCAACAAGGCCCTGAATAAAAATATCGGAAAGGTCTCTCCCGGGGTCGTAGACCGGCTTATGAAATATCACTGGCCGGGCAATGTCAGAGAGCTTGAAAATGCCATCCAGACGGCCATGGTCATGAGCAAGGAGGAGGTCTTGCTTGCAGATGATTTTTCCCTGTTTTCCCAGGGGGGGCAGGTTGCCGCCCACGGGGATCCAGGGCAGGAAGGAAAAAACAGGAAGATCCAGGATGAACTCAAACCCATTCTTCGGGATTATGTCGCGGCAGGCGGAACGGACTTTTATAAGGACGCTTTAAGCGCGTTTGAGAAGAGCCTGATCGAGCTGGTCCTGGAAGAGGTCTTAGGAAATCAAACAGAGGCAGCCAAGAAGCTCGGTATCAGCAGAAATACTCTAAGGACCCGCATGAAGGAATACGGGATAATGCCTCAGAAAGCGTAAATCCCCCCGATCTCCCCCAATCTTCCCATATAATTTCTGTAAGGCATCCGGTTCAAAATCCCTGCTTTGAGCACACGGTAAAATTTTGCTCGAACGCTGGTCAAAATTTTACCGATATTACCCCGATCCAAATCCCGCACTTTTTCACCTCCGTTTATCTCAAGAATGTAACCCTTTGATTTTCAATCTGTTGCAATAGATAAACTAAGGTAACGCTTCCAAAAAAGAGCCTGGCACGGCTCTTTCTTCTTTATATAGGTAGAAGGAGAGAGAGCCATGAAGACACTAAAGGTTGTGATAGTGGTGGGGATGGTGGCCGGGATGCTGACGCTGAATCCGGCCCTGGCGAATGCGCAAGGGTCCGCCAAAAGGGTAAAGGTAGCTATCCTGGATTCCGGGTCAAATATCGCGTTCGAGGAAGG
>SDBU01001734.1_pt1 | contig 30251 bp, 23 predicted proteins | sample 2277071 | NCBI WGS metagenome assembly SDBU01 (sample SAMN10397929, study PRJNA504765) | marine sediment metagenome | isolation source: marine sediment core GS08_GC12, 126 cmbsf | place: Arctic Ocean: Gakkel Ridge, Loki's castle | collected 2008 | reverse complement strand
GTGACCAAGGGTGCCCAAATCATCGTCAAACGAGGTGAGAAGCAACAGACCGTGCGGTACGTACCGGCGGATGAGGCACTCGCCTATCCTGGTCTATCCGACAGTGCAACCAAAGCACTGAAGGACGAGAACGTGGCCAACATCAAGAAGCACATGGGCGATGCCACTCTGACAGTGAGTGCGGATGCCCAGCGCTGGGAGATGTAGAGACTATGACTCGGAAGAAGAGACACAAACTCTTCCGGGTGCGGTCCTGGTGTCTAATCTGTAGTCTGTTTGACAGGCTAGCAGAGTGCGCACGGAACCGTGCACGGGCGGCGAAGTGAGTCATGGCTACACCAATTGATGAGGCAGCGTTTGGGAAAATAGAAGAGAAGATTGCAGACGTGTATGCGATCTACAATTCGACATTCCCGGAAGATGCTGACGGCGAACACATGTTGTTAGACTGGGTGGCAATGGTGCGAGAATTGAACGTTGCTGTAATGATGGCACGTTCAACACAGGTATCAGTTGCACGCCTACGCCTACGTGGTGGCACCGCCAACGTACCACTAGGTGAGAAGATGGTAAGCATATTGCGGCCATCCGATCATCAAGATGGTGAGTGCGTCGAGTGCTCACTAGGTGAGGGTTGCGCCGAAAGCAAGTAGCCCATTGGCCCCGGTAATGGTGATCGTTGAACATGGGAACCTAGACAGTGAATCCCAGTTTGACGCTGCCATTATCGGGGCTCTCTCTTTGTGCCATGTTTTCCCACAAAGTATCATACGGGCCCCATACTAGTCTTGAACAAAGAATGTACGGGGGGTATCAATGGTCCATGTGACCCGAATAGTTCGTGCCATACGAAGTATATCTGGTTTGTGACGAAATCGGTCCCCCTTTCGAGCATACGTATGTGTAGAAGGTACACTACCTTCAGATTTTGATATATTATTCGTAACATTTATATAGTATTATGGAGGGGTTCTGCCAATAATATTTTGATTGCAAAGTCATGGTGGTTACCCCTTGACAAGATATGCTTAATGTGTTATAATAGTAGGTATAGGGGATAAGGAGGTGGTTTAATATGACCTACTCACTGGCTGATATTTAGGGTGGTAATCAACCACCCACAGGTAAGGAGAAATGATTATGAGTTGTGAATGTAGAACAGCAGCGATGCCGAATAGTCAAATCTATATTGATACAGGAAATGATACTGGCTACTACTGGCCCCCAAAGAAAGTATGTAAGAATTGTGAACACTGCCCATTGTGTGGTGGTGGAGTATGTTCATGCTGCAACAACTGTAAGGGTTGTGGTCGTTGGTATAATCCATCCTACCCAATCATAACATACGGAACTACCACATGGAGTAAATTTGTTTGTCACACGATAACATAGACGATAAACTCAAAGTACACTACCCCGCTTCCCCCGGACATGGTGGGACAAGGAAAGGGGCTGGCCGACCACCTCAATTAAAGAATCAGTTAGCAAAGGCAGAGGCTTTAGCCAAAAAATTAAATATGGCTATTAAGTTGGGCCTCGACCCATTGGCAGATTCATACCCTGACCTAATGACTAAGGCCATTGAGATTGCACTGGGTACTACTGATAAGGATGGAAAAGTCATACACCCGAATGTCACAGTATTATTAAGACTATTAGAAATGCCACTCAAGCTAGTGGAACCAGACGAGTTAAGGGAGGAGAGCGGTTCAGACAAATTGATTAAAGGTGTCATGGACCGGCTGAAGAAGAATGCAGGAGATATATACATTACCGAGCAAAATATCACCAATGTGGGAAGCAGTCCTGATGGAGACGGTGAGGGAGTTAGGAGTAGTCCCAACCCCCGAACAGTGGATGATCCTCCGGTGCGAATCCTCTAAAATTGTAGTTGCTGCTGGTGAAGGTAGTGGCAAAAGTTATGTGGCAGGATTACTAACTGTTGCAAAGCTACATTATGATTTGGTGAGAAATGGGTATGGGGTTGATGGTAAACCAGTTTCAAATTTATACTGGGTAATAGGGGCCGACTACCAAGACGCATATAAAGACTTTTACGATGCATCTCAATTCGCCCTCCAACTCGGTATGATTGACCATAAGAATGATATTCATATTAGAGATGAAGGAAGGGATAAATGTTCCTTCACCACCAAGTATGGTCAATTTGTAGAGACTATTTCAGGTATGGACCCCACAGCCATTGGTAGGTTGGAACCATCAGGTATCATAGGTGCTGAATGCAGTCGATGGAACAGGGAGATATGGACACGAAGCTTTGGGCGCATAGCCCGCACACACATGACTGGCGGCTGGGCAATATATACAGGCTCATTTGAAAGTAGTTTTGGCCCCTTCTATGATTATGTGAAGATGGGTGAGGGGCCTAATGAAGCAGATATACGTTCCTTCAAAATGCCCACATGGTCCAACACTTATATATATCCGGGCGGCCGCAATGACCCCGAAATATTAAAACAAGAATTACTACTCTCATCCACAAAATTCATGGAACGCTTTGGTGGGGAACCTGCTCCCCCCGCCAATGCCGTCTTCCCTGAATTCAGCACTGTACTGCATGTTAATGAAAGGCTGAGATATATTAATGGCTTCCCCACCTACCTATTCATCGACCCCGGAGAGAATGTATGTTCGGTACTGTTTGTCCAAATGGTAGACCAAGAAGTTCATGTAGTTGAAGAAGTATATGTCCATAGATGGAATTATGAAGCAGTTATTAATCAATGTCAGTTGATGGTGGGCTGGAAACATGTGATGACAACTACTGGTGAGGCTGTAATGGACGATGCTGGCAAACAACATAATCAAGCACACTCAGCAGAAGAAGTTTGGAGTGACAAGACCGCACTCCGAATAATCACTAACAGGAATACAAAAGAGGCGGTTATAGAAAAGGTTAGGGCGACCCTTGGAATTAACCCTATCACTGGCCGTGCCCGCCTACAGATACATCCTTCTTGTACTGGTCTTATATCAGAAATGGGGGGCGGACCCAGCCCGTTAGAGGGTGGGGGCACTTGGGTTAGAAGCAAAGAGGGCAAACCTAAAAATTCCAACAACCATTCCTCGACCGCATTAGGGTTTGGTTTAATCGGAGCATATGGCGCTAACATGCCAAAGGAAAGATTAGATATGGAGTTTGACGATTGGAAAGCACCTAGTTATCTTGGATGGAAGAGAAGTTAGCAATGGAAAAACCTACTAATTTAAAAGATTTAAATACAGAGTTAAAGAAACATTATGAAACTATGCATACCAGCATGAAGGTTGACGACGATTGGTATAACCAAGTCACTTCAGTAGCTGGTATGTTTGTGCCTTTAGAAATCCCCATTCACTTCCCATCCACGGCTACAAACATAGTGGATAATATGCGTGACCAAGTTGGGACTGATGAGCCAGTTATTGAATTCAGTACCCTGTCTAATGATGAGAATGAATTGGCATGGGGAGTTACTATGGCCCGGTGGGGACTGGATAGATTTGAATGGATAAGGAACTGGTCATTGCAAGATGCTTTTGAACAAGCCAAGCAAGATTTACTATTAAGAGGTGCAGGAGTTATTAAAATATCCATTAATGAAGAGGTATTGCCCGACCCCCCAATGAGGTCAGAGTTTAAAGGGAAGGGGAGTAAAGAAGCGTTTAATGAAGCTGTTAGAGCTTATGAAGCTAAGAAGCAATTAAATGAACCTTTCATTGTCAGGGCCATTGACCCACTAGACATTATGATAGCGCCCGGTTCACTAACCCGACCATCATATGTATTAGAGCATCAGATTAGACGTGTTGTGGATATGAGTACTGAATACCCTACGTGGCCTGACCCATATAAAAAAGAGTTGATAGAGGCTGGAAATGAATTTGATGCCAACAATCCATTAAGAGAAGTTGAGTGGTTGGAGTATTATTCCGCCGAACATTATATAGTCACAGTTGATGGGGAAACTATTATTGATATGCCCAACCCATACGGCTTCGTTCCTTATATTTGGGAGTATAGTGGGTTGGGCCGAAGTCATAGTGATGGCGACCCAGGACACTTAGCCCGAGGATTGCTATCCACCATTCATGGTGAGCTACAGGCTGAAGTCAGGGTTAAAACTGCTTGGGATGCTCAGTGGCAGTATCATGTCTTCCCTACCCTACTTGTTAAAAAGGCTGCTGAAGCCGCCGCTAAACAAATGAGTGTCGGGCCGGGCCGCATTATGGAATGGGGAATATTAGGTGATGAGAAGCCGGAGTTCCTCACTGTTCCACCGCCTGACGAAAACATGATAGTATTCTTAGAGCGTATTGAACAGGCAATCTCTAGACAAACAGCCACGGTGTTATCCGACCCCGGAAGCTCGGGTTCAGAGTTTGGTATATTAGAAGCATTGAAGATTGGTCAAGCACTTAAGGCTGTTCAACCAGTAATAAAGACTTTGAATAGAATGGGGGCCCAAACCCTGGGTATCATGGCCCGCTTATCTAAAGTCCGCAACCTATCATTCACTGTCAAAGTCAGCGGAGGTAACAAGAAAACAATTACAGGTGACAGGTTTAAAGACTTTGACCATTTTAAAGTTGATTTTGAGTCTATAGATGCGGCTGAAAATGACAGGCGAATGTTAATAGGTAGCAACCTTTACACCCATGAACTCATAACGAAACGTACTTTCCATAAGAAATTCGGCAAGAGCATCGTTGACGACCCCGATGAAGAAATGCAGTGGATGATTGTGGAAGGGATTGTCAAGCAGATGATGGAAAGTGGGATGATACTCGAAATAGCCATGCAGCAAATGAGGGAAGGGCAAGAAGAAGGGGGTGGTCTATCTGGACAAGTATCTAGTGCGGTTGGCCCCGAACAAGGAGCCTTCCCCGGCCTTCAAAACATGATGACAGAAGCGGTAGGTGGGGAAGGTGTGGGTGGGGCCACGGCTCCAATACAAGAAGGTGGACAAGCAATGTCTGAGGCCCCAAGAGCAGGTGGAATATAATGAAGAAAGATAACACACGATTAGCCATTGAAAAGTTTGGCACACTGTTCAAAGGAGCTATGGAAAAGTTTGGCAACACAGTTCCATATGGGCCGGACAGAATGGCCCTAACACCAAAGGAATTGTCTAGGAAGCTGGAGGAGTTGGGGCCGGAAGGTAGAGTACAACTGGCCCAAAGCATTGGTGAGGATAAGATGTTAGAACTTATGCGGAAAGCAGCGAAGACAGATGGCAGTTAGAAGAAAAACATGGAAAATAAATCCTGCTGGTAATTTGGAGTTGCTGGAAGAAGAAGATAAGTTAACCACTTCCAATGCTTCAGTATCTGGTGTGCAGACTGGTGGACCCGATAGAGATGAGGCCAGTACATTTGCTACTAGTATATCTGGAACAGGTGATATTAGTGCTATGGCTGGTGGCCCACTACCCCAAGAACCAGCAGTTCAACCTCCACCAGTAACGACTGGTAAGGCACGTGTGACAGAAGAGGTGAATAAAAAGGAAACTTTTGTTCGAGATGTTGGTTCATCAGCTTTGTTAAGTCTTGAAGAAGGTACACGAGAACAAATCATAGATCAAGTAATGGCTAGGTTTAAGACTGGCGCATTTGATGACGAGTTTGGGAACCTTAATATAACTGCGCTAAACAAAGAGTTTAAGGATTATATAACTGCACTGGGTGCTCCTCGCCCGCCTGGCGGTCCTGATGTAACAGGGACAGGTGAAGGATTGGTTAAAGCAGACCCACAACCTTCCATATTTGGAGATACAGACTTTGAGGTTCCAGACCTATCTAAATGGTTAATTGGAGATACTGGTGCTGTAGGAGGATTTAAGTTTGCCCCACCTGAAGGTGCAGAAGTACCAGACACACCAGTCTTAGAAGATATTATTGGTGAGGATTGGCGTTCAACAGCACTTAAAGATGTTATTACTAATGCCCCACCTGTACCACCTACAGACATAGATGACTTGGAAGGTATAAAGGGGTGGGAGGATTGGTTAGGGACCGTCTTCGGTGTGCCTGTAGGAAATGAAAAGATACAGTTTGGTGGCATGGATATGCCACTTACCACTGGTATGCCGGGTGGTAATGAGTTATCTGACCTTATAAATGGGTTAGTATATGATATAATGCCAGAAGGGGATATATCTGGCATAACTAAAGATAGTGTTACAAGTAGTATTAGTAGATTCCTTGCCCAGTACAGAGATGCTCAAGGAAACTTAGACCCCTCTGGACTTGTGCCCAACGATGTTCAATACTTTGCAATGGGTTCTATGGTATTCCCACAAGGGGGATATGCAAAATTGAATCCCAATTGGGATGGGGAAAACCCATTTGAACAATGGATACCAGCGCCCGGAGTGGAAACAACAATGGAGTTGTTTAACACAATGGTAGCGGCGGAAATAGCCATTGGAGCAGCGAAGACTGAGGATGCTGCCAGAATAGCACTAACCAACCTTGAAGCCAGTTTAAGATTATCTTCAGGCTACCTACTTGCCATGCAACAGGAAGATATTACTGAGCAAAGGGATTACAGGAATGCTTTAGTGGATGCAAGGCTCAGGCTTGGCGACCAAAACTTTGCGTGGGTAATGGCACAGTCTAGTGAATACTTTGACTTGAGACTTGCACAAGCAGATAGGGACACTAAGATTGAACTAGCAGCATTCAACGCAGCCCTACAGACAAACCTAGCCAACCAAGCCAACCAAACTACCATATGGCAAACAAGGATGCAGATGGCGGAAGGTGCAGAGGGGCGTGGATTACAAGCAGCCATAGCTATGGGTGGATGGGAACAGGCAGCAGGTTTACAGGCATCGGGCCAAACACATGATTATAATATGAAAGTACTCCAAGACACACTAGACACTAGGAGACTGAACATAGAACTAGGCTTTGAGCGCACCTCGGTAGAAATGCAGACAGGAATAAGATGGAACGATTTTGCTACTGCCGAGGCTGCTAGGCTGGAGAGGCAGAGTTTGGAGAGGGATAGGATAGAACTGGACAGGTTGGGACAGATTATAAGTCTATTGACTGTGTTGGGTACTCATCCAGAGCTTAAGAAGATGTTTGCCTCATCTCCCGAGCTAGTTGCTTTAGGACAGAGTTATGGTCTTGACCTAGCAGGCATGTTTGGAGATACAGCTATGACAGACCAGATGCAGCTTCCCAGCGCACAAGAGTTCACAGCTATGTCACCCGCAGAACAGGAAGCATTAGTTTCTGAACTAGCTGCACAGTTCGGCCAGCCTGTGGAAGTTATACGAGCAACTATACGAAGGAACGCTCCCGGTGGGGGTGGTCAGAGGTTGGGTAGGGCAACATAATGGGTAAACCTGTAAGGAATGAAATAATACTACCAGCCCTAAACTTTCCTAAGAGTGAGAGGAAACGGAGGAAGGACCGTTCCATACAAGCCTTGGTTGAAGAAATACAGGGCAGGATGTTTATGGAGACAGAGCCTGAATCCATAGTTAGATACCAGGATATACTGTCGGGCAGGGAACAAGAACAGGTTTTTGCAGAGAGGAGAAGGGTGTTTGGAGAAATAGACATTCCAGACGTGCTTCCACTCTCCATCGAAGAGTATGACGACTTGTCCATTTCTGGTGCAGATATGGATGAGGTGCGGAATGTGGAGTTGATAAAGGAGTTTGGAAGAAGGAAGAGGAACGTCCCTAACATCCCACTCCCTGTTGGTACGACAATTGAAGTTATAAATAAAGAGATGGAAAGGATACTTAGGGAAGGTGGGCCACTACGAGAACCTGTAGGTGGTGTAGGGACAGCTATGGGTGTGTTGACTAGTATGGTTCCTCCTGTTGCAATGCTTGGACCTGATATAGAAAGATATGTTGTACAACCTGTGGCTGCTGGGATAGGTGCGGCGGTTGCTGGTTTAGGGGTGGTTGCAGGTTCTTTTGAAGAGTTGGAAAGGCTTGGGCAGGCTACAACCACTGAAGAGGTGGCAAAGTATAAAGTTGCTGCTGGTGAGGATGTATTGACAGGTATTATAAATGCTATTAGACCCGGATTTGAAGAGTCAAATAAAGAGTTTATACGGAAGCTGAGTAAGAATGTGCAAAAGGAAGGTTTACAATCCTTCGTCACCACTTCCCCTGACAACTGGCCTACTACACGAGCATGGGCCGAGACTGACTACCCATTCTTAGTTAAAGGATTTGTAGAGGGGGCAGTATATATACTACCTTGGGAGAAGGTTTTTAAACTGGCTACATTAGGGAAAACTGGTGAGGCTCTGAAGCTCATTAACGAAAGTCCATTCAAACGACTCACTGCTGAGGAGTTTAATATAGGACTTAGGGCTGGGAAGTATAAGTATGAATCATCCATAGGCAGATACATTGACACAACTGGCCTTAACAAAAAACAGCTATATCATGGGTATAAGTTGAGTAAGAAGGAGGCCATGCAGACATATCACGAAAAGCTACCCGGCGCATATGGTAAGGCTAGTACAGATGAACTTGCATCTATGGCTGCAACACAGCTAGAACCACTCAACAGAGTTAGGGAGACTAGAAGGATACTAACTCCTGAAGGGTGGGCAACTAACCTCACCCCGGAAGAAATGAGGAATTTTATATTTAAAGGTGATGTAGCGAGGAGAGTTCATAGACGGGTGATGCCTGTTAATGAAGCTTCGGTTGAAAAAGTACTAGTAGACTTTATGGGTGAGGGGGTGGTTAGGGAAGGTGTTGCTAAGGAAGTGACAGAACTCCTACAAGCTCCATTGGGTAAGAAGGGGACGGATAGCCTGAGAAGATTGGTTGGTAGTAAGGCAGATGAAAAGCTCCTAACACGACTAGCTGACATGTCACATAGTGTGGATGAGCGGTTGATGAAAGAGTTTCAAGACTTGTTAGGTGTGGATAGGTTGAATGCCGCCCTTCCTCAAATAGCTACATATGCAAATATGGGATACCCATTAATAGATGCACATAATTTGAAGCAAATGGTGGGTGGGCTGGATGCTATAGGTGCTGAGGTTGCATCCCGCAACGCTGCATGGTATCAGAAAATATTAAGAAGGGATGCCCCCGGTGTACAGATGGCGGCAGATGGTACTGTCATACAACCCAGACTCAGTAGATGGGTGGGAAACCCTGTTGACTTTATATTTGGTACACATATGAAGTTCTCAGATGTTACTCAAAGAACTGTGCTGGCTAGGGAGGCTATGCGAGAATCAGGGGAGTTTCTCATCTTAGCTGAAGGGTGGAAGCTTAGGCAGAGATTGGGCAGGGAGTTTGGTGGAAAGCAGTTTTCAGGTAGTAATGTGTCTAAAGTACCATCCATATCTACATCTATAGAACCTAATTCTAGGATGGTTGCATACTGGCGGCAATTGGATGCCATGTCTGACCTTGGCACATATATAGTTGGTAGGGAATTTAAGGCTGAAGAAACCTTCTTCTGGCAGATAAGTAAGAAGGAGGCAGAACTACTAAAGGCATACTCAATATTTGAAGAACCACAAATGTTCAAGTTTATTGGTTCGGCGGGGAGGAAGCAGCTTGACGTAGTAAATGATGTACAGACTATGTTTGGTGATTTAAGGATGATAGAGAAGTGGGGGTTTAAACAGAATATTGATGAAATAGCTGGTAACTATCTTCCCCATGTATTTAAAATACAAGATGAGCTTCCAGTCATTGGTAAGCTTCGTACTATGGAAGCTGAAGGTGTAAAGAGAATAGGTGGCACACAGTACTTGACCCCACAGGGCTGGGCTGCTATTGGTTTTAAAGAAAGTTTTGAGAAGACTAGGCAGTGGCCCACAATGAGGGTTGCTATAGAGAATACTAGAATACCTCTTCGATTACAAGATGGTGTAGAGTCTGTAGCCGACCTTATCGAAGGCCGATGGGCAGCAAGTGTAAACTCTAATGCTGATAGGTTCTTCCTTAATGAGTTGAAGAGATTAGGAGTTTCTGAGTCAGAGACGGCTATGGTTAAGACTGCGTTAGGTGGGAGAAGCCTACCAGTTACAAAGGTTGCCGCAGTCGTACCCTCTATGCTTCGCCTGTTCAAATTTGCATGGGATGTGGGAGTACTGGGCGTACAGTCCCCTGCCTCACTCACCTATCTCTTAGAAGACCCTAGAGCTGTTGCCACAATGTGGGGCGATGTGTTGAGGTATGTTTGGACGGAGGATGGTTTTAGGAAGTGGATGGTTATGAATGAGGGGGGGATACTTGAAGCAAAGCGGGCGGGATTACATTTTGGGGCAAGAATATTAGAAAGGGAGACTGGCTCAATTATAGAACGTGGCTGGTGGGGTTATCCTGTAAGGAAAATTAACGACTTACAGTTCACTCGTGGCATGACTATGTTGAAATATGAAAGCTGGAAGATAAACAGAGAAATATTATATAATGGTTCTGTAATTAACAGGTCTTTAGGACTGAAGGACAATACTATAACTGGTGGTGGGATGGATTACTATTCAGCTTCCAGAGCAGCCGCAGCACATGTGGATGAAATATTTGGTGGACTTGGAGACGCTAGGTCTATATCTGGTGCGAGTAGGAGGGACTTCCAAAGAGCATTACTCCTAACTCCCCAGTTCCTCAATGCTACACTATCCGTCATAGCTCGTCCTGTGACGGGTGGTATAAGTGCAGAGGCTTTACTAGCTCGACAGTTTGCACTAAAATTCTACCTAGTCTTTGGTGGGTTGCTTACTGTAGCCCAACTAGCCACTGATGGAACATTCCCCAACGTTACCGACCCAACAGAGTCCGACTTCTTCGTTTGGAAGGGAGAAGAGGATGAGATTAATGTAGCTGGTAGATGGGGGACGTTAGCAAAGTATGCATTCTCTCCTCTTAAAGATATAGGGGAGATTAGGCAGGGTGAGTGGAAAGATGACAAGTCTATAACAGAACATTTGGTTGCATCTAATACTGTCAGTAGACTACAAAGGTTTACACAAAGCAGGGCTTCAATTCCCATCTCCACTGGCATAACAGTCAAAACACAACGCAACTTCCTTGGCGACCCTGCGTGGAAGTATGGAGAGGCTGGACCGGGGTTCAACCTCACCACAGGCGCTATGCTTGCATTACACCTTATAGCTCCTATATCCGGCACACAGTTTGTAGAAGACTGGCGGCATGGGGAAACGACTATGTTGCAATCCATACTCTATCCTTCCGGCGTATCTAGTTGGCCGAAGGATTTAGTAAGGGAAAATGTACAACGTATTATAAAAGATGAACTTATCACCAGATATGGGGCCACCCCTGAGAGTGTAGATTTGGCCTTGAAATACTACGACTATCCCAAGTATGTAAAAAGGGCTGTAGATGGTGGTCAAATAGTTGTAGGGAGAGGGGCTGAGGAAGGGCAGGTAGAGCTTAGTAATCTAAGGAAGCAAGTAGCAGCTAGGGCTGGTGTAACAGAAAAGATGGCTGCTATGCAAGGCTTTGAAGCAGTCTACACCGCACAAGATTTTAATAATGAAATTGAAGCTCAAAAGAAAATGCTTATGAAGTTCTATATGGAGGATATACCCCTATTAGAAAAAGAAACATACGATGACATAAGCAAGCGGTTTATGGACTTTTCAGGTGAGGCTGTCCCACTTACCATACAAGATGTGTTTAAACAGATTGGTGAGTTCAGGCGTAGTCTTAGTATGCAGAGACATACTTTAGAAACATACTTAACTCCTGATGCCATAGCAAGGATGAAGGAGAAGTCTAAGACTGGTACACGGACTGATAAGGAGTTGTTGTGGATATTAATTGATGAGATTAGAAATGCAACTATACTACCCAGTGGTCGTAAAGATTATGACTTTGAAAGGAAGCTCCTCGCCCAAGGAAAGATAGACCTTGTAAATAGTAAAGAAGACCTTGCTATGTGGGATGAGTACTTTGAGTCTAGGTGGAAGGAGTCGGAATATGGGTTGGTCAGGTTATATGACTGGGTTCATGACACCGCCCGTCCATACTTTGACGCAAAGTATGAGGTTGATCTTAGTGATAAGCAGCTTAAGTTATATGATACATATATGGGGTTGGCAGACGATGCACAACTTCAAACAAGGTATAAGCTGGGATTGAGAAGTACCAGTCCAAATGATTTGATAGCACTGGATGAGGCTATACGTAAGGTTGAATACAGGCAAATACAATACACACGTCCTGAGTTATGGGAAGGCAGGGACTTGGACCTATCTCCTAACGATGGTGGTGTGGCTATAGAGTTAGCCCTATTCCTTCTTATGGGCAAGAAGTCTGGTCCCGGTGGTAGTGTGCCTTCTCCGGGTCTGAGGAGCATTATAATGAGAAACACAGGGGACACTAATATAAAACAATGGTCCCCGAGTGTATTAGCTGAGGGGCTGTTAAAGGGTGGATTGAAAGAAATTGAGGGGTTTAAGAAGTAAATGCCTTAAAATAGCTTAAATACGTCCAAATACCCCTTGACAAGCAAGTTTAAATGTGTTATAATAGTAAGTAAGGACATAAAGTAATGGAGTACTGTATTGGAATATACTGCTAATACAGATAACCATTCAATAAGGAGACACAAAAATCATGGCAGAAGATAACGATAAGGATGATGCATCGAAAACTTCGGAGGATGGTAGTACAGAGCCCACAATTGACGAGTTGAAACAATCACTTGAAGCGTCTGAAAAACAGTATAAGACACTACAACGTAAAGTTTCACGGTTTCAAAAACAGGCTGAATCAACCATCAATAGTGAAGAGGTGTCTGCTAGAGTTGACTTAGTAAGCCAACAACTGGGGCTTGTTCTAGGAGCTATCGAGAAGACCGGCGTACTAGATGAAGGTGTGGCTAAAACAATCATTGATGTGACAACACAAGGAGAGGATGCGGTAAAACAACTCAAAGCAGAATCAACTGCTATGAGAGAGATTGTTGCGGTGGAAGCTGAGAATGATGTTGACTTTGAAGATGATGAAATAGCTGCCGAACACTTTAAGGCTGGTAACTACGATAAGGCACTGGAACATTTCAAACAGTTTGTGGCAAAAAGTGAAGGTAATGACGACGAGGTAATGAAGTTGGCGAAGTTGGAGGCTGAACGAATGGTTCGTGAAGCCGGAGGTATTGTGAACACAGGGGGCCCGACTGGACGATCTGCCGCTAGTCTAAACACTGTGGCAGGTGTAAAGTCAGCCCTGTTGGAAGCACAGACTAAAGGTGACACGAAAGAATTAATCAGGCTCGCAGCGACGCTATCTAAACTACCTAAATAATACTAGGAGAAATAAAATGGCTTTAACGACTGAGACTACCTTGGATGATCTGGTTCCGGAAGTCTGGTCCACCATCTTAAACTCTGTGCGGGATAAGAACTTAGTTTGGAACCCGCTCTTTGACCATAGGTTTGAAGCAGAGTTTAGTGGTCAGCCACTTGATACAATTCATGTCTCTGGTATTGACAACTTTGCGGCAGTCAGCGGTGTAACCGTTGCGGAAGCTTATAGTACGGGTGATGACCCCATTAACTTCCGGGCCGGTGCCCTGACTACGCAGGTTGACATTTCTGTAACAAGACATTACTACAAAGCCTTTGCACTAACTCATGATGCGGACCTACTTTCTAACGTAAGTACGATGACTGAGTTCAGTGACAGGGCCGGGTATGCTGTTGCAATAGAGCATGACACCTATCTAGCTGGCTATGTGGACAACTGGGGGCAATCTGTGGGCACGCTGAATGATGATGTGGACGAGGACGATGTAATTCGTGCAGTCCAGTATCTGAATGATGCAAATGTGCCATACGAAAATAGGAATGCAGTTATCTCCAACGCTGAAGATTCCAATGTGAAGAAATGGGAACGATTTGTCAATGTAGACTATGCTCGGACAGTGGGTTCTTTCCCTGTTGACCGTGTTCGTGGCTTCATTGGCAGTGCTCACGGCCTTGACTGGTATGTTAGTAATAACGTAGAAGGTAGTAACTCTGCCGGACACGATAATGCTATCTTCGGCCAGCAAGTTGTAGCAGTGGTTGTGAAGGAAAAGATGAGGGTTGAGGGTCCGACTTTTGACCTCGAATCCGACTCTACTGAATATGCAGTCCATAGTTACTACGGAGCAGAGGAGATGAGAGATACTGATGGTGTGTGGCTTAAGGGGCGTTAATAGATGAAGAAGGAGCCCATAGGCATACGAACTGAGATTCGGAAAGCAAAGTTTTATACCACACCTAATTTGCATATAACCAATCCGTTGAAACTCCAAGCCATGACGTTGAAATGGGTTGACAAGTTTATTGCAAATGAAGAAAAGGTTGGATGGGAATTACTAGACAAGCCGTTGGTAAAACGGGTTCAAGTTGTTAATGAGAAAGATATAGGGCCAAGTAGGATATCTGATATAGGTGGTCTATGGCATCCTTATATGATTGAAGCATTTAACATAATGAGTGCCGAACATCCTTTCATCCATCCCGGCAAAGATTTATATATGATATGGGCCCCGATGAAGATGCCTCATGTACCACATATAATTGAGATTAGTGATGAAATAATTAAAGAGGGGAAGCTGCCGAAAGGATTAGAAATCCTGTAGCGGCCCCCGGTCCTTGGGTGACAGGACTATAGCTATAATGGGGATTGTCACCGCATGGCCCCAATATAGAAAAGGATAAAATAAAATGGCAAGACGATTAACGATTGATGACAGACTGATTCTTCCTGGCAAGGATGAATCAGGTGTCTTCGTTGAATGTAAGAACAACGCAGGACATACACTCATACAAGGTATGCCAGTTGTATTAGATAGCAGTGTTGAGGGAGAGATAGCAGTTAAGACTGCTTACGCCACCGGCACTGCTGACAAAGACAGCCTGGATGTGTATGGTGTGGTTGCTTCTGGCTCCGTCCCGAACTTAGATAAAGTCCTGATTCAAAGAGAAGGACATATGGGTGGGGATGAAGCAGGGACAACTGTAAGGGGCATTAAAGTAGATGGTACGGCTGATATTGCTAAAGGGGAATGGTTGAGCACTGGTGGTTTTGATGACTATACCACAGGCTCAGTTTCTGCTTCGGGCACCGCTCCGGGCGCAACAACTCTTACAGTTGTATTGGGTGATGGCACTATCACATGCTCCAGCACCAATTTCCTTGCGGCGCACGTTGGGCATAAGATAACTTTCGACAGTGAAGACTATACTATTGTAAGCTTCACCTCTACAACCGTTGTAGAGATTGACCCTCCCTGTAAGGCTACCAGCCAATCATCCCTTGCATACACCATTAGTGGAGAACTAACAGGTTCTGGCACTACATGGACTGCCGCAATGATGGGGCGCTATCTATTCTTCAGAGAGAATACAGGTGGTGTTGATACTACAGAGGGCTCAACCGCTGTTACAGAGGGTACTACGACTGCTTTCACCGCCGACCATGTAGGTAGGTGGTTCCAAGTAGTTGGTACTCAGAAAAGATATAAGATTGCTTCTGTTACTGACAGCGCAAACCTTGTACTTGAATCACCCTACTTAGATACTGCTGCAAGCGACGGGGCTTATACCATTCAGTCTGATGAGATGTATGAAATTAACTCACGGACTGCAAGCACCACAATCCTTGTGGATAGGACTATCTCAGAGACTGTCTCAGCAGCCAATAACAAATATGTTGTCACCGCTCCTGTAGCTATTGATGCTACGGCTGCAACTGGTGGTAACTTTGCAATGGCACTGGAAGCCTATACGACAGACAATGCATTAGGTAACGTCAGGGCCATTCTAGACAAGCCTGCACGACAGGACACTAGTTCTACAACCCACACCGCCGCTTCCAACCTTGGGATTGGTGATGGGTATGGGATGTATATTGGGCACAGTGGTCAAATTGCAGGTAGTGCTACTGCTGAACTTCAAGTACTCGGAACTGCTTTAGCAGACTCCAGTATGATACTAGCGGCCTTCTCAGCAGATGCTGTGGGGCCAGAAATTGAATTTGTGAAATCCCGACATGCCTCACTTGCAGGCCAAACTATTGTTGCAAACAACGATGTGGTCGGTAAGGTGGTATGGCTACCTGCTGATGGCTCAGACTTCGCAACAGAAGCTGCTGTATTCTCAGCAGAGGTTGATGATGGCACACCCGCTGCGGGTGACATTGGTATGGCCTTCGTTTGGGATTCAATGCCGGGTGCTGCTGGTGGACTAGCTGAAGTGATGAGACTGAGTGCCGCTGGTGACTTAAGTATGGCCGATGGTGGAGCTATCTATGTAGGTAATCCTACAGGAGAGACAGTTTCCACAGGTGATGGCAGTACGAACCTTGTGCCGGAGTTCCAAGTAATTGGTACTACACAAGCAGACTCCACAGCTATGTTGGCATGTTTCGCTACCTCCAACACCGTTGCACCAACCCTTGCACTTGTCAAGGGTGGACATGGAACTATAGGTAGTCACACAGCCGTAGCCAACGACGAGTATGTAGGTAGAATCATCGCCTTCGGAGACGATGGTACAGACCTGGAGACTCCTGTCGGAGAAATCCGGTTTGTGGTTGATGACGTTGGTGGGCCAAGTACAGGTGCTATTGGCGGAAGTATTGAACTATACACCACTGCCGACGCTGGGGAAACGCTGACGAAAGCATTAACATTAGATAATGCACAAGGTGCAATCCTTGCAGGTAACTTGGTTGTAGGCCATACAGCCACCGAAACCCTGTCTGATGGTGATGGCGATACAGACATGGTACCGGACGTTCAGTTCCTTGGTACTACACAAGCTGGTGGTTCACTAGCCTTGATGACCTTCAACACAACCAATACCATAGCCTCTACCCTTGCATTCGTAAAGGGTGGAAATGCAGCTATAGGCTCACACACCGCTGTGGCAGATAACGAATACCTCGGTCGAATTATAGCATATGGTGACGATGGGACAGACCTTGAGGCACCCGCTGCTGAAATTAGATTTGTGGTAGACGACACGCCAACTACTGGTCAGATGGGTGGAAGCATTGAGTTCTTGACTACGGCTGACGCTGGCGAGACACTCACCCCTGCCATGACCATTGACGTTAATCAGAACCTGTTAGTAGGTAATGGGAATGGTGTAGTCATCGGACACACAGCTTTTGAAACCGTCTCCGTTGGAGACGGTGCCACTGACCTCATCCCTGAACTACAAGTACTGGGCACAGCATCAGCCGATAGCTCAATACTATTGGCCTCCTTCTCCACAACCGCTACTAGAGCCGCAGCCCCCTACCTCGCACTTGCGAAGGGCGGGAACGCTGCTGTTGGCTCACACACCATCGTTACAGACAACGAAGTAGTTGGTGTTATAGCAGCCTTTGCAGACGACGGAGTGGACTTGGAAACGCCTGTAGGCTCCATTGAATTCGTAGTAGATGACTCTGGTAACCCCGGTGCAAATGCTGTCGGTGGAAGCTTAGAGTTCTACACGACTGCTGATGGTGGGTCCACACTTACCATCGCTCAAACTATAGACAGTGTACAGGACTCCCACTTCGCAGGTAATGTGTTCATTGGAAATGCTGAAGGGCTGATTGTCGGTCACACCACACAAGAGACTATCTCTGATACTGCTGGTACTAATGACCTTGTACCCGAGGTACAAATCCTTGGTTCCGCACAAGCAGACAGTACGTTACTGTTAGCTCAGTTCTCAGAGACAGCTACTATAGTAGGCGCACCTATGCTAGCATTTGCTAAGGGTGGAAACGCCACTATTGGCTCTCACACTGTTGTGACAGCTAATGAAGTACTCGGCTCCATCACTGCTTTCGGAGATGACGGCACAGACATAGAAGCTGCTGCTGCACAAATCTCCTTCATATGTGCTGGCACACCGGGAACGGGTGACATGCCGGGAGGCATCTTGCTGTCCACGACTACGGACGCAGGTGAGACGCTTACTGAGCGATGGCGGATAGATGCAGTGGGCAACCTCTCATCTACTGGCGCACTTACTAACGTCTCGGCTGATGGCGCAATCGTAGCTTCGGGTGGTATAGCATTTACCGACGTGGCGAATGCATGGATTGACGATGCGACACAAGGTAGTGGTACGACAACCACTTACATTGGAACCCAGACTATCACTACTTCATCCGACAAGAGGCTGAAGAAGGATATTGAGGACACTAAGATTGCAGCCAATGCAACAGAGTTGCTTGGCAAACTGAGGGTTGTAGACTTTACATGGGATGACCCCACAGACAACTACTCTGAGTTTGGGAAGCACAGCAGAGGCAAGTACGTGGGTATGATAGCTCAGGAGACTATTGACGTAGCCCCTTGGATTATCAACGCCCCGGGTGACTCGAAGAACTGTCCTACTTGTAAAGCTGGTAAGGAGTGTGAGGAACACAAGGACCAGTACTGGTTCGTCCAGTATGAACACCTTGTCCCCACGCTGGTAAAAGCAGTACAGGAATTGACGGAAGAAGTTAAGCGGCTGAAGGAAGCGAAGGCTTGCTGCTAACTAACTAAAAACTATTAAGGGGTCGGGGGTTTGGTTTGATGTTGCTCCTTCCATTTTACCTTATCTCCGGCCACACACACACGAAGGAGAAAGATTATGAATGAACAAACTTTAATTACAAAACGAGAAGAGTATGTAGCACAGCTTGAAGCCAACCAACAGCAAGCTGCACAGGCTAGTAATAATGTGCAAAGGCTGGTTGGTGCTATTGCTGCAATTAACGAATTACTAGACACTGCCAGCGAGAGTGAAGCTGAGGCAGAGGAAGTAGGAAAGTAGATATGGCAGATAGTAGAATGCAACTAGCAGTTGCTGGGGCCAGTCCGCAAGGTGCGGCTGAAGGTACGTTAGTAACGGCTGCTGGTAGCCCGGAAGGGTCGGCAGTTATAGTCAATAGAATTGCACAGTTAATTGCTGATGGCAGAGGCTTTATGATAAGTAATACAGCTAGGGAAACGGCTGAAGCATTGGTTGGTACATCCTTCAGTGATACAGCCCCCGCCTTCCTAGTTGATGTACCCTCTGGTACTACAATGTACCCAGCCGAGATTACGTTGAACCAAGGTGGTACTGTAGCTGGTGGAGTGATTACTTTACTAGTATGCTTGAGTGATAAGATCAGATATTCAAGCGGTGGAACAACAAAGACAATTCAAAACATGTCTTTTAAGGAAGAACGAGCAGCTGTTTGTGTAGCCTATTCAGCCGTCAGTGCAATTACAGCCATTGCTAACACTGACGACATTTCGTTAGATGCTGCGCTGATAAAGCATGATGTAGCCACTGACCCATACAACCCTTCAAAGAGGTATCAATGGTCTTACCTGACCAACGCCTCTCCAAAGTTGGTAGGTCCAGCCGCCTTAATCATATATAGCTTTGCAGGGTCTACGGCCCCTTCATGGTTCTATAGTATTAAATGGGTGGAGTACCCAACTACGTAAAGATAATATAGGGTTGGGGGTGTCCCTTTAAACATCCCCATATATAACACACAGGGAGAGAGGTGTTCCAATGGCTCTTATGGCAGGTAAGAATGAAAGAGGTCAGCTTCAAGATGTAGCAGTGAGTAATGAAGGTGCAACATTTACAAGACCTGAAGGATATAATTGGATTGATAGTGAGATTATAACCGTCAGTTCCACCGTCCTCCATCTTGACGCAGATAAGGTAAGGAAGGCTAGAGTAGCTCTAGTAGAAGTACAGTCAACGGATATTAGATACACACTATCTAGTAACAGTGTCCCCAGCACTACCGCTGGGCACGTCCTGTACGCTACTGGAGCTATAATTTTGGAAAATGGGTTTGAAATGCGGGGGTTCCGCATGATTAGAGACGGTGGCAGCGATGCTACTGTCGTTGTTTCTTACGGGATGTAGGGGGATATATAATGAAACTGTTTAGAATTCCAGTCGTTGTCCCCGTATTCACCATTGGAGACGACTTAACTATAGGTGACGACCTCCTATTCCCCAACACAGGGTCTGTTATTAATTGGGGTACAGGTGATATAACACTCACATATGCAGCAGGTAAACTTACTTGGGGTGGTGATGGGGCAGTTGAAATAGACTTCAACAACCATGAGATGACAAATGTAGATATTAACTCTGGCACAGTAGATGGCATTACCTCTCTGACAATAACTGACGGGAATAGACTACTTATCGGCGAAGAAGCTACTAGCTATCAGGGGGCTACGGCGGGTTTCCGTGTGGCGACTGGGATAGATGCCTACCGTGTAGCGGCCTTTACCCACTACCGAGCGGACGACACTATGGGATTTATACTGGCCCTAGCAAAAAGCCAGAGTGATACTCAAGGGACACTGGCATATCCTGGGGCTAATTCCATTCTTGGGCAGCTTGTCTTTGCAGGTGCCGACGAAGACTCCGCCCGTTTTGAACCAGGGGCTGAGATTCGTGGTGTTGCTACGGAACTGTGGGATGCTACAGGGTCAGGTACTAAACTTGAGTTTTATACGACTGATAATAGCACATTGACGAATGACCTCCGTTTGACGATTGACCAAGATGGCACAGTAGATGTAGTCGGTGCCTTCACGGCAGGAACAATTGCTACTACAACTGCTACACTAACTGGTGATATGACCATATACGATGACCAGAATAATGCAGATACAGTACTGTCTATAGGTACCAGTGCGACAGAACGGCTGCTCATTCAGGTGCTTAATGGTGCATCAAACAAAACTGCTGAGAGTATTCTGTTTGAATCTCAAACTGCATCCGGTACTGGGCATCACGGACAGATGTTGTTTAGTGTGGATGAGGCAACTATCTTAACTATTAATGATGGAGGTATCAATGCTATCGTTGGTGCAACTACTCCTGCTGCTGGGGCGTTCACGACCCTTTCGGCTTCTACATCGGCGTCATTCACTGGTGGTAGTGTCGTCATCACAGAGCCAACCACGACTCATTACGCACTGGAGATCATCTCGGCTGACACGGGTATCTCAACTCTTTATGCCCACACAGCGTCAACGAACGGTTCTATTTCATACTTCATATATGGGGCGGATAACAGCAATATACTATTCGATGCTCACTATGGCTCTACTGGCTACGTGTCTGATGATGCAGGGTCTGCTTTCCGATTCGGAAAGCAGGGCGGGGACATCTTGCAGTTCTCGTATGGCACAGCGGCAGTCGGGTCTGCGGTAACTTGGAACACTGCGGGCGAGATCAACCTGCTCACTGGGGATTTGAACTGGCACCAAAAGGTCACACTAACTGATGGTGGGTCCATCGGACAGAGCACGGACCGGACTACTGGTGTGACGATGAACACATATAGTGGAGTTATTACGACACAGGCTACGTCGTTGGCGGCGGTGACAATAGTCAAGCACACTGTTACGAATAGTAAAGTGGTTTATACAGACGCCATAATTCTGTCCAAAGTATCAGGCGACGCAGACACAAGCATTTGGGTTGATGCTGTTGGTTCAGGCTCCTTTGTGGTAGCCCTGCGGAATAATCATGCCTCTGCTGCAGACACCACAGCCCTTGTATACAGCTTCGTAGTCATTGGTGGAGCAGCTAGTTAGGAGTAAAGTCATATGGCTGGTAGAACTAGGACACAGCTAAGACAATTAACAGCCCGCCAGATAGGGTTGGATGTATATAGGACAGGGACGGCAGACAGTAGTGGGAGTACAACCACATTACTCGATGCACCATTAAAACTATTCCCTGATGACTATTTCAATACTGCATACATCTACTTGACTAGTGGTAGCCCTTCGGCCACAGAATTATATATAACAGATTTTGTACAAAGTACAGGTGTGGCGACCTTTACACCCACCTTATCCGCAGCCCCGGACACACTCACGTATGAGATACTCCCCTTCTCCCCAACCCTCATCCATCAAACCATTGATGATGTGTTGACAGAGTTGGCCCAAGAACATGTCTTAGAACGTGAGTTTTGGATACGAGGTATAGTCATAGGCTCCCCTATATATAATGCAGGGTGTGATTATTGGACAAGTAGTAGTGTGCTGGATGGGTATTATGCTACAACCGCCACACTAACTCAAACGACTGTAGGAGCTAATACAGCTATATCTAGGAATAGTGTGAATTTGGGGACAGCAGCAGGTGTGCTAACCTTAAACGCAGCCCATAGACATTACTTGGGCGACTTCTTAAACCAAACAGTTACGGGGTTTTGTTGGGTTAAAGCAACAGATGCCGCCAACGCACGGTTTAATCTTTATACAAGTACAGATAATTACAGTGGATATCATACAGGTGGTGGTGGCTGGGAGCTATTAAAGACAAGTGAGATAGACGTGGGCACGACCACCACACCTGATAGCATGTATCCACAGCTTGTTACAGCTACTACAACCACCGCCTATTTTGCTGACTGGTGGATGCAAGGACAGGAGAAACCTTACATGTACCCATTCCCATCCTCCCTTATGCCTACCATCGACAGGATTTGGTATAGTAGAGAAACACAAAGAGATGCTGACCCGGCTAAATGGAAAGGGCAACAGCTACGACCGATGGATGGTACCTTCACACTACATAAGGATGAAGCATTAGCCTCCGAAGCAGGTATGTTGGTGTTGAGGGAATCTCAACCTTCAATTGGAACAAGGCTGTTCATTGAAGGTAGGGGGCCATTGACCATACCCATAACCGATAGTGGTGTGGTAGAAGTGACAGCAGAGCAAGCATTGATAGTGTCCAAACGTGCTGCTATCAAACTCCTAAGCTCATTAGGAGTACTAGTAGGCTCCAGCCAATGGAGACAGGTGAGGGAAAGAATAAATGTTCTACGTGTGGACTTAGACATATTAGAAGAGGCTGACGACACCAACCCACATGTAGCAGTACTCCCATTCCCTAAATTCGGGCTATATAAATAGGAGCGGTTATAGATGGGAACTAAACACGCAGAGACTACCTATCAAACAGTGGATGACCACCACGATCAGGCACACACACACGCTGGTGGTGCTGAAGGTACAATCACACACTCAGCAACGACTGGCCGAACGACAGATGACCATCATAACCAAACGCATGCTCCTACCCATAAGGACGGTGGGAATGACGAATTGGACGTAGAGGAGCTTGCATCTGCCGGTGCAGCCAACACATTCCCTCGTGCGGACGGTAGTGGGGCTGTGACGATGACAACAATTTCACACGCTGAGGCTACTGGGAAAGGGACGGATGACCATCACGCACAATCCCATTCCCTAGCTAGCCACTCTTCAGAAGCCCACTCAGAGCTTTCGGGCGTCTCGTCCGATCAGCACCACGCTGAGTCTCACGACTACGATACACACAGCGGTGGGGTTCCCTTTGCTGAATTAGAGTATGATGATGCAACTTCTGACCCCCTTATAGATGGGGCTGCTGCCGCCGACGGTACTGAAGGCAGTGCGGCCCGTAAAGACCATGTTCATCCGAGACACCATGCTATATATGTTGATGCTTCTGCTGTAAGTGCGGTAGAAGCTGCTGGCTTAGACTTGGTGGCGGGCAAAGATGTTATGCTCACAGAAAACCTCACTAGCGACCATACTTGGTCGGGCATCACTGCTTATATGTATGCTAGTGAGAGTGTTGTTCTGGGAGAGATATGTTATTTCAAAGCTGCGAACTGGTTGGAAAAGGCCGACGCCGATTCCATTGCTAAGATGCCTGTCGTAGCTATGGCGTTAGAAACCATAACTGCCATCAACAGAGGAAAGTTTCTCCTCTTTGGTATAGTAAGGGATGATAGCTGGAGTTGGACGCAGGGGGCACCAATCTATGCTAGCACCACATTAGGTGATCTAACACAGACTCCACCCAGTGGCACCGGTGACCAAGTACAAGTTGTTGGTGTTGCTTTGTGGGGAGGTGTTACAATGCTTTTCAATCCTGACTACACACTTATAGAGATAGCATAATGCAAGTAAAGTTTAAGTTGTCCGAGAAGGTCATTGTATATTACATAGGGGTAGGTCCACCTGCTTATAGGATAGTGAGGGGTGAGGAAGAGTTTACCCTTACAGAGCTTGAAATGGAAGAGTTAGCTCATGTCTACCCCAAAGCTGAAGTATCAAAGTCTGATATGATGGACAGAGGTTTCTAATGGGAGCACCATATATTGCAATAGATATAATCGCATACGACACTAATAGTGATGGTGTTGTAGACGCTACGGATGAAACTGCTTTTGATGTAGCTCATGCAGCAACACCCATAACACTAAACGACCCTACTGAGGATGGATATGTGAGTAAAACGGGTGCTTACGAAGCGGGGTGTTTGGCTGCTGCACCAACAAAAAATGACAGTGGTACGGGAGTAGCATTTGGTGGTTTTCAAGTCCAAGAGAACAGGGCGGCGTATAGGGGATACGTCGAGTGGGATATAAGTAGCCTTGCCGGAAGGACGCTAACAGCAAACCCAGTCTTCAAATATGAAGGTTATACAAGCAATGCCATTGATGGAGAGATTAACCCTCTCACAGAAGAGCAGCCGAGCAGCGGCGGTTGCACAGATGCAGAACTGTGGGGGTATATAGCAAGTGGAACTGCTTATATAGACCCATTCGCCGTCACGGTTGGAGTGAACCAATCAGAGGATTTAGGAGTGGTGGCCAAAGCAGACCTCCAGACAGCGATGGATGCATCACAGTCGTGGTTTGCAATTGGATTTACAAGCGAGGCCGACGAATGTCAAGCAGGGGGGAGCCTGCGGGATGTATTTCACTCCGAGGAAAGAACGCCAACTCCCACACCAAAGCCGACACTGTATGTAGAGTGTGTTACTCAGGAAGGTGACCCTGAGTACCATCGCAAATTCGACAACGATTTCGATGATGATGTAGACGCCGGTGACAACCAATATTTCGAGGACGCCCTTGCTAATTACAATGACCTTGGGACCATAAGAGACAATATCAGAACAAGCACGTATGTTCATCTCAATTGGCCGGGTGTATCATACCATGCGGTCATCATTGAATGTGCAATCATGGCTGAGGTTCTAAAGTTTACAGGAAAAGCGGGGTTTCCTGTAAATGCCGGTTGGATAAGTATCTTTCGACATTGGTATTTACTCCCCGGTTATTCATGCACCCACTTTGGACTTGACACACACGTAGGGGCGTTCAAAGCAATGGGGCAGGGGGTTATATTCCAGGCTAACAGTTCGACGCACTGTTATAACATGTTCTTCCTTGGCGGTGACTGGACAGACCTTGCAAACTGGTACTTCTTTGAGCCTCAAGACCCAGGAGCAATCCACGGTAATGCTGCTGATGAGGGGCTGGAGGGTGGATTATACGAGACGAACCATATTATATTCTTTTGGTATAAGGATGGTGATTACCTCTACGGTCACAGATTAGACGTTGATTATGGCAACAAAACAGTGGCGTATGAGGGCGGTGCCACTCTTCCTCTCATAGTATATGATGCTGGAACTGAAGAACCGATTCCTGAATACTGGAACCCACGCCTAGGCATGACATACTGGGACGAGGGTAAAGTTAACACCATTGACGAACCCATATGGATTAATGGAGTAGACACGATAGAAGTGGCAAAGATTAGTGGAGTAGCACGGTAAATGATACATAATAGACATGGTTATGATATAACTTTACAAAATAAAGAGAGTAACCCTTCCACCATTGTCAAGCTTGTCTTGACAGACGAAGAAGATGATAGAGGACAGTCTACTGGACGTAAGAACTGGGTGGAAAGACGGTCTGACCCCATATCTCCCGGTTCTCGAACAGACGCAGTATCCAGTTCCTCCAAAGACCCATACTATGATTTACAATGGCATCAGGATGATTGGACGGACGGGGCGTTTGTAGAGCGGTGGACGGAAGATATACCATCAGGATATGACAAAGGGAGTATGGATAAAAGGTTTCAACATATGATGGGGCCGGGCATAGCAAAGAACTATGGAAGTCATAGGGGGAATGTGGGTATACCAATGGGTGCTGCCCTTCGTGACCCATTCTTCGAAGATGCTATACGGACTGGTATTGCTGGTGGCTGGGAAGACCAAACAGGTGGTAATGGTACACTCACAACTTCTGTAACTACTAACCCCCGCACTTCTATAACCGGGAGTAAACATTTTCAGGCAGTCATGTCAGCAGGGGGGGATGTTATAAATGTAACGCTAGCCAACCCTACAGTTTTACAGGGCAAGGAAGTCATATTCTCTGTATATTGTTATGTTGGAAGTGGGGGTGGGAATATAACTGCTGATATAAATGATGGTCAGGGGAATACAACGGGCAGTGCTATGACTACGAAGGACAGCTATACACTCGTTACAGTTACACATACAATGGATGCATCGGCCTCACAGTGCGTCATAAAACTAACAATTTCTGCGGTAGGGACATGTCATATAGATGATGCCTCCTTCTATGCAGGGACTACACTTGATACAACCCGTGTAGCAGAGTTGGATGGAAAGTATTACACAACATTCGGCCAGTTCATATGTCAATTAAGAACAGGGACAGAGCATGCGTATATATGGGACATAGTATATTGTGAAGGTACGAATGATGCCACAGACATAGTTAGTTATAAGAGCAATATATATACAGCCTTTGGTGCTGGCAATGCTTATGTATATGGAGCCACAACCTCATGGACAACAGCTTCGGGTGGCTCTGGTAATGACACTTATACAAGTAAGTTTGCGGCCCTCCGTAACGAACTATGGAAGTCAGAGACGGAAGGTGCTGTAGCTAAGGGCGATGGCACTGACCCAACAGATGGTACTAACTGGGCCGCACCCATAACGGTAGGCGATGATGGTGAGGCCATGACGGGGCTATATGCACATGGAGACACATTATTCGTAGGGAAAGACAATGGTCTGTGGACATATTTAAGATATGGGCCGGGGGGAAGCACAACACTCGACACCTTCATCAACAACACACCCGAGCTATCCACCTTCCCATCTCCTGACAACTTCAAGCGTGGAGTTACTGGCCCCGATGGCAACCTATATTTGTCTGGAAGTCAGGGAGGATTTTTTAGGGTAGAGAGTGGGGTATTAAGAAATATATCTGAATTATATAGCAAGCCCGGGTCGAGTATAAAGGGGCAGATTAATGCATTGGCTACGGATACTAGACAGGTGTGGGTGTTTGTGGATGACAGATGTACGACACTCGAAATGGATAGTAATAAAAGGTTGGGAGTTGTCCCCCATACACACATCTCCCCCACCATATCTGTAGAGTCTAGTGGGATATCCGATGTTGGTAGTGATACTGGTGCAACCAGTCCCGGCACCGTCGCACAAATAGCTGGTATCAGGCCCGATTGGAGTAACCCAAGCAATGCTACAGCCAGTAATGACTCATATGCTACATGTACATTTACTTCACAAACGTACTCAGACCCCTTAGATGCAGATAACTTTAGCTTTTCTATACCAACAGATGCAACCATCACTGGTATAAAAGTAACCATTGAAAGAAAGACTAATTCCGCAGTTCCGAGTAGTAAGGATTGGGACGTTTATATGCTTAAGGCTGGCGCTGCGACAGGTAATAATAAAGCTGACAGGGGAGGTAACTGGCCTACTACTGAAGCAACGGCTACGTATGGTGGAAGCACAGATTTATGGGGTACAAGCTGGACACCAACAGATATAAACCATGCAGATTTTGGTATTAGGCTTACTGTTGCGGGCAATAACACAATTACAGTGTCTGTTGACCATATGACTATAACAATATATTACACCAGCACAGTAGTAAGTGTTGGTATAAAGCCGAGGACGGCTGCTGCTGCATATTGGACAATTTCAGGTGTGGCCTACCCCCATATCCTATGCAGTATGTCAGGGTTGGACGATAGTGATAGTGTGCCATACGCTTGTACTGATGTGTATGCATTATCGGCTGAGGGTGTAGCTCCGGTGGTGGAGACAAGTGACACACCTGTAGCACTCACCACCTCTGATATATATACTAGTAAATGGGATGCCAACCTACCGGGAGACAAAAAAGCCGCCTTATCTCTGGACGTAGCGTTTGAAGATATGGATGCGGATACAACCCTGACTGTGAAGTTTGGCAGGGATGGGGCATCTGCGGAAACACATACGTTAGGGGCCATGACGGGTAGCAAGCAGGTACAAACCTTATACTTTGACGACCTGGCAGACCCAACTGAAGAGGCAGTATATAACAGCATACAGCTTCATCTCTCCCGCACATATTCGGGTGATAGGAATAAGATGAAGATACGGTCCTTCACCCTTCACTCCATACTCACTACTGATGTTAAGTCAGAGGAGGAAATATGGATACAGTTTTATGTGGGGGGGACGTTGCAAGCATCGGGACTACCAGATGCACAGGTGAAGGCAGACATACTAGCAAATATTAAAACACTTGAAGCCCAAGCATATCCTATACGAGTAAAGGAGAGGTTTGATGCAAGTGAGACAGAAACTGCACATGCGGTTAAAATAAAGAAGGGGACATTACAACGTGTGCCAGCAGTTGAGACAGGGGCCGAGCAAGAGATTTGGGAGATGGTGTTGCAAAAGGTTAAGGTGAGTTAATCATGGAAGATAGGATGAGGGCTATTGAGGGTGATATAAAGGATATAAAAGATAACCATCTTAACGATATTTATCAACGGCTGGTAAAGGTTGAAACCAAACAATGGTTTGTGATAGCATTAACATTAATGGTGTTTGGTGCGGTGATAGGTCAATACTTTGCCTAAGAATAAAAGACAGTTATTGTTTGCGGAAATTAAGCGGAGGAGGAGTGGCAAGCCTCCTAAGATGTTTAAAGATATGAGGGTGAGGGAGATGGAGGCCATGTCTAGGCGTAGTTAAGAATTCATATTTTAGACAAAAAATAAGACCCCCGAAATGGGGGTCTTATCTATTGGTCGGAGATTGAGATGCCGACTAAATATTTATCTCATTTTCTTTCTTTTCATTACCCTCCACTAAGGCTATAGCTATCGTTGTTAACGCTAATGCCGTCAGTTTCCTTAAATCATAACTCGTTGTGTAGTTGGTCTTACTCATCTCCAACTTTAATAGTTCGATGTAATCTTTAGCGGTTGCCATATTTAATACTCCTTCCCATTAACCCCAATAAAATGACCATCAATCACACTGATTGGATACATTGTATACCCATTATCTCCAAAGTATATACATGCAAACCCTTGCTGCCAATCCTTCACAGGTTCTTTGCCTGCATTCGGGGGCACATTATCCCCATGCACATTACATAAACAGCCTATGTTCCAAGCTGCATGATTCTGTACCTTGCCCATTCCTTTATACTTCGTATGTTGAAACAGACCTGCCCGATGTGTATGCCCAAACATTACTGAACCCCATTTATCATACATGGCGGGGCCAGTATTCTTTCGGGACAAATGCCCATGAGTTATAACCAACCCACCCCTCTCCCACACACTGGTCCCGGCATTATAACCAGAGATGAAGTTGACAAATGGTAGGTTGATGAGTGCCTTCATAGCCAGACTGGTATCTAACAACGGCTCCAGCGCATCAGCCCTCTCCTTAACCAACGTCTCTATCCGTACACAATGATTCCCTTCCAATATTGACTGCTCTGCGTTTGGGGCAGCTTCGTGGTCAAGGGTTAATTCAGCCTTTATCATATCAGCATCTAATAATATTGTCCCTCTGTTGGCATGGGCCCGCTCAAACTTCGTAGTGAGGTCTGCCCAATCACCAGTATCCCCACCATATATCCATTCATCCGGCATCCAATCATGGCTGAATTCCCTTACCCTTTTCATCACATCTATATCATGGAATGGGATGTGGTGGTCAAAGACCACTAGAACCTTATACAACTTCAATACCCTCCACATCTCCCTCAATCGGTACAATCAAATCCAATGCCTGTTTCAAATTAGATACATGCTGGATGGTAGGAATAGCCAGAAATATATTCTTCTCCTGTTTACCAATACATACTATCGGCATCCCACAACTTAATGCTATCCCCAACTCTACATACTTGCCACCACTCCCATCATACTCTCCACCCACATCATTGAATAGGAATAGCGCCTCCGCATCTAACAAGTCTTTCATATCTGCCCAAGCATTGGCTACATCCGTATCAAACTTTTGGTCAATCCATCTAGCCGTTATAGTATGGCCCATCTCTTCCACCCTATCTTTAATCTTCCCCATC
>SDBU01001733.1_pt1 | contig 30257 bp, 49 predicted proteins | sample 2277071 | NCBI WGS metagenome assembly SDBU01 (sample SAMN10397929, study PRJNA504765) | marine sediment metagenome | isolation source: marine sediment core GS08_GC12, 126 cmbsf | place: Arctic Ocean: Gakkel Ridge, Loki's castle | collected 2008 | reverse complement strand
GGATGTAGTCTCGACGAACGCCGATGTCGTCCTTACCGGCCTGGATGTAGTCTCGACGAACGCCGATGTCGTCCTTACCGGCCTGGATGTAGTCTCGACCAATGCGGACGTGGTCAGCACGAACGCGGACGCGGCGACCACGACCCAGGACGCGATCGACACGGCGGCCGACGTTGTCACCACGAACGCGGATGTCGTCCTTACCGGCCTGGACGTTGTCACCACCAATGCCGATGCCGTCACCACGACAGCCGACGCGGCGGCGGCGTCGTCCTCGGCGGCGGCGGCCTCGGCCAGCGCGGCCGGAATCAGGTGGAAAGACCGCTGCATCAACGCCACCACGGCCAACATCACCCTGTCTGGCGAGCAGACCATCGACGGGGTGCTCACCGCCACGTCGCGGATCCTGGTCAAGGATCAGTCATCGGCCGCGGAGAATGGCCCTTACCTGACCGCTGCCGGGGCCTGGGCGCGGACCAGCGACGCGGATACCTGGCTTGAAATCCCGTCGCTGGCCGTCGCCGTCGAGCAGGGGACGACGAACGCCGATACGATGTGGATTTGCTCGTCGGATACGGGCGGCACCCTGGACACCACGGCGATCACATTCGTGCGTTTCGGCGTCATCCCGTCTACCATCACGCTTGCGGACGAGTCGTCTGACACGACCTGCTTCCCGCTGTTCGCGACCGCCGCATCGGGGAATCTCGGCCCCAAGACTGGCACCAATCTGACGTTCAATTCCTCCACGGGCGCTTTGGGAGCGGGTATTTTTGAGCCAACTGCCGACACGTCTACTGGCGATGCGGCGGCGGTTGGATATACGGCCGGAGAGGGCCTGGTTCTGACGGGTCAAGGCACCACTTCCGACGTGACGATCAAGAACGATGCCGGTGCCACTGTTCTCGCCATCCTGACCGGGACGACGGAGGTCGAAATTACGGGGGCCGTGGACATCATCCACACAGCCACCGAAAACGATGAACACACGTTTGAGCTCCAAGTTGACGCGGCGGGATACGGCGACGTGAAGGCCATGAACATCGTCTACACCACGGGGCCGATCTCCACCGGAGAAGATGAAGGTGTCATCCTCATCAACATCGACGACACACACGTTTCGGCCACGGGTGGCGACGTGTTCGGTCTTGAAGTTCTCGCCACGGATGGCAACGCGGACAACATTTACGGGATGAAAGCCGGCGCCGTCGTTGGTCCCATCCTCCAGGAAGCCGGCTCGTTCGCGAACCCGACAACAGCAACGAACGACACCACCGGCCCGGCCGATGTCAATGCTATGAAGGACGGCTCCACGGGGACGAACACCACGATTTTCGTCGCCAATAGCGACTACATCCTGATTGGGGCCGCCGCCGTCTTCACCGAGATAGAGTTCATCATAGAGACGGGGGCGTCGAACCCCGGCATCAAGCCGACCTTCGGTTATTCCACAGCAGGAGCGCATACCTTCACCACGTTCTCTCCGGTGGACGGGACGAACGGTTTCAGGAACACGGGCATCGTGGCGTGGGACGAGGCGGACCTGACCGCCCATGGCATAAACACCGACACCGGAACCTACGACATCAAGATCACAAGGACTCATGCTTCCGCTGGCTCGGTCTCCTTGTTCTATGCGAAGACCGCCGCTACCGTTGTTTACAGTTGGGACAAAAATGGGGTCGTTTCCGTCAGTTCCATCGAACTTGGCAATGCTTCAGATACGACGATGGCCCGCTCTTCTGCTGGGAAAATAAATGTAGAAGGGGACGAATTAAACCCCATGACCACGCAAGGCGATATGGAGCGTGGGGGGGCCAGTGGTGCAAAGGAGCGCTTTGCCATTGGTCAATCGGGGCAGATTCTCGGTAATAATGGCATCGACCCGACTTGGTTTGATCCAACTTTTTTAAAGAATTACGTCCGCAACTCGACGTTTACAACGGCTGCCCGTGGGGTCTCATTCACCTCCGCTACTACCCCGGCTAACAACGACGATACCACCTTGCTGGACGGTTGGAAACTGCTCTCCGATGGCAATGACATCGTTGATGTCACCAAACGGTCAGATGGAGCGGTCGGCAAGCTCACATACACCAGACTTGATGTAGAAACCGCTTCAAAGAAGTTTGGGATTGCTCAATTCTTTCACCGGGAGGATATCGTTGATCTATTGGGTGGATCGGAAGTATGCAGTATATCGTTCAATGCCAAGGTGAATAACAACGCGGCGGGACGGCTTGATAATATCAAGGCCGTTCTTCTTTCTTGGACAAGCACCGCAGATAGTCCTACCAGCGATCCAATCAGCGCGTGGAACGCAGAAGACACCGTGCCAACATGGGCAGCTAACTATACGCAAGAACAAGCCCCGGCGAACTTGTCCGTTACTACTTCCAACGCCAGATATAAGATCGAGAATATTGCCCTGGATGCGGGCAGCATGGCCAACATTGTACTTTTCATTTGGGCGGATGGGTTAACCGGAACGGTCACTGACATCCTGGATATTGGCGACGTTAAGCTGAACAAAGGGCCGGTGGCCACGGCGTTCGAGGAGCAGGACGCGGCGAGCGAGCTTGCCCGAAACCAACGCCGCTATGTGCGGATGGGTATGGGGGGCATGGTTGGTGGCTGGGTCAGCACCACTACGGCGGAACTTGGTTGGGCATATCCAGTGCCGATGTTGAACACTCCCACGATTACGATTCTGACCGCATCCGGGATTATCCGTGACGTTGATGCCAATGCAGATGAAACCGCTGGCGGATCGGGTGTCGCCAATCAAAAAGCCAGCTCTCCCGAAAGTGCAATTTATCAATTCACTGATTTCACCGGGGCGACTAATGCAAGTCCCGCCATCGCCGTCACCGCAGAACTCATCGAAGCATCTGACGAACTTTAGGAAAATGCCATGTTGATCGAAAAAGCCATTTACGAAACTGCCGATAAAACCTTCATCAAGGCGGATTTTGACGGGATCACCAGAAGTTTTCCTAAAGACCTTCGCAACAAGGAATACAGGGAACTGGCAGTCCAAGGCGTTTCCATTGCTGACTACCCCGGCGATCCGCCTCCACCGTCCAATGATGAAATTTACGATCAGGTGATGAAGAACCAAAGAGTGCTCAAGGCGTTTGCCCGCTGCATCAATGACGGGTCAATCGTGCCGGGAGCAAACGTGTTCAATGCCGCGCTCAAGGTCGCTGTGAAAGCGAAGATGTAGGAGGTGACAGATGTCAGGACGAATTGAACTACACGAATTGAGTTCCGGGTGGCGCTTACGGGACGAGGACGAAAACACAATCAATCTGGCCTCAAATCCGCTCCAACAGGCAATGGACCTGTCGGCCGCCAACCAGCGCCCGCTCGACGTCGCCGGCGATTCGTTGACGCTAACTACAGGAATAACCGTCCCCTCGATAAGCGGCCTTTCGTGGAACATCGAGGTTGGAGAGATCAATTTCCCGGCGTCTGCTTACACGCTTTTTTTCTCAAACGCTTTGCATTGCTACATAGATTTCAGGTCTACCCTAAAAAGTAGCGCGACAACCGGCGGATTCGTAACATTCAGCCCACAGTCTGGCGGCGATACAATCTTGGATTCCACCTTCCATTTCCATCGCATTCTGACAAGCGGTAGCCTGGCCCATACCCCGGTCTACATGACGAGCTATAACGGGGCTATTCAGCGCAACGTGTTCGACTTCGGTGAGGTAGAGAGCGCGCCGGATAACGGGCTGGGGAGTGCAAATTACCTCATGCAAATCACCGGCCCTAACTTCACGTTCAACAAGATCACTATTGATCAGGGGCTGTGCTGGGCAGTGGCGGCAGTGTCGGAACTTGCCACGACTATCAACGGCAACAACATCTTCGATCTCGGTCTAAAGGCCATCGGCGAGCCTGACTATGGGTTCAAAAGCTACGGCGATAATAACATCATTTTCTTGAGGCTGGATGGCTCCGGTGTCGGGACGGGCTTACGCCTCGCCGGCGACAACAACACCGTGATACAAGGCAAAAACGAGGCAAGCACACCTGTACAAGATTTGGGCACAGGCAACACTTTCGTATAGATAGGAAAACCGATGGCCTACAACCCGACGACCGGAGAATGGGAGCAGGAGGAAGCCAGTGTCTCCAAGCGGATGACGGGGCTCCTGCGGCAGAACAGCCCGCTCATGCAAGCGGCGGCGACGAGTGGGCTCCAACGGGCGGGCCGGCGAGGGCTGGTGAACACGACCATGGGCCAGACCGCAGTCCTGGGCGCGATGACCAAGGCCGCCCTGCCGATCGCGTCCCAGGAGGCCGGCCAGGCGGCAACGGCCAATCTCTCCGCTCAACAGTCGCGACAGGGCCTCTTGGCGCAACGGGAACAGATCGGCGCTACTGCGGAATTGCAGACCGAGCAGATCACCGCCACCGGCGCGTTGCAGACCGAGCAAATCACCGCCGCCGCGACGGCGTTAGGTCGCGAACTCACGGCCGATGAGCAGAGACAGACGACCGAACTCGCCGCCGAGGCGCAGAGATTGGGTACGCAGATCACCGCCGACCAAGCCATCCAGGCGGCCGACATCTTCGCCGAGGCTCAAAGATTGGGCCAGACGATCACGGCCGAAGAGGCCATCAACCAAGCACGGTTGACCTCGGCCGAAACCATTTCGACTGCACAGATCAGTGGCGCCCTACAGGAACAGGCGACCCAGATTATCGCCGACGCGGCGGCGCAGGGCCGTGAGATTACGGCCGATGTTGCCGCCCAGGCCGCTCAAATCCAAGCCGATGCAACGGCGCAGGGACGGGAAATCACGGCCGACAGAGCTTTGCAAGCGGCGGAAATCGTTGCCGACGCGGCATTGCTCGGCAAGCAGATCACGGCCGACAGAGCTTTGCAAGCGGCTCAACTCACCGCTGACCAAGCGTTGCTGGGCCAGGAGATCACGGCCGACATCGCCATGGCGGCGGCCGAGTACATCCACGACCGAGCATTGCTGGGTCAGCAGATCACAGGAGACAGAGCCATAGCATACGCGAAAGCGCGGTCGGCGGCACAGGTGGCCGGAATCAACGCGGTCGGCGGGGTGAACGAAGCCTTTGTCGATAGCGTCGGTTCCGCCAACTGGGCGGCATACGTGGTTGCTCAGATGAGGGCCGCCTTGAACGTAGGCACGACCAACATCCAGAATTACACGAACTCACAGGAACTTGATTGGGGATAGGGCACATGCCACAGCATTATGACACCGAACGGTCGACGGAACAGACTAGGCGAATCCAGGATAAAACTGATTCCCGGGCTCGGGTGGAGGAGATGTTCAATCGAGCGATGGGGCTCGTCAATGAAGGGACATCAATCGACCAAGCCGTCGACCAGGTTTCTCGAAGCCTGTCATCCGACGAGAGAAATTCACTGATGAGCATGATGAAGGAAGGTGTTGAAGGCCGAGGGACCGGCCTCATGCCCATGACGACCCCCACGACCCCCACGACCGCAATGAGAGCCGCACCGTCCGGTCTTCTGCGGGCGGGTTCCAAGTCCAGGCGTGACGTTGCAAAGGGGTCAACGCCCTCCCAACCGGCGCCCCCGCCCGACGGCTATATTGGCCCGGCCTCGGAGCGGATCAGGGACTTGATGTTGTCGTTGCACAATCCAGGCCGCGGTTTGCTCAGATAGAGGAACGAAGTCATGCCTAAGCCCAGCAAGTCGCAAGAGGCCCCCGCGAAAGGCGAGGGACTTGTCCGGTCACCGCCAGCGGACACCGAGGAGCCATACGGGACCGCAGACCCGCAGTTCATGGACAACGCCTACAAGCTGATTTATGGCTCTGAGGAGGTGTTGGCCCAGTTGTTGAAGCCGCTGGATTCGGATGACCCTGTCGCCGGCCTGGCGGATGCTGGCGCGTCGATATGGCGGGTCTTGATGCGGAGCGCGTCGGAATCCGGCAAGAACGTCGACATAAAGGTGGCGACCGACGGCGCCCAGGAGATCATCAACGACATTGCGAAGATCAGCGCGGCCAGAGATGTCCACAAGTTCTCCAAGGATGAGATCAACGAGGCGCTCAAGCTGTTCGTGGACCTGATCAAGGAGGAGATCGCGACGGCCAACAAGAACGCCCCGGCCCCGGCGGCACCGGCACCGGCGCCAGGTGCGCCACCGGCGGCTGGCGGCCAACCCCCAGCGCCCGGCCCGGCACCTGGGGCGCCGCCGGCTCCACCTTCACGCGGCCTTCTGGCGGGGAGATAGATCATGGCCAAGAAAGATGATCGACGTGCTCGACGGAGAAATCTGAGCTCTGGTCGAGGCCTGTTACCGCAGGGGGCCACCACCGGCATCCCGGGCCAAGTCGCCAGGGGACAGACTCGCGGGGAGTCGCTCGTCGCTCAACGCGCCGCCGCCAGCGGGGCTCCCAAAACCGGGGCTCAGTTGCGGGAAGCTGCCTTCATCGCCGCGGAGAGTGCCGCTGGCAGGGACGTGTCGCAAGTGACTATCCGGCGCGGCGGCGAGCGTGAACCGGAGACGCAGACTTTTTTCACCCCTGAGCAGGAGCGCCGGCGGGGTGAGCAAGAGTCCAGAGGCCTTCAAAGGGAACTGACTGCGTATGAGACTGCGGTAGAGGAGCCGGGCAAGGTGTCCGTGCGGGAAGACGAAGCGACTGCTCTCGCGGCGCGGGCACAGACCAGCAAAGAGCGGATTGCGGCAATGCCGAAGCCGCCGACGGCCGCCGAGATCGAGGCCATGACCAAGCAACAGAGATCATGGATGCTCCAGGCGGAAGATATGGCGAAGGCCGAAGGGGGTTCCCCGGAAGCGATTAACGCTCGCATTATGGAAATATATCGAGGATTCGCCGGTGCGGGCAAGACGGGCAGGGGCATGGTTCGCGGCGGCAAAGGCTCCGGGAAGACGAGAAATGATCCGTACATCATCACGGACAAGACGACACAGGCCGAACTCGATGCTCTCCCGAGTGGTGCCTATGTAAAATTGCCCAGCGGTGAGATCAAAAGGGCCAAATAAGTCATGGCAACCTTGGACTTTTCGAGGTTTGGGATCGTTGAGGACGACGACGACCTTGCCCTCGATCTAAGCCGTCTTGAAGTGTTCGAGGAGGAGCCGCCCCCGGCGCGTGATCTCCGCGAGGACGATGCTCTCCGTCGCGCCCGCACGTCGGGCCGGGCCGGGCCCATTGTCGAACCCGAAGAGGAACGATCGGCCGCTGTCGCGGTAGCCCAGGAACGACCCGGATCGCGGGGCCTCCTGCCGATGCGTGACCTTCGCGAAGACGACGCGCTACGCCGCGCCCGCACCGTCGGCCGGGCAGCGGGCGAGGCTCCTACTCGGGACTTCGCAGGCGGTCTCCTGGAGATCGGCGAGGCCATCGTCGAGACGCCGGTCCAGGTGATCGGGTCCGCCGCGTCGGCCATCCGAGCCGGCGAAGACCTCGAGAAGGACAACCTCATCAACGACGTGATCGCCTGGGCCGCGGAAGACGCCGAAGAGAACATGCGGGAGGACGGGGTCGAGGACGGCGAAACCACGATGGTGCCCGGCATCACCTACAACGACATCCGCCGGCTTCCGAAACAGCTTGGATTCTCCCTTACCAGCGCCATCACCGGCGTGGTGGCGGGCCTGGGCACCGCCGCGGCTACCACGGCCGCCACCGCCCCGGTCTCGGGCCCAGGGGCGCCGGTGATCGGCGTCAGAGCCGGTTGGGCGGCTGGTACGTTCGCATCCGGCGTTGCCGCCTACCGCATGGCGAAGGATCAGGTTGTCAGCGATATGTACGAGCTCCTCAACAAACGGTCCATGGAGACGACCGGTAGCCCGATGTCGGATGCCGACTGGCGCGTGATCCGAGAGGACATCGAGGACGCCGCCCAGGAGTACGGTCTTTGGGAGGCCATCCCCGAGGCATTGAGCAACTTTGCGGGCCTCAAGATCATCCGGGCGCCCGTCAAGGCGTTTTTGAACACGCCGGGCATGAAAAACGTGTTCTCCCGGGCGGTCGCCAAGTTCGTTGCCCTCCAGGCCGTCGAGCACGGCACCGAGACGGTTACCGGCGTTGGCCAACAGAGGATCGAGGGAGAGATTGGGCTGCGCGAGCCCCGGGACTATGACAGCATTTACGAGGAAGCCCTGGCGGTGGCGAAGGAACAAGCGGTCGACGTCTTCCTGTTGACATCGGTCATGGGCGCCGGCGGTGCTGTTGCTTCAAGGGTATACGACGCCACCACCGATCAGAACCCGCTCACCCGTGACATCGACTGGAACAACATCACTCAGGAAGATGCCGACTATCTCCGGAACGTGGCTGCCGATCGGTTCAATCCGGATTCTCGCGGCATGGTCTCCCCGACCGGCATCCAGATACCTCCCGGCGAGATCGAGGCGGCGGCTACTCAGCCCGCCGAGGCGAAACCTGGCGATGCGGAGAGCCAGGTGGCTGGCTTGGTCGCGGAAGGTCGCGAGGCGGTCAAAGGTGGCGAGGCGATGCAGCGGGCCAACGACATCTTGAGTGCCCATGGGGCGCCGGCCGTCGGGGCCCGGGTCGCCGTGTGGGACGATGAAGGTTCTCGGCCTGGAACGGTGGTCGACGCCGTTACCATCTCGCACCGTGCGATAGCGAGCCAGGACGCGATCAAGGTCCGGATCGACGACGGGTCCACGGTGGCGCTGTTCTTTGGTGAGATGAAACGGGGCGGAATCCAGGTCTTGCCCGAGGGCGTGGAACCTAGCGAGGCGCCGCCGGTCGAGCCGGAAGCGCCGCCGGCCGAGCCCGTCCTGTTCTCGGCTCCCACGATCGAGCAGCTTTCCGGACTCGGGTACTTGCCCGAGGACATCCAAGCCCTGACGGAAGAACAGGCGAACACGATCCTGGGCGAGGAGACACGAAAGGAGGCCGTCGATGTTGGTGAAGAAGGCGGACGGGTGGTACGTCCAGAGCGAGAAGGGAAAGAACCTGGGGGGCCCGTACAGCTTGAAGAAGGCGAAAGAGCGGCTGAAAGAGGTCGAGATGTTCAAGCACCGGAAGGGGAAGGGCCTGTTGCGGCGGGGGTAGTCCCGACGTTCGATGAGGTCCGCGCCATCCTGCCGAAGGATGATGCCGGCGAGGCGGACCTTGCGGCCTTCACGGCGGCGGCTGACGGCAAGACGTGGCCCAAGATGACCGACGCCGAGAAGGTGGCCGTGTACGCCAAGCTGGGGGGAAGGATGGCGGAAGCGCCGGCCGAGGAGCCCGAGGCGGAGGCGGAGCCCGAGCCCGAGGCACCGGCCGATAGGCTTGTCGTCGAGACGGGCGTTGTACTGCGGAGCCAGAGTGGCCGTGAAATGGCCCCAGCCCCCAAGGTCGACACCACAGGTGTACGGAAGACGCAGAATACGGTTGGGCGCATTGATGCTTGGTTGCTCGATGAGGCAAAGAAAGAAGCGACGGCGGCCGACAACGATTATCTCGGCACATTGCTTGGAGGTATTAACCCCAAGAAAATGTCGCAGTCTGATCGCGATACGATCAACGATGTTCTGTTCGGCGATGAAGACGGTGCGACTGCGGCCAACAGGATTCCAGCAACGGAGCCGCCCGCCACGGCGCCCGGCAAGCCCGCACCTAAGTTTCACGCAGCCGGTTATGGCACCAAGACGCAGCAGAGCATGATTCTGGCAAGGGCGAGGAAAAGTCTCGCCAAGAAGTACGGCGACCGGGTGAAGATCGCGAAGGGGCGCCTGTCGATCACCAAGGGCACCGCCGAGGAAAACAGGGTGGCGGCGGAAGAGGTCAACCGGCAGACCAACATCACCATCGAGCGGTCAGAGAAGGGTCGGAAGCGCGGGGCACCGAAAGGCGGTGCACAGAGCTTGAACGAGTTCCTGGCCGCTCGTGGCGGCATCGTGGACACCGGCGGCGAGCTCTCCGCCATGGACATGGACAAATGGCACACGGCCAAGCGATTCCGCAAGAAGTTCATCCGACCTGGCCGCGCCGTCGCCCAGGGCGACATCGAAGGCTTAAGGGCGCCGTCCGATGCCCAATACGGCCTTGATGCAGCCTGGGAAGCGGCCGTCGACGAAGGATTCTTTCCTGAGTACGCCGGCCAGGACATCCGGGCGCTCGACGGCCCGGCCATTCTCCTGGATGCCATCTCGGACGGGGACAACCTGTTCCGTCCCGAAGACCAGGTTGCCATCGACGAACAGGCGGCGGCGGACGAAAGCGAGGCCCGGGAAGAGGCGTATGCGGAGCAATTCAAGAGCCCAGAGGAACGGGCGGCCTTCGAGAAGCAGTTGGCAGACCACAAATCCTTAGATGCGGCGCAGGAAGAGGCGTACAATACCCTGGAGACACAGCTTGCAGAGCACCTTGATCCAGAGGAGATGTACGTCGCCGGCGAGCCGTTGACCGAGGCAGACCGGGAAAGGACCGACGATGAAATCAAGGAAGCAGAGGCTCGCGAACCTGGAGCACTGGTCGAACCACCCAAAGGCGCCGAAGTCGCTCCGGTTGAAGGCGAAGCTCCAGGCCGAGCGGATGAAGAAGACCGACGCGCAGCGGGCCGCGCTCGAGGCGAAGATGAAGGCGTAGCGCCCACCACTGATCAGGCCGAAGCCGAGTTCATCAAAGGCCTTCGCGCAACCACAATCACCAACAATCCAGCGGTCCGCGCCTCTGACGGGGACGCCTATCGCATTAAGAAAAAAGGCGATGGTTATATCGCCATGCGGATGTCTCGCAAGCCCGGCGAGATGCCGAAGCATATGCGCCCGCAAGAAGGCAAGTGGACGGTGGATCAGGCTATTGACCGGGTTCTTGCGGAGATCGAGGGTGCCCCTGCCCCCACCGCCGAGCCGGCCAAGCCTATCGGCGATGTCCGGGATAAGGAGATCGGCGAGGCTATCGGCGCCGGCGAGCGCGAGAAGCCCCGCGACGCGGAGCGCGACAAGCGCGAACTCCAGGCCCGCCGCGCCGGCAAGAAGACCACAGCCAAAGAGCAGAAGGAGGCCGACGAGGGCCTGTTCGCGGAGAAAGAAACGCCGCTGGAGAAGGCGGCCCCCGTTCCCAAGACCGTCCCCGAGGACGAAGGCAAGCTATCTCGGGCCCGCGCCGTTACGGATTCGTCGGCGTTCCGGGCGTGGTTCAGGGATAGCAAAGTCGTCGATGAAGACGGTAAGCCGCTGGTCGTACATCATGCCACGGATTCAATCCTTGAAGGGGGAGCGTTTGATCCTACGCGGAAGGGGAAGAATTTTCTTGATGCAGGGGGGTTTTTCTTTGGCGCCAGCAAACTCGATGTAGAGGGTCACGGAAAGCATGTTGTTGACGTGTACCTGTCGTTGCAAAATCCTCTTATTCTTGACGCGGGCAAAGACCACCCAGAGGAATTTTGGTTTTTGAACAGAGGTGCGTATTTGCAACAAGCGGCAGAGGGCGGCCATGACGGCGTGATCGTTCGCGGAGAGGATTTTGTCGATGCTATGGAAGGCGAAACGCCGATCAATGCAATGTATGTCGCTTTCGAGCCGACGCAGATCAAATCCGTGGACAACCTTGGCGGCTTTGACCCTGGTGATCCGCGTATCAAGTTCTCCCGTGGCCGCGTCCCGCTGGTATCGAAGCTCCTCCAGGCCGCCGAGGGCCTGACCCAGGAGAAGGGCGGCGGCGCCCAGATGCTCGCCATGCTCAAGAAAACACCTGGCGTGAAAGTCGAGGAGATCGCCTACGTCGGGATTGACGACTTCCTGTTCGGGAAGAAGGGCGTCACGAAGGCCGACATCGTCGAGTTCATCCGGGCGAACCAGGTTGAAGTGCGGGAAGTCGAGAAGGGCGGGCCGCCGCCTCCGCAAGGCCGTATCGAGCATCTGCCAAATGGGCTGTACCGCGTTGACAGCCCTGGTCTGCAAGCGAAACTGTTCGATACTCTGGAGGAAGCAGAAGCAGAAACGGAAAGATTGGGTTGGGTGCATGGAGAGCCGACGACCGAATTTGAACAGTGGCAGCTCCCCGGCGGCGAGGCGTACCGGGAACTGCTGCTGACGTTGCCGTTCAGAGCGCGCTCTGCTGCTCATGCTGTGGACGAATTTGTGCAGCGCATGAAAAACAAGTACGTCGCGGGTGGACAATGGCGGCAAAAGATTACAGCGGCGGAGGAAATAGAATACCAGGAATTAGATACTGCTCTCCGAGCCGAGCCGGGGGCACCTTCATTCACCGGCGGCCACTTCGACGAGCCCAACGTCCTGGCGTCTATTCGCTTCAACGAGCGCACCGATGCGGACGGGAGCCGAGTGCTGTTCGTCGAGGAGATTCAAAGTGATTGGCACCAGAAGGGGCGGGCGCAGGGGTATGCCCAAAAGGCAAGTGACTTTACTGCTGATGGCGGGAAAGACGACAAAATGTGGCAAATCCGGGATCGAAGCGGAACGGCGCGTGGTGTCTTTGGTGGGGCAACAGCGGAAGAAGCAATCCAACGCTTTATGAAATCTGGCGATACCGGCGTTTCCGACGCCCCGTTCAAAAAGACTTGGCACGAGATGGCGTTGCGCCGGATGGTGCGGTGGGCGGCCGAGAACGGGTTCGACAAGGTGGCATGGACGACCGGCGAGCAACAGGCCGAGCGGTACGATCTGAGCAAACACGCCGATCAAGTGGACTGGATTCCTTCGACGGGCGAATTGAACGTCTACAAGGACAAGGAGAACGTCCTGTCACAAAAGGGCGTGACCGAGGCGAACCTGGAGGACTATATCGGCAAGGAAGCCAGCGAAAAGCTGCGGTCGGAATCCTCCATCCGAAAGGGCCTGGACAAGGCGAAGACTCCGTTCCATCGCATTGAGGGGGAAGACCTCAAGGTCGGCGCCGCCGGCATGGCTGGCTTCTACGACAAGATGCTCCCTGCCTACGCCAAGAAGTTCGGGAAGAAGTTCGGCGCGAAGGTCGGGATGACGACGGTCCAAGTCGGGACGGAAAGCGTTTACGGCGGCGAACCAGATGTCGGGGCATTGCGAACGGTTGGACTTTCGACCGCAGAACGACCGATTCATGAGACCGTCCACTCCCTCGAGATCACGCCGCCCATGGTCGAGGCCGCCATGGCCGGGTTCCCGTTGTTCCAGCGGCCGGGCCGCTTGGTCGGCACCATGGGCGCCCCCCGAGCCGACTTCCGCGCCGACGCCGAGCGGATCACCGACGACCTGGTCAAGCGCATGAAGAAGCTGGGGATCTCCGAGAAGATCGGGCTGCGGGTCGAGAAGACCATCAAGGACCGGGCCAGCGGCAAGGCGAGCGAGGTCGAGGGCCGGTACTTCGACCGCCTGATCCAGGTTGCGCTCGGCGCCAAGGATCCCAACTGGACGCTCGACCACGAGGTTATCCACGCGCTCCGTGACCTGGGCATCATCAAGACTGCGGAGTGGCGGACCCTGGAGAAGGCCGCGAAGGCCGACTTTGAGCGCAATCTGGAAGTTCGCGAGCGGTACGCTGATATGGAACTTGGCGAAGCGGCCATCGTCGAGGAGGTGATTGCCGATATGTTCGCCGACTTCACCACAGGTCGGACCAAGGTCGGCGGGTTCCTGCGGGACGCTTTTAAGCGCATCCAGGCGTTTTTCCGGGCCCTGGGGGCGTCTTTCCGGGCTGTGGGCTACCGGACGGTCGAGGACATCTTCGAGGGCATCGAGCGCGGCTATGTCGGCGCCAGGGAGGGCGTCGAGATGGAGAGCATGAGGGAAACTGCCCGTCCGAGCTATTCCCTTCGCCGTGACGGCCGCGCCGGCAAGCACGAGCCCACCATCGCTCGGATCATAGGGACCACCGACAAACCGACATCGCAGCGGCTTCGCGAGACGGTCACCGAGGTCGCGCACCTCAACGACCTGGCGCACAAGCAAGGATGGCTGGATCAGTTCGCGTCCGTCGAGGAGCTCGAGAAAGAAGTGACCGGCGAGATCAGCGAAGCCGGCCGGTCGGCTTTCAAGGCGACGCACCTGACACAGAACCTCCAGTCGGTGATGGCGGCCGTGCTGCGCTATGGCCCGCTCAAGGTGAAGGACGGTTGGTTCGTCCTGGATGAGAATTTCGGCAAGGGCTTCGAGGCGATCTTCGAGCCGCTCGCTAAGTCCAGGAAGCTCCGCTTGTGGAAAGGCTGGGCGGTCGCGAACCGGGCCAAGCGCCTGATGGCCGAGGGCCGCGAGCACCTGCTGACCGAAGCGGAGATCGACGAGCTCTTGCCCCTGGGCGACGAGCACCCCGAGTTCAAGGAGGTCATGGCCGAGTGGACCCGCTTCAACAAGAAGATGCTCGATATGGCCATGGCTGCGGGCCTGATCAACAAGGACCAACGAGCCCTGTGGGAGAAGTCGGACTACGTTCCTTTCTTCCGGATTCTGGAAGATGCAGAGACTATCAGGGGGGCCAGGAAGGGTCGGCGGGGTCTCGAGGGCCAGCGCAGCGGCATCCGCCAGTTGAAAGGCGGGGAGGCGCAGATCAACGATCCCCTCGAGAACATGGTTCTCGGCATGACCAGCCTGGTCGATCGGGCGTTCAAGAACCTGGCCATGCAGAAGGTGACCGCCCTGGCTGAGCAGACCGGCGCGATGGAGCAGGTCGGTAAAGACTGGAAGCCGGCCTACATCCCCATGTCCGAGGTCGAAAAGCAGATAAAGGAGATCATGGGCCAGGATTTCGAGGGGCTCACGAAAGAGGAGCGCAGCCAGATCGCCAAGATGTGGCAAATGATGGTGCCTCGAGGCGACAACATCGTCTCGGTTATGATCGGCGGCAAGCCGGTCTATTACCAGGTGAACGATCCCCTGTTGCTGCGGTCGATCATATCCATGACGCCGCCGCAGTTAGGCCGCACGATACAGATATTGAGGGGGGCCAAGCGGCTGTTGACGATGGGCGTCACCATCGACCCGGCGTTCATGCTGGCCAACTTCGCCCGCGACACCCTGTCGTCCTGGGTTGTCTCCGGGCAGAAGGGTTTCCATCCGGGCGTGGATAGCGTCAAGGGATTCGTGAAGGCCCTCAAGGGTGACGTCGCCCTCGGCCGGATCATGGCGTCGGGCGCCGGATCAGGTGGCTTCTACCGCACCGATCCGGCCGACGTGAGGAAGATGATGGACGCCAGGATGCGGGGACTCGACAAACGCACCCTCCTGGACTCGCCGAAAAAAGTGTGGGAGTTCTGGCAGAAGGTCGGCCAGGCGTCGGAAGCGGCCAACCGGATCGCCATCTCGGAAGCGGTCAGAAAGAACGGGGGGTCGGCGGCCGAGGCAGCCTACCAGGCCCTCGACATCATGGACTTCGCCATGCGTGGCGATTACGCGGCCATGCGGTTCCTCGCCGAGACGGTGCCTTTCCTCAACGCCCGGGTCCAAGGCGTTTACCGGCTGACCAGGGGCTATCGGGACAACAAGGCCGCGTTCCTGTGGCGCGGCGGCATGATCATGGTGGCCACGATGGCCGTGCTCGCCAGCAATTGGGACCGGCCGGAATACGACGCGCTCGAGCCCTGGGACAAGGACGCCTACTTCCATTTCTGGATCTTCGGCAGACACTACCGGCTCCCGAAACCGTTCGAGGTCGGCGCGATCTTCTCCACCGTCCCCGAGCGCATGGTTCGCCTCTTGAAGGGGAAGGACGACGGCGAGAAGGCGGCGAAGCGGCTCCTGGCGATGTTCATGGACACATTCGCGATGAACCCGATTCCGCAGCTTTTCAAGCCGCTCGCCGAGCAAATCACGAACAAGGTCTTCTTCACCGGCCGCCCGATCGAGAGCATGAGGCTGGAGCGGCTGGCTCCCGAGGCCCGGTACGAGCCATGGAGCAGCGAGACCGCCCGCATGGTGGCCGACATCCTTCCTGACTGGATGCCCGATTTCACCAGGTCGCCGAAGCGGATTGAACATCTTGTGCGGGGTTACCTGGGGGCCTTGGGCACCTATCTTCTGGCCGCATCCGATCAGCTCGTGCGTATGACCGGGGATTACCCTGTCGAGCCGGCCTTGCGGGTCGACGACATCCCCGTGGTGAAGCGGTTCATGAAATCGTCGCCGGCGCGGACGACGCGCTATGTGACCGAGTTCTACGAGATGCAGAAGGAGGTCGGTGAGATTGCCAACACGATCCGCGAGTACGAGCGGCGCGGCGAGTACCGGAAGGCCTTCGAGGAGGAGAGAAAGCACCCCGACGTCCTCGGGCGATCAAAAGAGCTCAACCGCGTGGCCCGCGAGCGTTCCAAAATAGCCAAGGAAATGCGGGTCATTTACGATGATCGCACCATGAGCCGGGCGGCGAAGAGGAGAGAGATCGACCGGCTGACTATCGAAAAGAACCGCCTCGCCGAAGAGGCGGTCACAAGGAGATAGGACAATGTCCCAGAACAACATGACGATTTCAGTTGCGGGGGTGCTGAAGTTGGTGCCCGCAGTGATAGTCGGCGCGTCGATCATTGGGTGGTTCATGGGATACGCTACACTCGAAGCACAGACCAACACGAACAAGGATAACATCGCTGCGGTAGTGGTTGATGTTGAAGAACAGGAAGATGCCGTCAACGAGATCAAACTTCAAGCTGCCCGCACTGAGGTCAAGTTGCAGCAAATCCAGCGAACCCAGGAGGATACAGTGCTGCTCATCCAAAAGGTTCTGGAACGGTTGTCTTCCCGATGAAAACATTCATCTTTGCATTCCTGATAATCCTTGCGACCGCGCTACCGGCGACCGCGCAGATGATGTGCGGCCCCCGCAACAACGTGGTGGCCAACCTGGAAAAGGGCTATTCCGAGCACCCGGTTTCCATGGGCCTGGCCAGCAACGGCGCGGTGATCGAGGTCTTTCTCTCCGAGGCCGGAACCTTCACCATCGTCATGACCCGGCCCAACGGGCTGAGCTGCCTGATGGCTGCGGGCAAGGACTGGCAAGACCTGCCGATCAAGCCGTTGCTCGATCCGACCGCGTTGAGGATTTCCGCCCAGTTGGAGTCTCAGCCGTCATGTATCAACGGCACGTTCGGAAAGCTGGCTCGCCGTATTTCATCGGAATTTCCCAGGGCTACCATGCGGGTGATCCGGGGCGCGGTGGCGGAAAGATTTATTGAGCAACTTGCAGCCGTTCCACGGACCATGCGCCGCGACAAGATGGGAACCGTAATCGGCTGGGAGACAAAAGCGAACTACGTGGCCATCTACTCGTCCGAAGGTGTCCCAACACGGCTGCTGATCCTCGTCGCCGACCCGTGCGTGGTGCTGGTGACGGCGCTCGACAACTCGCACGTCGATAAGATGCTGGAGAAGGCGTTGAAGCGGTCCGGGACATGAACGAACGCTTTTCAATCGCCGCTGCCTTCGTGCTCGCCCCGCGCATTGAGGGCGGCTACGTTGACGACCCCGACGATCCTGGCGGGCCAACCAAGCACGGTATCTCCCTGCGTTTCCTCAAGGGAGTTATCCCCTACGCCACCACCGTTACCATCTGGGACCTGAGCCCCGAGACGGCTACCGACCTATACCGGGAGCACTTCTGGGACGACTGCAAGTGTGACGCCCTGCCCCCCGGAATTGATTTGGCGGTGTTCGACGGTGCGGTGAATCAAGGCCCGCGCACCGCCCGCAAGCTGCTCCAACGCGCCCTGGGGGTGGAGGCCGACGGATACTTCGGTCCCGTGACCCTGCAAGCAGTCCTGGAGGCCGACCTCATCGACACCCTGACCGACTTCCTGGCCCGGCGCGCAAAGCGCTACGCCGAGACGGCCAATTTCCAACGCTACGGGCGAGGGTGGATGACGCGGCTGTTCGAGGTCCAACGGGCGGCGATCGCGCCGTTAGAATTGCAGAATTAATCAGGAGTGGTCGACCATGATAGATCCGTTGGTCCAGGTCTGCGCGTCGCTGTCGCGCCGCGCTTACGACGTCAACCCGAACTTTGCCGGCCTCGGACATGAACTGTTGGCCACGTTCGATCGCTTTGGCACTCAGGCATTTCTGACCACCGATGGGCTGCGGGCGTTTCTCACGTTCCGGGGCACCGAGCCCACCTCGCCACGAGACCTGATATCCGATTTAAGATACGTCAAGACCGATTTCCCCGGCGGCGGGCGGGTTCACTTGGGGTTTCTGCGGGCGTTCGAGTGCGTCTCAGAGGCCATCGAGGCAAGCCTGCCGTCTCTCCCCCTGATTATCGACGGGCACTCCCTGGGGGCCGCCTTGGCGCTTGAGGGGGCTGCTACGTGGAAGACCGAGGCGGTCTACCTGTACGGCTGCCCGAGGGTCGGCAACCGGGCCTTCATCGACCGCATCACTTGTCCGGTATTTCGTTTCGAAAACCGCGCCGATCTCGTCACCTACATTCCGCCGCCGACGTCGCTTTTGCAGGTGGTATATTCGCTGGTCAACCTGCGTCGGCCGACTCTGTACCGTCATGCCGGAAAACGGATTCGCCTGTCCGGCCTGGGCCACCGCTCGGCCGCCTATGAGGCGGCGGCGATGGGAGCGGGCTGAGGCTTCTTTGCGGTCACAAAGATTGCCGGACACGACGTTCGGCATCCGCTTCCAAGGCGTCCCTTACTCGCTCGGCATCGGCCTTTCTTTTAAAGTCCCCAACGCCACAATCTGTACCCATAGTCCATCCCGCCGGACCGTCGCCGGTGAATTGTCGGGAAACCTGGTAGCGGATGATTTCCTCGACTGTGTATGTGACTTCCAGTTTCATCTTCGGCTCCTAATCGAGACGTGTGGCTTGCCCACGAAAAGCCGCCTGAACTTCTTCGAGGGTCGGCAAATGATCCGCAAGCCCAGCCGCCTTCATTCGCTTTAATAACACGTTGGCTGCCTCATATTGACGTTGAGCATCAGATAGTGCATCACGCCTATCCTTCACAAAAAGCCAGATCGCGGCTTGCAGTTCTTTGTCCATATCGGCCTCCTTTGCGGTCAATGCCCTGGATGGTTTCTGGGGTAGGGATTGTCCTCATAGTCAGGCCACATCCCCTCATCATTATCGAGGTCATCAATTTCGAGGGCATGGCCGCGTGTCCGTCCGCAAGTGCAGTTTGGCCAAGCACACTCCATGGTCTGGTCGTCTCGCACCGCGCAATATGCCCATCGTGTCATGGTGGCCTCCTCAAGTGAACATCACTTTTGGCGAATGGCCAAGTGCTATCAGCACCATTATCAAACGGTCAACCGAGAATCGTTCTAAACGCCGCGTTCTTAGAATGTCGCTACAATCGCTCTGTGATAGCCCGACCTTTTTGGCAAGAACAGATTGGGACCACCCGTAAAAATCTACGTCGTAGGCGATCTCCGCGCACAGTTCGCGCTTTATAACATCAACTCGCGCCAACATTTCTCGTGTCCGCACCATGATGTGCCCTTTTATGATCCTACCAAAATCTGGAAAATATTGCCGAGACAGAAACCTATCCAGAGTGCTGCCAGCACGGCAATCAAATCGTCGGTTTTGCCCATTTCGGCCCTCCCTACCGACCACGCAAAAAATCAGAGTGCGCGGAGATTGTTTCTGTCACCTCGTCATCTTGCTCGACTTTCTTAAAGGCTTTTCCTAGTGCTTCTTCGTGACCACTAGCAACAACCTCCACCTTGCGCCGGATAGTAGCCTGAACATCAACTCTGAAAATTGCCATATCGGCCTCCTTTACGAAACAGCTTCACGGCCTGCGTCGGTAATCCTCCAGCGGAGCATCAACGATCCAGGCAATGGCCGGTCTGTTACCAGCCATCCATTTTCAATGCACCGATCCCGAACGGGTTTGTTCGACAATCTGATAGGCCAAAGGGTAATTTCGCCCCCCTCAGAGACAACATATTCAAGAGCCCGTCGTTGTGCTTCCGTTGGTTTCATGGTCGGCTCCTTTGCGTCAGTTCAACGAGACGCGCACTTCGGGCACGTCACTTCCCTGTCGCGGTTAAAAACCCAGCCACACTTTCTGGCATCGCGACGGCACTCCCCAAATGTCTCCCCAATGAATTGATGGGGAAACTCCCCCCAAGTATGGGTGCCATCAGGGCTATCCGATGACACAGGCACGTTCGGAACTGCCGAAAACCGGCAGTATAAATCCAAGCTATAGCCACGGGCTATCGGCATGATACGGCCTCCTTTACGAGACGGCTTTCATGCGCCGCAAGTAGATGACAAAGCGATTGCCGGATGGCACGATATGGAACATTTCCCATCCATCAGACGAAAACTCATCCAATTGCTCCGCGCTTGGAAGACTGTCCGCGAACATGGTTTTGTGTTTGTACATTTCAATTACTCAGCCATTTGAACACGATATATCCCACGGTCCCGAGAAGTGTCCCCAAGACTAGCGTTCTTTTGTCAAACACGTTCTAGCCCTCCTTACCGTTCACCACATTCTTGTCGGACCAGTTAGCAACCGTCGCCCGCATCGAAAGCAATCGACGTAACTGAACCAGACAAATTTATCTTCAAATATGCGGCGCCGCCCGTCATGGCCGCGCAATAAGCAGTGCAGTCTGATAACCAACTCGCCAATTTTCAGAAGCATTTTGAGCCTCCTTTGCGGTCATGGAGCTTCGTTTCTCCCATTCTCCATTGGACATCGCCATGGGCGAAAACAAATTCATCCCCATGGTAAAGAACGCAGATATGATCGAGGGCAGCTTCCACCGCGTACACCCCTTTCATGCTACATAATATTTCTTCTCCCTTCTCATTGAAGACGCGCCAACACTTGCGGACGCCTGATCTCACGGCGCGGTTATGTTCGCCAGCGACAATGTGATAAAGAAATATGGCTAGAGCCATGTCTTCGCGTTTGACCATATCGGCCTCCTCAGTGTGACGGTGCCGGCACGTCGCCAGCAATGTGAACGTCCACGTCGATGTCTTCTAGGCACCCGCCCAGGAACATCATCAACATCTGCATCGTGGTAGCCTCGTCATCCTCGCGGAAGGCTCTTGCAAATCGTTCACGAACCTTTGGCGGGGCAATGCCCTTCCGGCAACACGAAAAGTCAGGACAGCACTCGTCGCGCTCATCGTTGTGGATGGGGTTGCCCTTTACCCATTCATCAAGCTGTTCATGTTGGGTCATTGAGGCTCCTTAGTGAGACGGTGAATCGGGTCGTTCTTTGAGGGCTGCCTTACACATCGCGTCAACGTCCGCATCCGCCACGCTGACGCCCCCAGCCTCAAGGATATTTAAGACGGCCTGACCAATTTCACGTCCTCGCGCCGTCCAATATTCAATGGGATTGAATTGACGCTCAACCTGCTCTTCGAAATCGGCCTTTGAATCGCCTACCGGGAACCCCATTTCTTCGGGCGGTGTCCCAAAAAGATCATAGAGCCGGGGGGCAAGTGTTTGTCCGATCAATTCCACAAATCGTTCGCGGTTATCCATTTCATGCTCCTTTACGAACATTCAGGTGAGGGATGGACGGGCTCGCTTCCACCGTCACGCGGTACAGTTCTGTCCTACGGCCGCGAGATTCACCGTGTTTCATCCCTCGCCTCAATGCTCCCTACCGAGACGCCAATTGGGCATCGGCCCAAGTATGAAAGATAATGTAGAGCTTATCGGCAAGATCAGGATCACCCTTAAACAAAAACCAAAGGGCCACGATGACCAACACCATGATTGCAAAGCCCATTCCCTCACTCATATCAGCCTCCCTACCGTTCAGTGTTGATCTGCAAGCCAGCGTGTTAATTCCACTTTAGCATCCCGTAGTTTCTGCGTGTCCATGACGGCCCATTCTTCGGGGTAGGGCCACCCTGCTTCCCGGCCCTTCCAGTCGCGGGAAAACTTCGCAGCAAGGGCATAGTGGTCGCCGTCGTCGAGATAGGTATCGCCCGGCATCGGGTCCGTCTCAGCAGCGCAAAGCGCCACGCGAACATTATAGACAGTGCGAAGTCTGATTGCCATGGCTGGGCCTCCTCAGTGAGACATTTTATTGTCGTCAGGGCAGCCAATTTCAAACCACAGCTTGCGGATACACATTTGGACTTCTTCAAGAGTGACTTCCCTATTCTCACCTGGGAAAATGTGAACGGTTTTCCCATCGACCTCGACAGGTGGCATTGTCCAGCCGAATATTTCCATCTTGTTGATCGAGGCGTGCATCCGATCCCATGACCCTTCGCCTTGGATACCATCGACATATTCACGCATCGTTGTCATGGTTTCGGCTCCTCAGCGGATAAGGTTCAATCGACGCACTTCGGCACCAAGTTCCAATGCTGATGGTTCTGGCCGTGAGAGTATCGCCACCACCTTGCCCATCCGTGTGATCTTGTAAATCTTTCCCAATTGGACTTGATCCAGAATATTACCAGGGCCTCGTCGCAGGTCCATGACAGTGATCTCCTCGCTATGACCTTCTAAAAGGGTCATGTCCGACAGTTTGCGTGGCATACCTATGCCATCCCTACCGTTCACCCGTCGTATTCCACCCGCCACCGCTTTCCGCAGTCCGGGCACTTGTAATCGTCACAACACCCCTCGGCGCATCCGCCGACGATCTCAGCGTTCTTGTGTGAGCAAATTTGATCATGCTGCCGCTTCTTGCCTATCAAACCAAACCGCTCCTGCTGGCTTTCCCGGCGCACATGGGATTGATTAGTTGTCATTTTCTATAAGCTCTCCTTATCGAGACAGGTCAGCCAAAGTAAGCTGGCTATATTTCCAGCAACTATCGTCACCGGCCCAATTGGTGGCTTCATCTTCCCACCATGTACGCATGACCTTTTCAATCCACGCCCAGCGGCCATCGTCCAGTTGGACGGGCCACCACGCAAAATACTTGGTTTGTCTGTGCATTCGGCTACTCCGCTGTTTGTATGTTTCGCCCCAAATCATGGTTCCAACCCCTCGTTACCGTTCATAGGTTTTCCCAAACTTATAAAACAAACAGGTCAGTAGTCCGGCCCCTATAATGCCATATAAAATCACCATGGCGTGAGCGGGAATCGCCCAGATTAATCCCCCAATAACGGCTATCCCAAGCCATCCGATAGCGACGCCCTTCAACCCTTTCTTGCTCATTCCAGCCCTCCTAAGCGGACACGTCGTTTAAAGATATTGGGGGAACGACGCTATCTAGTATTGCATCTGTCGCCCCTTCCCTTGATGGCCCGCCTTCCGCGAATCTAACGCCCGCATCGAAGGCAGCTTCTAGGCTTGGCCTTAACACTTCTCGCATACGAACCCGATCCTCAACAGTTTGGATGCGGTTCAAGATTTCGCGCCCAGTGGTCATCAGTTTGGCCTCCTAACCGAATAGCTTTATCTTGATGGATTTGACTCTGGTAGTTTCCCCCTTTTTCAATTTACACCCGGTTAGACGTGTGAAGTCCGACCAGCAAAAGGTCATCAACCGACCGTCTGATCCAGGCCCATCTGGTGCATACTTCGACTCAAAAGCATCAACATAGGGGCACCATCTTCTCCGCCGCAGCCATATCCTGTGTTTTGTTTTCATCCTGGTCGCTCCTAAAAAACCGGCTTCACGGCATAATCCATCGCCTGATCTCGAATTTTTTACCCAATCTTTTCACCCTCTCAATTCCACACTGAGAACAGCGCATTACAGCGAAAGTTTGCGGGCCTGATCGGTATTCACAGTACCTCATCCTGTCTTCTTTCCACATATGCCCACCTTGCCACCAACGGCAAGGTTTGATCTTGATTTCATTCATCATTGTCTTCTCCTTTCGCCCTGTGCGGGCTCCCTACCGTTCACGGATGCGCTGCACCCATTTCCATTTCCCAACCACGGCTTCGACATCATCGCACCACCAATTCCACCATCCGCCACGGTGGCCCGGATAGCCATATCTCGCTTTCGCACTCTCTCGGGCATCTTCCAGACTATCGGCGGTTATGCCGTTCACCCTGCACCGGGAGCCGTTCCGATCACGCCACATGAAACCGTAGGTGAGTGCCATCATCGCTCCTTACTGAGACGCCTTCGCATGTCTGCGAGGCACGTAATCATAGATATCGAAATTTGGTGGTGCCCCGCCAGCGAGCTTCGCCCGTCCTATGAGCGGGCCGTCCATTTCGCATCGCCATGAAATGAATTCCCAGCCGGTTCTCATGCCGTTGTTGTGCATGTGATAAGCGGTCGCCCGGGCCGCGGCCTCATCGAAGCAAAGCTGCCCCCGCGCCTCGATGAGAACTTCCTTTTCCCGCCTCAGAAAACCCGTCGAACGGAATGTGCTATAGAGTGCCCGTACTGAGTTGGGCATTGCATCCCAGTGGGTGTTCCATTCGGCTGGCGCTACGTCTCGGTATTCCATATCGGCCTCCTTTACGTTTTAATCTCGGCCAACTCCTTGGCCTTCTGTTCCTCGGCGTCGCGCTGTAGCGCCCGGTAAATCGAGGCGCGGCTGACTTTGAAATTGTCCGCTATCTCGGCCATGGTGCATGTCGGGTCTTCCAGCATGGTCTTGATGGCCGTGAGCATTCTGGGCCTCACCTTGGACCTCCTGCCGCCCCTGTGGCCCCTCGCCCGCGCTGCCTTCAACCCCGCCTTGGTCCGCTCCGAAATCAGGTTCCGCTCGAACTCTGCGAAGGCCGCCAGCATGTGGAAGATCATCTTGCCCGCCGCCGTGGTGGTGTCGATTGATTCCGTGAGACTGCGGAACCCGACGCCGCGCACGTCAAGGTCTTCCAGAATGGCGATAAGCTCGGGGACAGAACGGCCCAACCGGTCCAGACGCCATACGATCAGGGTGTCCTCTTTTCGCAGCGATTTCAGGCAAGCCTCAAGCTGGGGGCGCTTGGTCTTAACTCCCGATACCTGTTCCTCGTAGACTTGTCCCGGATCGACGCCAGCCTTTACCAGCGCGTCCCTCTGGAGGTCCATCACCTGATCGTCGGTCGAAACTCGAGCATATCCTAAGAACATGATTTTGCGAACGCCATTGGTTGGTGAGACAACGTGACACAGTATAACGCAACAATGAAACGGTCGTCAATCATTATCGCGCTCGGTGGACCGGACCTCGCTGATCGCCTGTCGGATCAGGGGGGCCCACTTGGTTTTCAAGACCTTCGGATAGAGCCGGTGAACGGTTTCCTCGCTCGGCAGCGGAACATGCCAGTAAGGGCCGAGGTTGCCGCCCGGTGACGGCCCCATATCCAGCCACGCCCCTGACCAATCGAGGCCGTCAAATCGTTCTATCATCACAGGGCCACGGATCGGGCTGCCGTCGAACAGCCAGTCTTTGTGTGTCAATCCGTCGAGCAACGCGGGCCTATCCATCATCGTCTCCTGTCCGCGAGGGGGAGATTTTTCTCCTGATTGCATCGGCGGCTATGTGCGCTCCTCGTTTATCAGCTTCTTCCGCCGCGTCCTCAAGACCGGCATGGTATAGGTTTCGCACTCTGGCTTCGTGGACTGCCATGAGATCAAGACCAGCCCTAGATACGCTCTGGGCAATTATCTCAAAGTCAGGCGTTCCGTCTTCCTTCCGGGGGATGTCAGTCATCGTCTTCTCCTTCCAAAGTGTTGCGTTTAACGGACCGGGCCTCCGCCAGGGCGCGGTCTAAAATCCGCTTGACATGCTCCGGCGTCATTTTCTGAAACAGGCCGACCCGATCTAATGGCAACACAGATACCATCACCGGCCACTCCCCGTTTTCCAGGGTCGCGCAGTCAATTTCATAGGTGCCCGGGTCGTTGATAGGGATGATCTTTGGACTTTCGCCCCGGATAAACGCTACGAACCGCCCTTCGGCTGGTAGGTTCATGCTCACCACCTGATCGGGCGAAAAGAACAGCGTCGAATCTGCGGCCTTTATCGTCGGTGGCCCCATCGGACGATCAACGGCCTTCTGAATATCCATCACGATTCCTCAGTGTTCGCTTGGGGGACGCGTCTTCAAGCGGGCAATCCGCGTCGATCTCAAATGGTTCAACATCCTTTTCGAGCAATGCACACCTTTCCTGGCCGCTGCCTGTCTTGAAGTGAGGGCAAGCGATACAATCTGGAATTTCCAGTATCTTCATTCCCCGTCTCCATCTGTCCGCTTGGGGGACGGGCGTTCCGGCACCGGCATCCAGTCAGACGGGCATGGTATCGTCATGCATCCGTCGGCTTGCACCGGCATCCACCACCGGCCGTCAATGCGGAACGCGACTTCAACTGTATCCCAAGCCGGTATCCAAGCCAGAACACTAACGCCGTCATCCGGTTCCTCTGGTGCGATTCTTACTTTTCGCCATTCAGCCATCGGGGGCCTCCGTTTCTGTTCGCTTGGGGGACGCCATGCCGGTTACGTCCTTGCCCAGCAAGGCATCCCTCGCCACGTCAGCGGCCCAGTCAGTCCCGGCGGCTATCAAAGCGAGGGCGTCTTTCAACCGTGCAACCTCCGCCAAAAAGTCCCCGTAAAGCTGTCCGCCCCCTGCCCGTCGGGCGTATTCCAAGCGAACTTCAATCGGCTCATCCCTGATTGCCATCGTCGCCTCCGGGTGTTTGGATGGGGGACAATGCCTTGACTAGCACCCCTTTGAGATATTCGTAGTTGGCGATCCATTTTTCGTGCTTCGCCACATTGCCAACATCGTTGGTCGGATAGGTCGGGTCGCCTTTCAGAAAATCCCGCCATAACTCATGGCTGTGGATGCCGTGTTCGATGATTTCGGCAGCCCTGGGGTCAAGTCGGGCGAGGGCATCAGCCATCACCGTCTCCTTTCGACCAGTCATTATGCGGGCTCCTCGCAGCCATGCGCTCGGCCGCGGCCTTGGTGTCGACGTTGTAGCGGCGCTCGAAGGTCTTCCAGCCCTTGTGATAGATCGCGTGGTGCCCGGCGCATTGCGGGAAGGTCCAGCGGTCGTGATCCTGGCGTCCGGTTCCGCCCTGATCTTCCGGAGGCACCGGACCGCCGAAGTGGCTGGCCTGGACGGGGCCAATGCAGTCCTCGCCGAGGGTCAAGCACGGGTGGGTACGGACCCAGGCGGTGTGTTTTGGATACCGGAGCCGGCCGGCTTTCGGGCTAGCGGTCATAACGCAGTCCCCAGCCACCGGCCCACCCCCGAGGCGATGCCGCCAATCAACACCCCAACGAAAATCCCGGCGAAGAACCACCACCGCCGATTACGCGCCGTCTTCCGCCGAGCTATGAGAGGTTCGAGGGCTGAGTGCGTCATCGTTCCAGCGCCTCCAGCGCGGCGCGGGCGGCGTGTTTGCGGCACATGGATACGCCGTCAACGGTATAGGTTGGCCTATACTGGCATATATTGACCTGGTCCTGGGGCAGGTGCCCGAACCGGGCGTGTCCTTCGTGGAGCCTGATTGTATCCTCCAGCAACCGGCCGCGACATGGCCCGTCGTGGTCGTCGGTCTTGATGATCTTGATCATCTCCTGTGCACCTCCAGCGGATTGAGCAACGGTATCCCCATGGTCAGCGCGTCGGCCTGGACGGCGTCCATGAAGTCGGCCATCTCCTTGACGTCGAGGTCGGCGAGGGATGGCAGTACCCACGTCGTCTTGCCGCGCCAGGTCACGGCGACTTGCGCCAGGAACAGGTCTTTATAGCCGATCTTCACGATGTCCTTGGAGTTCCCTGTTGCCGCGGCGACGTCTTCAAACCATTGGTATACGAGGCCGCGCTGGCTGTTCGTCGCCCGGCGCCGCCAGGGCTTCCACTCGAAGACCCAGGCCCTCTCGACGTCGAGGTCTCGAATCCTGTCGAGCAGCCGATCTCGGGTGTCGGCGTCCTTGACGATCTGCTGGTGTTTCAGCGCCATGGCGGGGGTCTCGTGTCCTGTTCATCGTCGGCGACCACTTGGCCGGGCTCATCATAGCGGTGCCCGGCCAGGGCGAGCTCCCACTTATTGGCCCGGTGATCGTAGACGGGCCAGCCCAGGCGTTCGGATTTCGCGTTGATCTGCCACGCCTGTTCACTCTCCATCGGCGGTCTCCTCGGCGGGGAGCTCCGTCTTGGCCGCGTTGAAGGCTTGGTTGATGGTTCGGCGGTCCTCGCTATCACGGGTGTCGCCGAGTTTGGCAATCTCGACTTCGTTGAACTCATAGAAGGTTTTCAGCCGGTTGGTATTGCCGTCGCTGGCAAACCTGTCAATTTCCTCCTGTATCTTGTTCACGAACTCGTCCCTGGAGCCCTGGGTTATTTGTTCGCCGAACTCATCGAGCAGGGTGAAGAGGGGGCCAGCGGAGTTGGTATATTCGGCGCGGGTGGGTTCGGGTCGCCCGTCGGGCTCCGCAGTTTGGCCATCGTCGTCCTGCGCGGCCATGCCGACGGCCAAAAGTAAAGTGTACCGAGACAAGTACGACGTAGCGCTGCCAATCGCCTGGATGTTGTTCTTGTTGCCGGTCTGGTCGGGGCTCGACTGCAATGAGACACGTTTGGTATGGCCCATGCAATGAGTCAGAACGCATGTGACCTTGATCAACCCGCCGTCTAGTTGTTCGGTTTCCCAGTCGTGAACGATTCCATGCTCGCCGAGAGCCTTGCCGATGGAGGCTGACACCTGATCCAACGAGGCGTGTTTGTAGTCCGTCGTGCCCTTGGGTGTCGTGAAATTGACATGCCGATCCCTCGTAATCTTCGGCGGGTTCTCCTTGAAGGCGGTCATGGCGACCACGAACGCCTTGCGGGCCTCGTTTGCTTCCCAGCGTTCGTGGAGGCCCATAAGCTGCTCCAACTTGTCGAGGTCGGCGCCCTGCTCGACGGCGGTCTGGAGCATCGTGGCAGGGGTGACGGCAAGGGCCTTCGACCGTTGCCGCTTTGGCGAGGTCTGCTTGCCGGCCACGGCGATGGATTCGCCCTTGATGACGTGCATGTCCTCGGAGCTTTCCGGTTGGTCCTTTGCGGGGTCTGTCATGGCTACAACCTCGTGTCTTCAAAAATACGAACACCAGCGAGTATCTGACCCGCCGCCAAGTTGTCCTTGTTGGCGTTGATCCAGGACCGAACAGCTTTTTCCAGAGCGTCGGCCGGGATGTGCGACCGCAAGGCCTCCAAGTCGATGGCGCTGCGGTCGAGATTAGAGAAGTTCCAAAACTGCTTGAGCGTGGTCTGGCCACCATGTTCGCCCCGTGACTTGCCCAACTCGGCGGGCTTCGCAGCGGCCTCCTTCGCCGCTTTCTCCGCTGTGGCCTGGGCCAGCTTGGCGGTGTCTTCGGCTTCGAGCGCCGCGTCCATGTCCTTTTGTTCGCGGAGTTCCGCCGCCTTGGCGTCGGCTTCTTCCTGCGCTTTCTTCGCCACTTCGCGAGCCTTGCGCTCCTCCTCCTCGCGGCGTCGGCGTTCTTCCGCTGCCTTGGCGTCGGCGTAGGCCTTGCGGACGGTGTTGAGCTTGGCCTTCCCCTTCTCGATTTCGTCGATCAGGTTATGCTTGAAGCTGTCGACCGTCCGACCGGCTCCGAGGAATGGTGCCTTCTCATTCTCGTGGACTGCCTTCACGGCCTTGATAAACTTGTTGATCTGCTGCTCGACGAAATCGGCCATCTTCCCGGCTGTCACTTCGTCGTCGATAGCGTCGGGGGCGCGTTCGATTCCGCCGAGGAGCTCGTCGCGGCGCTCCAGTAGACCAGCGTGATCATCGCGCAGCCGTTCCATGAGAGGGTCGGCATCAGTCGGTGGGAAGTTGTGTCCTGTCATCGTGGCATCCATCGTAGGGTCTCCTTCAATAGAGTGACTTCATCTTGGATATGTCGATTGGTTCCCCGGCGTTGGCTTCTGGGCTGTCGGGGGCGTTGGTCCGCGCCCAGGCGCGGTGGTCGACCAGAAATTGGTATTCGGCCTCAGTGATCTCTTCGCCGAAATCCCACACGCGATAGACGCCGGCGGCGACCGGGTCGGGAGAGGGGTCGCGAACGAGTACGCCGTCGATCCACGTCTCCCATAGGGGAGAGCGGTCGAGGGTCTCGCCGGTCTCGGGGTCGGTCGGGGGGGCATGGATCAGACGGGCGCCGACGTAGGGCCCGCCGCGGACCTTGCGGACTTGGAAGTAGCCTGGGCGGGGCTCGCCCGGATTCCGGGGGTCTGTCATCGCTCTCCCTGATCGCGTCGTAGCCGGCGGTCTGTCATTCCCCCCAAGCGGACATTCTGTATCACCTCCACCGGCCGGCGTCGAGGGCGAAGTCGGAACAACCGGCGAAGCCAGCGGGTCAACCGTTGGTAACACGTTCCACCGAGTTTCATACGAGGTTCCCCCCACCATCAATCGGGTCGCTGCCGACGGCTATGTTCGGGCCAGAACTGATCATCGCGTTTTGCGCCGTATTAAAC
>SDBU01001732.1_pt1 | contig 30263 bp, 29 predicted proteins | sample 2277071 | NCBI WGS metagenome assembly SDBU01 (sample SAMN10397929, study PRJNA504765) | marine sediment metagenome | isolation source: marine sediment core GS08_GC12, 126 cmbsf | place: Arctic Ocean: Gakkel Ridge, Loki's castle | collected 2008 | reverse complement strand
TACTAATGGAGTTTTATATAAAATATTCAAAGCAATTTGAGAGATAACTACAAATGCGGTAGAAACAAGTGCTGATACTAGAGCAAATTTAGCATAGTAATTGAGCGCAAAAAAAGCTACTGTGTAAGATATAGCTGTCGAAATTCCATATCCTACAGATGGTTTTGTACTGATATTATTTCTTAAAAGTTTGTATACCAATAAATTTGTAAGCTCTGCTACCCCATGAAAAACCGCTGCATGTGCAGGATTTATTGATGTAAATAATCTTGCCGTTAAATATCCCAAACCTGAAGAAGATACAATTTTAGGTAGGATTTCATTTGAATTGCTCCCATGAGAGCCATTTATGCTAAGTGAAAAAACTGACATACTTTACCTCATATTTTTTTTTTTAAAAGAGGTTATAAAATATGCTCAAGTTTAATTGCAAAGTAAAGTTATTTTTTTTTTAGATATTGTAGATTTGAATATAATCTTGAAGTAATATTGTTGCTGCGATTGGATCTATAATTTTTGATCTTTTTTTTCTATTTAATTTGAGATTATCTTTTAAATGTCTTTCTGCCATTACAGATGTGAGTCTTTCATCACAAAATTTAATTGGAATTGTAGTTTTTGTTTTTAAAACTTCGACAAATTTTTGAATTTCTGTTGCCATTTGAGACATGCTTCCTTTTAATGAAAGAGGAAGGCCTATAATTATAGTTTCAATCTCATTTAAATGCTCTTTTAGAGCATCTAAAATATTTTGAGAGGTCTTTTCAAAATTTTTAGCAGTTTGAACTGTTTTAAATGGATATGCTATTAATTTTAAATTATCAGTAATAGCAACACCTATTCTAACTAAACCATAATCAATTGCTACAACTCTCATTTTTTTCTCCTCTTTTTTAAAGCTGCATCAATAAACGCAACAAATAGGGGATGGGGGGCAAGTGGTTTTGATTTAAACTCTGGATGATATTGCACACCTACCATCCAAGGATGGTCTTTTATTTCCATGATTTCACAAAGATTATCATCTTTTAGAGTTCCACTAAAAATAATACCGTTGTCCTCAAAAAGCTTTTTATATTTGTTGTTAAACTCATATCTATGGCGATGTCTTTCTGAAACTACTCTTTTTTTATAAGCTTTATAAGCTTTTGTGTTTTGTTTTAATGAACAGAGATAAGCACCGAGACGCATTGTGCCACCTAATTTTTCAATTTGCTTTTGATCTTCTAAAAGAGCAATTACAGGATCTTTAGATTCATCATCAACTTCTGTCGAGTTTGCATCTTTTAATTTTAAAACATTTCTAGCAAATTCAACTGCCATCATGTGCATACCTAAACATATCCCGAAAAAAGGAAGCTTTTTCTCTCTCGCATATTTAGCAGCTAGAATTTTTCCTTCTAGTCCGCGAGATCCAAATCCTCCTGGAACTAAATATCCATCTAAGTTTTTTACCTCTTTTATTAAAGAGCCATTTTTTACAATTTTATCAGATTCAAATTTCTGAATAGTGACTTCGGTATTGAGAGCAGCTCCTGCATGAGTTAAAGCTTCAAAAATGGATTTATATGCATCTTGATGATCCAAATATTTCCCAACAATGCCGATTGTTACACTTTTTTTAGGATTTAAAAGTGAGTTTAACATCTTTTTCCATTTTGATAAGTTGATTGATCCACATTTTAGATTTAAAAGTTTGCAGATCATTTGATCTAATTTTTGCTCATATAATCCAATTGGCACTTCATAAATACTATTTTCAACATCAACCTCATCTATTACTGCATCTTTTTTGACATTGCAAAAAAGTGATATTTTATCTTTGAATTCTTTAGGAATAGGCATCTCAGAGCGACATAGTATTATATCTGGAATAATTCCTATCTCTCTGAGCATTTGAGCTGAGTGTTGCGTTGGTTTTGTTTTGATCTCTCCCGCAGCTTTTAAATAGGGAACATACGTTAGATGTATATTAATACAATCTTTTTCTCTTTCATTCCTAAATTGACGGATAGCTTCTAAAAATGGTAGAGATTCAATATCACCAACTGTTCCACCAATTTCTACAAAAACTATCTGTATGCCTTTTTCTTGAGTCGCACAATCTAAAATACGTTTTTTTATCTCATCTGTAATATGCGGAATTACCTGAACAGTTTTACCTAAATAATCACCTTTTCTCTCTTTTTTAATGACAGTATCATAAATCTGGCCAGTTGTAGTATTTGATTTTTTAGATAACGGTGAGTTTGTATATCTGTAATAGTGACCTAAATCTAAATCTGTTTCAGCACCATCGTCAGTAACATAAACTTCACCATGCTGGAAAGGATTCATAGTTCCTGGATCAACATTTATATAGGGATCTAATTTTAAAAGCGCAGTTTTGATTTTTCGATTCTCTAATAACATTGCAATAGATGCAGATGTTAGACCTTTTCCGAGTGAAGATACAACTCCGCCTGTGATAAATATGTATTTTATTGACATATAACTTTTTCAACCTTTTTTACGTCATCAATTACATCTATACCAATTGGCAGATCATTGACAATTGCTACTTTTATTTTATAGCCATGTTCTAAAATCTTTAACTGCTCTAAAGCTTCATTTTTTTGACAAAATGTATCTTCTAAATTTGCAAGCTCATATAAAAACTTAGTTTTATATGCATATAAACCTATGTGATAGAGATATGAGATATCTTTTGGGGTTTTTGAATAAGGAATTATAGATCTACTAAAATAAAGTGCATTTTGATGTTTATCAATAGTGCATTTAACTGCATTTGAAGATTTAGCCATTTCATAATCTATTTTTGTAGCAGCTGTAGCAACTACAGCCCTCTCATCATTTTTTAAAATTTTTATAGTCTCAGATATAGTAAAATTTGCTATTTTTGGATGATCACCTTGGAGATTAACAATAATGTCTGAGGCTTGAAGATTTTTATAATTTTTCAAAGCTTCGATTATTCTATGAGTGCCACTTGAACATTTATTAGTCATTAAACATTTTGCATCAAAATTTTTAGTCTCTTTTTCTATTATTTCATCTTCTGTTGCAATATATAACTCATCAAAAGAAAAACTGGATTTTGCATTTTCATAGCTGTGCTGCAATAGAGTTTTAGTTCCAATTTTATAAAGCATTTTTCCAAAAAATCTAGAACTATTATATCTTGCAGGAATAATACCAATAATTTTACTTTTCATATTTTATTTTTTAAATATTTTTTCCTCTTTAATTAATTTGCCATCAAAGTAGATATAATTTCAAGAGAGCAAATTTTTTAAATAAATTTCAATTTGCTTCTTATATACAAAGAAATATTTCAAAATTTACAAGCTATGATTAACAAACACTTAAAACAAGCCAAGTTTCTTATAAAAAGGATCTTAGATTCTATATAAAGTTCAAAAACTTGAAAAGTATCAGTAAAAAATAGAACTCTATGCTAAAATGAGTAAGAAAAAATTAAATATGGATACAAAAATATGGAAAATATAAGTCCTCTTCAAAAAAAGCGTCTGAAATATTTACCAAAACTTCCAAAAATATTAGAAGATATATCAACACTTGAAATTGATGAAAAAGAGAAAACTACATCTGTAGCTGATTCTGATAAGCTTAAAGAATTGTTTCCAGAAACTTTTGGAGCAAAACTCATTCATTTCAAAAAATCCAGCTCAAAAAAAGATTCAAAACCAATGAAAGTCGCGGTTGTATTCTCTGGTGGACAAGCCCCTGGAGGACATAATGTAATATCGGGTCTTTTTGATGCTTTAAAAAAGTTAAATCCAAACTCTAAATTATTTGGATATTTAAATGGTCCATCTGGCGTTGTTGATTGTAAATATGTAGAGCTTACAAAAGATTTAATTGATGATTTTAGAAATTTAGGGGGATTTGATCTTATTGGATCTGGCAGAACAAAAATTGAAACTGATGAACAGCTTGAAAAATCGATGATTTGCGCAAAAGATCTAGATCTCGATGGTATTGTAATTATCGGTGGTGATGATTCCAATACAAATGCTGCTATTTTAGCAGAGTATTTTAAAAAAAATAAAATCTCTACTAAAGTGATTGGTGTACCAAAAACAATCGATGGAGATTTGAAAAGCGACGAGGTTGAAATATCTTTTGGCTTTGATACTGCATGTAAAGTATATTCTGAGCTTATTGGAAATATCGCTAAAGATTCAATCTCTGCTAAAAAATATTATCATTTTATAAGACTTATGGGAAGATCAGCTTCTCACATAGCTTTAGAGTGCGCATTAAAAACTCATCCAAATGTAGTTTTAATAGGAGAGGAGATATTAGAAAAGAAAAAAACTCTAAAAATTGTAACTAGTAAAATTGCTGATATAATAGAGAAAAGAGCAAAAGAGAATAAAAATTATGGCATTGTTTTAGTCCCAGAGGGGATTGTTGAATTTATTCCCGAATTTAAACTTTTAATATCTGAGCTAAATAAACTACTCACTAGCGGAGAGAAAACAGAAATCGAGTTAAATAAACTAAAGACAAACATAGAGAAAATTGAGTTTGTAAAAACTCTACTGTCTAAAGAGTCTAAAGCTTGCTTTGAGCTTCTGCCTGATACCATACAAAATCAACTTCTTTTAGATAGAGATCCCCACGGTAATGTTAAGGTGTCTCAAATAGAGACTGAAAAACTACTCATTAAAACCGTTCAAAAAGAGCTAAAAAGCAGGGGATTTAAAGACAAATTTAACGCTTTGAATCACTTTTTTGGCTATGAGGGAAGATCTGGTATGCCATCAAATTTTGATGCAAATTATTGCTACTCTTTAGGTTTTACTGCAGCTTTGTTGATAAATGAGGGTTTAACAGGCTATATGAGCTGTATTGGAAATCTAAAAGATGATCCTAAAAACTGGAAACCCAAAGGAGTGCCGATAACTAGTCTTATGAACTTAGAGCTTCGCCACGCTAAACAAAAACCGGTCATAAAAAAGGCTCTAGTAGAGCTAAATTCCAAGGCATTTAAGCATTTAGATGAAAATAGAGAAAAATGGGCTAAAAACGATCATTATATCTATCCTGGGTCTATTCAATACTTTGGAGATCAAGAGGTTACGGATAACATTCCTATCTCACTCAAGCTTAGTGATTTTAAATAAAATGTTAAGACTTTATTTAAATTAGGTAAAATGCTATAATATAAGTAGAAAAAGAAATAACAAGAAGAAAAATATGAGTTACTTATTTCCTGTAAATCCAATAGACAAGTCTAATGAAGACAAGCTATCTCCTATTGAAAAAATAGGTGATGATGCGAGTGGCTTTTCTAAAGAGCATAATCATCAAAATCAAGATGAAAATGAGCTTGAAGAAAAAGTAAGTAAACTGGTAAATACCAACGACTTATCTAAAGCGCTTGAAACCATAGACTTAGATTTCAAGACCAAAGCTAAATTGCTGCAAATTGCAAAACAAAGCGCTGCAACATTTTTAAAAAAAGAGCTTTTAACTGTAGCTAAAAGCATATTATCTATCTCTTCTACTAAAGAGATTGAAGAAGATTTAGATGATGATGATGATTTAACACTATCTGAGCAATTAGCAAAACTTGTAATGAAAATAGCTCAAGAAAAACCTAGTAAAAAATCTGTAAAAGACAAAGTTGGCAAAACAAATCCTTTAGAAGACAAAAATGCCGGCTTTTTGGTGCACTATTGTAAAGATATTTTAAATCAAAAAATCAAAAATCATAAAAATAATTTTAATAATTTCAAAAAACTAAATAAAAATGAGATAAATACCTTATTAAAAAAATAATTATTATCTTTTTTGATAATTAATCATTATTTAACATTTTTTTTACAATTTCTTCATTTTTTTGTTTCTTTTATATTCCATATTTGTAAAATATGTGCTATAATATAACTATAACAAATCATAAATGTGGTTATATGACAGCAACTAGAACACCAGATTCTACCACGCCAACAAACTCTAGCGGAGCTAATTCGGCTAGGTCAACTCCAAATAAAGCAGATGCATCAGCTAATAAGATCAATTCTTGGGCTGTTAATTCTTGGGCTGTTGTAGGTACTGTGTTTCTTGCTATTGGAATTGTTGCGAGCTCTATTGCAGGCCTCGGTCTTAATCACATACTTATTCAAGCTAGTATACATACTCTAGATTTTGCTCTAGGCGCAGGAGTGATATCAACAGCTGTCGCTATTATATCATTTTTCATAGCTTATATGGGTAGCAATTCTAATGATACTAGATCTAATACTCAAAACAACTCAAGTACAGCGACACCTTCAGCATCAAGCCCTGGCAAACCCTCTGCAGATCCAAAAGCACCTGGTAGATCAGACGCACCAAGAGGAGGTTCTTCAGCTCGAGGGACTCCAGCTCCACCTGATATACATAATGAAGTAATTGGAATACAAAATGCCCAAAATGATAAAGGTTTAAATAATTGTGCATTAAATGCTTTATTACAAATTTTATTAAATTGTGAAAAGATAAAACTTCGTTTAAAAAAAATAAAACCTTTTGAAATATTTATTCAGGCTTATGATTCATTCAAAAAAGGAAATGAAATTACTGCTCAAGACATAAGAAAATATTTAGCTGATAGAAAAATTATGCAAGAAGGTGCTGAGCCGGAAGATGTAAATGCAATTTTAGAATTCATTTTAGAACAACTTAGATATGAAGAAGATATGAAAAACACCTTAATAACTACTAATTATTTTGCTACTCAAAAAGAAGCCCTTGAAAGAGGGAACACAGCAGAAGATAATAATGGAATTATTACTTTACCACCAAATCTTTCGAATGGAGATTTAAAAACTAGATTATCTGACTATTTTTACTCGCACCAAAATAACCCAAGTACAGCCGGAGCCCCAAGACTGCATTTTTTAGAAGAAAGAACACTAGCATTTGCACCTGAAAATCTATTTTTCCATATTCAAAGAACATATGCCGAGCCATTTGCTTTAATACAACAATTACCTCTAAATTTACATTTAGAAACAAAATATTTTGAGAATAAACAATCTAAAGATTATGCGCTAAAAGGTTTTGTTGTACATGTTCCTGGACATTATTATTCTTATGTAAAAAAAGCAAATAAGTGGTATAAATGTGATGGTCCTAGTGTTGAAGGAGTAAGTGAAGCTAGCGCTTTAGAAGCAACAACTAAAGCACATGTTGCACACTACGAGAACAAAGCTTAAGCCTCTTCATTATTATCGATATTTTCATCTAGAGTATTTTCTTCTTCTATTATAGCTGGATTTTCTTCTAATGAAGGATTTTCTTCTGCAGTTTGCTTTTCTGGGATTAATACCATGCTTTTCCATTTTCCAGATTTATATCTAAACCAATAAATAGCGCTTAAAACTAAAGCATAGCCGGCCGCTAATATCCAAGCATATTGAACAGCTAAAGAGAATTTAACGACTATAAAATAAACAGGAAGAAGTAAAAATAGCCATACGGAAAGAGATCCGGCTATTAATAAAAATAGGGTATCTCCAGCGGCTGTTAAAAGCCCCGCAAAAGTCCAGCGAATACCTTGAAAAAATAGATAGACAAATACACAAAAAAGACAAAGTTTTAAAATGAAATAAAACGAAAATCCAGAGGCTGTTTGCCAAAACAAAATCTGATTGTCTACAGATCCTGGAATTAAAAAATCAACAATGATTTTAGGATCGAATACTAAAAACACAGACACAATAACTGTAAAGGCTATTATAAGCTTTACACTAGATTTTAAAAGTCTATGAATTAAATCTATCTTTTTAGAACCTATAAAATTAGCAGCTAATGCTGCAACAGCGCGATTTAAACCTTCGAAGAAAAATGATAGCAGTATGACAATACTTTGACAGATGCTGGAGATTGTAATATGCACCTCTCCTAAAGAAGTCATCATCATAAAAAATAGGGTCCAACCAACAATCTCTAGAGTAAAAAATACAGCAGGGGGAAGCCCTACTCTTATACAATTTTTAAAAACCTGAAAATTAAATGCAAATTTTGTTGTGCCATAATTTTCTCTATTTACTTTTTTGAAAAATATAAAACCCAAAATTACAGCTTGAAAAATTGTTCCTATGCAAGTAGCTACAGCAGCACCTTTTATACCCATTGGAGAGACTAAACCTTTCACACCAAAAATCAATATCCAATCCAGCATTAAATTCACAAAATTTGCGATAATCGCAATATATATCAAAAATCTGGTTTGCCCTCTTCCGATAAAAAAACCACTAAAAGCAGTCATTAAAGGATAAAAAGAGCCAAAAACCATTAAATAGCCAAAATACTGTACTTGCAGGGTGGCATATAGGGTGTTTTTAAAAAACATAGGTCCAAAAAAAAGACCTAGTGGCACAAAAATAGCCGTTGAAAAAATAGAAAACCAAATCATTTGCCAGACAGGCTCTCCAAGCTTAGAGTATAGTTTAGCTCCATTGTACTGAGCTACAAAGACCTCTGACATAACAGTCAAAACCCCAAAGCCTCCTAAAAAAGCCCAAGCAAGAGTTCCGGCATTGACAGAAGCATTTAAAGCAGCGAGAGAGAGTCTTGCTAAAAAACATCTGTCTACAAAGATCATCAAAAGAGATGCTAAAGATGATATCATTAAAGGAAGAGCAATAGTCCAAAGCTCTTTTATGCTACCTTCTTCGAATTTGGTTAAAGCTCTATTATCATCCATTATTTTTTAAGGCCCTTAAAAGCCTCATCTTATTGGCTTAAGCTAAAGTTGGCAAGTTTATTTTTGAAAAATTTAAAAAAATTAGTTGTAAAAAATCTAATTTTACTTATTTTCTAATTAGAGAAGATAATATAAGTTAATTATGGAAAATTACAAAAAGTATTTAAAATCATTAAAAAAATATGGAAGGTTTATTAACTATAATAGTAACAAAAGAGTTCACAGATCTGCAGTAGATTTCTTATTGTGGAAACTAAAATTATATAATAGCGCTGATGAAACGATTGATTTTCCGATAGATTTTTCATTTCCAAAAGTTGAAAAAAAGTTCAATTCTAATGATCCTTGGGTGATGTGGGTAGGTCACTGTACTTTTTTAGTAAAAATAAACAATCATAAGATCTTAACAGATCCGATATGGACAGATAGATGCTCTCCATTTAAATCTATAGGGCCTCAAAGAAGACATCAACCTGCTATAGATTTAGATCAGCTCTCTAATATTGATTTTGTTGTGATCTCACACAATCACTATGATCATTTAGATAAAAAAACAGTTATGCATCTGAATAAAAAGTTCCCGAAAATTAAATGGATAGTTCCAATGGGGCTTAAAAAATGGTTTAAAAAAAGAGGAATGACAAATGTTTTTGATCTAGATTGGTGGCAAAGCTATGAAGATGATTCTTTTCAAATTCATGCAGTTCCAGCTCAGCACTACACAGGAAGGTCTCTTTTAGATGGTAATAAGGTTTTATGGGTGGGATATGTGATAGAGAGTAAAAAAGATCAAAAAAAGCTATATTTTACTGGAGATACGGGCTATAATGAGATAGATTTTAAAAACATTGGTTCTAAGTTTAAATCTATGGATCTTTGCTTAATTCCTATTGGGACATATATGCCAAGAAAATTTATGAATCCAGTACACATAGATCCCAAAGATGCTGTAAATATACATCAAGATGTAAATTCTAAACTATCAGTTGCTATGCACTTTAAAACTTTTAATCTATCTGATGAGAACATGAAACAGCCTCCATATGAGCTTTATTTAAACTTAAAAAAGCAAAATGTATCTTTAGATAATTTTAGAGTCTTAGAGATTGGAGATCATCTCAATTGGTAAAAAAAATTTTGTTATCATTTAAAGTAAAAATCTATTGTTTTATTCAGTGGTTAAAAGAGTGGAAATTTTATCTAAACCCAAAATTTTTACTTTTTGATCTTAGCTTTTCATTTATCTATCTTTTTTTGAACCCCTATAGAATCTCTAGAAAATTTTTAGAAAAAAAATTTGATCAAAAGATTTATGATTATGGAGAAACTCCTCTTTTAGAGATGGAAAAAATTGTAAAAATTTTAAATCTCAAAAAAAATGCAACTATTTTAGAGCTAGGCTCTGGTAGAGGAAAAACAAGTTTTTGGCTTAATTTTTTTTGTAAATACAATATAATCGCAATCGAGCAGATCCCAATTTTTGTAAATATTTCAAATTTTTTTATAAAACTTTTTAAAGTCAAAAAATTAAAATTTTTATGCTTAGATATGTTTGAGTATGAAATTAAAGACATAGATGTAATCTATCTTTATGGCACAACTCTTTCAGATGACAAAATTCAACTTTTAATAAATAAGTTCAAAAAACTCCCATCATATGTTAAAATTATTACCATTAGTTATGCATTAGATGAATATGACAAAAGTTTTGTTTGTTTAAAAAGTTTTGATATATCTTTTGCTTGGGGAAAAACCAAAGCTTATTTAAATATGAAAAGAGGATAAATATGCGATTTAAAAAGTTAAATGATGGAAATGAAATTCCTATGATAGGAATAGGAACATGGCAGCTAACTGAACAAGAGATTGGTATAAACGCTTTAAAATACGCTTTAAAAATAGGCTACACCCATATAGATACAGCAGATATTTATGGTAATCAGGATATTGTAAAAGAGGCTATTAAAGGAAAAAATAGAGAAAAGCTCTACATTACATCAAAACTTTGGAGAGAATTTTTAGATCCAAAACTCGTTGAGAGTGAATGTGACAAAGCGTTGATGGAGCTTGATTTAGATTATTTAGATTTATATCTCGTTCATTGGCCAGATAGAACAAAACCTTTAGCTGAAATCTCCTATGAGATGTCAAAACTAAAAGAAAAAGGTAAACTAAAAAGTTTTGGAGTTAGCAACTATACTATAAATCATTTGCAAGAACTTTTAGATCAAGGTATAAAAGTTGCTATAAATCAAGTTGAATTCCATCCCTTTTTAAATCAAAGCTCTCTTTTAGATTTTTGTAATCGTCACTCCATTAGCGTTACAGCTTATTCACCACTAGCTAGAAGAAAAGTCTTTCATGATCCAGATATCAAACAAATCTCAAAAAAATACTCTAAAACAGGTGGACAAATAGCTCTTAGATGGCTTATTCAAAAAGATATCGTTGTAATTCCGAAAGCTTCATCTGAAAAGCATATTAAAGATAATTTCGAGATTTTTGATTTTGAGCTATCAATCTCCGATATGCAAAAAATAGATGAGATTGGAAAAATAAGACCTAAAAGGCTTATCAATCCTGAATTTGGTGATTTTGAGTATTGATTTTTCTTTAATAATAATACAAAAAAACTGTATTTAACGCTCATTTTCCACAACTCTTCTAACACAAGCCTCTTATTATAAGTTATATAATAAATGCATTCGACAAATTTGTCGACTGACCATTAGACAAATTTGTCCAATAAACTTTTCTATCTATTGTCTGTTCATTTTTTTTACTTCACGATTTGAAACAGTTTTAGTATTGATCTACTAAGATCATTTATTTATAATTCTGTAAATATTTTTACAAAAAGGCTCTTTTGATTATGAAAAGATTTAAAACTCGACAGGTTTTGGTAGGCAATGTTGCAATTGGGGGATCTAATCCTATTCGTATACAATCCATGACAAATACTAAAACTGAAGATGTAGATGCAACGGTTGATCAAATTCTAAAGCTTCAAGATGCGGGCTGCGAGATTGCAAGAATGACAGTGCAAGGAAAAAAACAAGGTTATGCCTTAGAACATATTAAAAATAAACTTTTGAAAAAAAACTGCAAAATTCCACTAGTTGCAGATATTCATTTTTATCCACCAGCTGCGTATATAGCTGCAGATTTTGTTGATAAAGTTAGAATCAATCCAGGAAATTTTGCTGAAAAAAGAGCTGTTTTTCAAAAAACTATTTTAACAGAAGATGAATATCAAAAAGAGCTTGAGAACATTGAAGAGAAACTTTTCCTATTAATTGAAAAGCTGAAAAAAAACAAAGTAGCTTTAAGAATAGGCGTAAATCACGGATCTTTATCAGATCGGATAATGACAAGATATGGAGACAGCGTTGAGGGGATGGTAGCATCTGCAATAGAGTATACAAAGATTTGTCAAAAGTTAGATTATCACGATATTATCTATTCTATGAAATCCTCATCATCTTTTGTTACAATTGAAGCTTATAGAGCATTAGTCAAAGAGATGCTCAAGCTCAATCTTGATTATCCTATTCATTTAGGGGTTACAGAAGCTGGTGATATTGAAGATGGCATTATCAAATCTAGTGTAGGTATTGGAGCTCTTCTTTTAGACGGCATTGGAGATACAATTAGAGTATCTTTAACAGCAGATCCAACTGAAGAGATTGAACCTGCAAAAATTCTAGCTCATCTCTCATCAACTAGATCAAAAACAAGCTTACAAAATCTAGATTGTAAAAAGAGATCTACAAACAAAAAAGTAACTTTAGCAATAAAAACAAAACTTGAACATTTACAAGATGACAAAATATCAATGGTTGATATTTTTTATTTAGAAGATATAGCGCCTACTCAAAAAAATCTTCATCTTATTAAAAAACTAAAATCTCAAAATATAACTCTTATATCTAAAGATGATTTTCCAGATGTTTTAAAAGTTTGTACTTTAAAAAATATTTCTCAAAATCCAAATGAAAAATTTGCACTAGAAGTGAGTTTTGAAGATAGCTTTGAAAATATAAAAAAAATCAATCCTTCTTATCTAATTTTTAAACCAAATACTTCTAATAGCACTGTTGATGAAATAAGAGAATTCATCTTCTTTTTACAAAATAACGATATAGATATTCCAATTATTTTAAATCTACAATATACAGGCTCATTTGAAGATATAAAAATATTAGCCTCTAGCGAACTGGGCTTAATCTTATATGAGAAGTTTGTAGATAGTATTTTACTTGAAACAAACAGCTCAAAAATAGACAACTTAGATCTTAGTTTAAATATATTACAAGCATGCAATCTTAAAAAACATAAAACAGAATTTATTGCATGTCCAGGATGCGGTAGAACTCTTTTTGATATTCAAAAGGTACTGAAAAAAATAAAAGAAAAAACTCCTAATATGCCAGATCTTAAAATCGCAGTTATGGGTTGTATAGTAAACGGGCCAGGGGAGATGCAAGATGCTGATTTTGGCTATGTCGGCTCCGGAGAAGGCAAAATAGATCTTTATATGCATAAAAAATGCATTGAGAAAAACATCGATGAAAAAGATGCTGTTGATAAGTTAATCTCATTAATTGAAAAGCATACAAATAAAGAAAAAGTTACTTTATAGGTTTTTAATAAGAATCAAAAATCCTACAATACTTTAAGATAGTCTTATAATTATAAATAATTTATGAAGGAAGCAGAAGAACAACAATCGCCTTCCTTAGTTTGTACTAAGATTCTTCAGAGGATTTTCTCATTTCCCATAAACTTTCTTTTGCTTTATTTAAAATTTCTTGAAAATCTACCAAATTAAAAAGCCATTTCCCTTTTTTCGAAGGTGAATATATTGAAATTTGTAAATTTTCGAATCCTTTTTCTTGTGTTATAATTGCCACAAACTGGTTTTCAAAATAAATTTCAGCACAAAGCTCTTCATATTCTTGATCACTAGATATTATTATCTTAAATTTTTTTGTCATTTTTGTTACTTTCTTGGTTGTAAAAATCCCATAAAATTATTATTCATATCAAATCTAGCTCCTTTTCCGTTTGGTTCAAAAACATCTATACCACCAAATCTATTATCATAATAAATAGATTTTTTATCATTCAAAATACTTTCTAAAAGTTTTTGTCCTTGTTGATTGATTTGTTTTGTATTGCCTAATGGTTTAGGAAATATACTACCTTCTCTACCTCCGTGTTTCGCAAATGCTCTTCCCGCCTTTGTAAGGCCCGCTCTATCAAGTGATTTTCCTGCATCAGAAAGTTTTTTTATATTAAAATTCCCTTTTAATAAAGGGCTTGGAGGAGGAAGAAATGCTATAGACCAATCTTTTTCTCTATATTCTTTTGCTTCTTTCGTATAATCCTCTGATTGATTTACAGCAAATATCTGATCAATCTTTTGATGACAATCAGATACATTTTCTTCATAATTTTCTATAATTGTTTTTTCTAGATTTCCATATAAACTATTATCTTTCATATCATTAAGTAGTTCATCTGGAATAAATCTATTACAAATGCTACCAGTCTCATCCATGAATCTAGGAAAAAGTTTTGCATAATCTGAAACTTCATCTAAAAACTTATGAGTTTCATGAGCTGCAATCTCTCTTAGTATTTCTTTAGTCTTATCCCATAAATTTTGATTTTTTTCTGAAATATTAAAATTATTATTTTCCTGCAGATCAGCTTTAAAAGTAGTAATATTATCTTTTAAAACTTCTGCTATTATAGGTTGTTCCCTTTCTATGCTACAATTTGATACTGAATCTTGATAAGAGACCGACTCTTCATTTTCACAAATAACGGAATTATTTTTATTTTCAACTTTAAGAGACTCTTCTTGAGAGGTAGTAGGATAAGAAGGTTCTGAAGACTTTGAAGATACAATGTAATAAGTAGTTACACCCGCCACTACAACAGCAGCTGTTACAATGGCAATCGTCTTCGCATTTTTTTTAATAAATTTTCCTGCTTTTTTTACACCTTTTGTTGTTTTTTTTGTCGCATTTTTTGTAGCCCTTACTGTTTTTTTTATAGGATTTGAGCAAAAAATAGCTCTATTCCAATCGTCATAACTTGAAAAAGTAATATACTTATTATCATCATGATATTTAGGAGAAAAAGAATATTTTTCTTCACTTTCATTCTCTTTATCATCATATTCTTCTTCGCTTTCATCATCAGAAAGTAATTCAGCAATTTCTTTTTCTAATTTTTCTTCATCACCAGGCGAAACGCCTAGTCTTGCCATTTTAATAAAATAGGCATTAATAATATCTAATTCTTCATCTGTATATAATCCTTCAATTTCATCTTCATCGTTAAAGATAAAACTCTCCATCAAATCGAAAACTTCATCAAAAGTAGGTAGATCATCAATATGTAAATTATATAGACTTTCTACCTTATTTATTTTATCTAATTTTTTTATTACCTCTGGAGCTACTCTCTGACATGTTACAGATTTAATAGAAGTATTAGATGTTGTAGAAGCTTGAATTTGGGTGTTAAAAAAAATCAGAAGAAAAAAGATATTAAAAACGCGTTTAATTTGTTTCAAAATATTATCCTATGCAAAAGCTCGCATACAATAATTTATTTTTAGAAAAACATACAAGATCTTTTTTTTATTTCAGAAAACTGGAATTTCATTTTGCAATTATAATTTTTGACAGTTTTTACAAAAATGCGATGTTCTTTGATTTATTTTTAATTTTTCTATTTTCAAAAAACATTTTGGACATCTTTTTTTAGTATGAACTAAAAGATGGTTTTGATGATTTCCAAAATCCTCAAAAATAGATGCAAAATTAGATTTTGATTTTCCTAAAGATGTACCTCTATTTTTTATAGCCCTCAAAGTGATCTCTTTAATTGAAGAAAATAGATTTTTAGCATCTTTTTTTGAAACAGTATCCGCTATTTTACCCGGATGCAATTTTGATAAAAACAAAACTTCATCAACATAAATATTTCCAAGACCTGCTATAAAATGCTGATCTAACAAAAGAGTTTTTATTTTTTTTCTTTTAATTTTTAATGTTTCATAAAAATGATCAAAAACAAAATCTTTAGATAAGATATCAGGACCTAGTTTATCTAAAATACTCAAATCTTTTTGTAATAACAGCTTTCCAAATCTTCTAGGATCGTAATATACAAGCTTTTTGCCATTTTCAAAATTAATAACAATATGCTCATGTTTTTCAAGTTTATCTTTTTGATTTTTTAAAAAAATATGACCTGTCATTTTTAGATGAATTAACAAATATACAGAATCTAAATCAAATATTAGATTCTTTCCCTTTCTTAAAACATCTACAAGATATCTATTTTTAATCTGTTTTATGAAATTTGTTTTTTCTTCATTTATCAAAGTAGATGCATAAACTTTTACATCTACTATCTTTTGCCCAAAGACAGCTGAAGATATCAAATCATTTTTAATGGTTTCAACTTCAGCTATCTCAGGCATGATAAAAATTTCTTCTTATGCTGTTTTTGTTTCTGTTGTTGCTTTTTTTGTAAAAACAGAACCAACTGCTCTCCAAAAAGCATCTGTTGTAGATTTCCAAAGCGATTTTGCAAATTGTGAAGGATGAAGTACTATCACGCTGTCAAAAATAATACAAGAAGCTACAATTGTAATATAAGCTACCATTTTAAATGCAGGTGCAATTAATAAACAAAAAGCTTTTATAGCTACAGAATATATAATCGCTTGCCAAGGATGATTTAAAACCATCTGTGTATGATTTGTTAAATAACCTTTAAATGAACCCGCTATAATTGTATACCACCTAGCTTTAGGCTTTTCAGCTGTTTCAGGTTTTGGCTCTCCTTCTTTAGGTGTAACTTCTGCTGCAGGCTTTTCTGCTTCTTTCGCAACTTCTTCAGGTGCAACTGCTGCTGCAGGCTTTTCTGCTTCTTTTGCAACTTCTTCTGGTTTTGGTTCTTCTTTTTTAGCTTCAACTTTAGGCTCTGCTGCTTTAGCTTTTGTTTTTGCTTTATTCAATAATTTTTTAGCTGCAATTTCTACTTTTACTGTGAATTTTTCTTCTTTTTTTTCTTCTTTAGCCTTTCCTTCAACAGGCACCTCGACTTCTTTTTCTGCAACTTTAGCTTCTTTTTCTGCTTTTGCCTGTTCTGCCATACCCGGTAGAGCAACTCTAGCTGGAGGAATGCCTTTTATTTCCTCTGGAGCTATATCATCAGTATCCAATTGCAGAATACCTCTAACAACGCTAGTCGGTCCTCTAAATTTAACAGATCCATCATCTAAAACAGTTATATTTTCTCTAGAAATAGCTCTACCAGCAAACTCTTCACTATCATTTAAAACCTTTAAAAGCGCATCTAATTGCTTATCAGATAAAGGTTTAGGACCTACTGTTGCTAAAGCTTTTGACTGATCAGCAGCTTCTTCATGACCTGCTTTTGTTCTCCATTTTTCAAAATATGATTTTGCTGCTTGTAAACCTGGAACACTTGGCATAATAACCTCCTTAAAAAATTTTGAAAAGAAAGTAGTGTTTTTTCAAAATATAATCAACAGAAAAATAATATTATTTTTTTTCTTTGTTCCATTCATCTTTAAAACCATCTTTAAAACGCTCTTGAAAACCTTGCATTCTACGAGGTAGATCAGATTTAAAGAAAATAGCTGCAATTCTACCAAAGAAGAACCCCTCAGGATATTCAGTCTTAGAATTTACAGCTTTTTCAAGGAACATAAAAAATAGATAAGTAGCATTTTTGTAAAACTTATAATCTACATATAAGGAAGCTAAAAAATATATATAAGGGTTACAGATAAAATAAAGAGGGTAGCTTGATTTAAAAATATGAGTGACTATTGCGATAATTTTTAAAGCAATTGAATATTTTAAAGCTTTTTCAGGGGTACTTTTAATAAAATCATCAGGAGTTTTAATAAAAGCTTTAATATCTGATATTATTTGCATAAGATTTTAATCTTTAGAAGGTCTAACAGCTTCTACAAATTTTCTTCCCAAATCTACAAAAAAACCTTCTGCTTTTTTTACACTATCTAGAACACCCTTTTCTTTTTTAGATAAAAATATAGACATTACTTTATCTTTGATTTTTTCAATTACTAAGTCTTGATTTTTATATAGTGAGATGTAAACAGGGGATGAGATAGTTAAAATACTCAAAAATATAAAAAGAGAATGAGGGCTAATGACAAGCGCAAATATTGTTGAAGCTACAGCTGCAACTAATGTTATAAGAGGATTTTTTTTGGTGTTATCATCAATTTTTTGATAAGACTCAGTAGCTATTTGTTTTGTTATTTCTAAAGATAGCTCTAATAAACTCATATATTTTCTCCAATTTAATTTTGGAAGAAAATAGCAAACTTTAGGTTTTTCTCAAATCTTTTTATTTTAAGTAGCTTTTTATGCTAAAGCATCTGGTCTTGATCTAGAAAACATGCCTTGAAAAAACCCTTTAGCTCTATCGAATATAGCTCTCATACTATCTTTAATATACTGAGCGTCTTTTGCACCTTTTTCTTTAGAATTATTGCAAAAGATTTCTTTGAATTTACTATCAATTGTTTCATGAATAGCTTTTAAATTTTTAAATATAGCTACATCAAAAAATACAGAAATAGCAAAAACATATAAAGAAATTATAAGTGAAAATTGAGCTATGTAAACAGATAAAACAGTCATAGCTACAGCAGAGACTAGAGTTAGAACCGGTCTTTTTATAGCAATTTCCTCTACTTCATGATAAAAATTTTTAAAATTTTCTTTTATTGCTTTAATTGCCATTGTTACACCTTTTATTATAGTTTATTTTAAATGTACAATTACTATAACATAAAATATTGTATTTTTCAATATTAAAGAATTGTTTTAACTTGTAATTTTCGATCGATTATTTTTATTAAAATTGTTATGATATGTTTTTTATTTAAAACAAAAATTTTAATTTTATGAAAAAAAAATACGAACATCAAAAGATCGAGAAGAAGTGGCAGAAATATTGGGAAGAAAACAAAACATTTGAAGTAAAAAAAGATTCTGACAAATCAAAATTCTATGTTTTAGATATGTTCCCATATCCATCTGGAGCGGGCTTGCATGTAGGACATGTAACGGGGTATACAGGAACAGACATTATAGCAAGATATATGAGACAAAAAGGCTATAATGTATTGCATCCTATGGGATGGGATAGTTTTGGTCTTCCTGCAGAGCAATATGCTATTAGAACAGGAACCCATCCTGCAATTACAACTAAAAAAAATATCGAGACATATAAAAGGCAGCTAAAGGTTTTAGGCTTTAGCTATGATTGGTCTAGAGAGCTCGCTACATCTGATGCTACATATTACAAATGGACGCAATGGCTTTTTACTAAATTTTATGAGCTTGACTTAGCATATGAAGCTAAGATGAATGTTAACTATTGTCCTGAGCTAAAAACTATATTAGCAAATGAAGAGATTGAAGATGGAAAATCTAAAGAGGGGGGATATCCGGTTGAAAGAGTTCCTTTAAAACAGTGGATATTAAAAATCACAAAGTATGCAGAGAGATTATTAGATGATTTAGATCAGGTAGATTGGCCAGAAAATATTAAAAGATTGCAGATAAATTGGATTGGAAAAAGTGAAGGAGCAAAAATCACATTTAAAGATGAGAAAAAAGATATTGAAATCGAAGTTTTTACAACAAGGCCTGATACAATTTTTGGAGCAACATTTTTAGTGTTAGCGCCAGAGCATCCACTCGTTGATATTTTAACAACTAAAGATTTTGAAGATAAGGTTAAAGAGTATAAAAAAGTTGCAGCATCAAAAAGTGATTTAGAAAGAACTGATCTTGCAAAAGAAAAATCAGGTGTTTTTATAGGATCTTATGCAATAAATCCTGCAAATGGTGAAAAGCTGCCCATTTGGATATCTGATTATGTTTTGATGGGATATGCGACAGGCTCTATTATGTCAGTTCCAGCACATGATATAAGAGATTTTGAGTTTGCTAAAGAGTATAACATTAAAGTCAAATGTATAAGAGATCCAGATCTAACAAATCTAGATTTATCAAATCTGGATTTGTCAAATGCAGATGAAGATATACCAGAGCTTAAAGACAAGATATTAAATGGCGAAAAATGCTGGCCCGGCATTGGTAGATTAATTAACTCAGAAAACTCTGAAGTATCATTAAACGGCCTTACAGAAGATGAAGCTAAAGAGAAAATAATCAACTGGCTAGAAGAGTCTAAAAACGGTAAAAGAACTATAAGTTATAAATTAAGAGATTGGCTTTTTTCAAGACAAAGATATTGGGGAGAGCCTATTCCGATAGTTCATTTTGAAGATGGCTCTAAAAGGGCTTTAGATATAGATGAGCTACCACTTCTACCTCCTTCTATTCAAGATTACAAACCCACTGAAGAGGGCATGAGCCCATTTGCAAAACAAAAAGATTGGGTAGAAATCTTAGATAGTAAAACTCAAAAAAAGGCTAAAAGAGAGATCAATACTATGCCGCAATGGGCTGGCTCTTGTTGGTATTATTTAAGATTTATAGATCCTAAAAATGATCAAGATCCTTGGCGCTTAGATTTGGAGAAATATTGGCTACCTGTAGATATATATGTCGGAGGTGCAGAACATGCTGTACTGCATCTATTATACGCTAGATTTTGGCATAAAGTTTTTTATGATTTAAAACTAGTTACAACAAAAGAGCCATTTAAAAAATATCGCTATCAAGGACTTGTTACAGCGCCATCTTATAAACTTTTAAAAACTGGGTATGTACAAGCATCTGATGTAAAAAAAGAAAATTCTACATATACCTATAATGGTCAAAAAGTAATAAAACAGATTGAAAAAATGTCTAAATCAAAATTAAATGGAATAACTCCCGATGAATCTGTTGAAGAATATGGAGCTGATGCAATCAGACTATATGAGATGTTTATGGGACCATTTGATAAAGAGAAAATCTGGAATACAGATGCGATTAGTGGTTGCAAAAGATTTTTAAATCGCTTTTTTGATATGATACACTCAGAGAAAGTTACAAACACATCTGATGAAAAAGCTTCAAAACTATCTCACAATTTAATGCATATAGTCTCAAAAGAGATAGAAAACATGCAATTTAACACTGCAATCGCTCACTTGATGGAATTTATCAACTCTTTCACAAAACTCACCAAATACCCCAAAGAAGCGCTAAAAATGGCTATTCAGGTTCTCTATCCATTCGCTCCACATATTTCTGAAGAGCTTTGGGAGCATTTAGGAGAAACTACACCTTTAGCATACTATCCACTTTTTAAAGTAGAGCCTAAATATTTAGTAGAAGATAAAGTTACATATATTATTCAAATAAATGGAAAGCTTCGCGCTAGAATAGTGCTCTCAAAAGATACAACAAAAGATGAAGTTTTAGAGTTGGCAAAAAAAGATCCCAATGTTCAAAGACATCTTGGAGCAGATATTATTAAAACTATATTTGTCCCTCAAAAGCTTTTGAACATTGTAGTTAAGAAAAGCTGAGATGATATATAACTTTTTACTATTTTTATATTTTCTATATTCTCTTCCAAAAGTTATTTATGAATATCTATTTTTTAAAAAGAAAAAATCTGATTTTTTAAAAAGGTTAGGTTTCAAAAAATATCAATTCAATCCAAAACCTGAATCTTTAATTATTTGGATCCATGCGGTATCAGTAGGGGAGACAAAAGCAGCAAAATCTTTACTGCAAAAATTAAAATCTCAATATAAAAATTCATATATCATAATCTCGTCTATCACTGAAACTGGTCATATAGAAGCTAAAAGATCACTATCAATAGCTGATAAATTTATCTTTTTTCCATTTGATTTTTCATTTAGCGTAAATAGAGTGTTTTCTCAAATCAAACCTGATCTACTCATTTTTATGGAAACAGATTTTTGGCCAAACTTTATAAGAATTGCTAAAAAAAACAGAGCCAAAATAGTAGCTGTTAGCGCTAAAATCTCTGAAAGATCCTATCATAGATATTTAAAATTATCAAAATTTTCAAAAAGCCTTTTTCAAAATTTCGATCTGATTTTAACTCAAACAGATCTTTTTAGTAAAAAATTTGTAAAATTTGCTAAAAAAGAAAAAGTTTTTAATATCGGCAATTTAAAACTTTCAAATATTCCTAAAACATATCCCAAAAAAATATTAGATGATTATAGAGCAAAACTAAATATTCAAAATCAACACATCATTACAATAGCCTCAACTCATGAAAATGAAGAAGAGCTTTTAATCACTAAACTAAAAGATATTCCTAATACAAAAATACTAATAGCTCCTCGCCATCCTGAAAGATTTAACATCGTCTACAAACAACTCCAAAAAATTACCCCTTGTTCACTTTTTAGCAGATTAAACTCATCCAACAAAAACTCAAATATCATCTTAATAGATAAAATGGGCATACTAGATGCCTTATATCAAATAAGCTCTTTAGCAATCTTAGGTGGTAGTTTTATAAATAGGGTAGGGGGCCATAATATTTTAGAGCCTATCTTTTCAAATACTCCCGTTTTTTTCGGTCCCTACATGCACTCTCAACTAGAGCTTAAAAAACTCGCTTTAGATAATCTTGCAGCAAAATCTCTAACATTAGAGAATATAACCTCTGAGATCACAGAATATTTAAAAGATAACTTTTATCAAAATCAACTTAGATTAAATTGTACAAAATTAAAAAATAGCTATAAAAATATTCTAGACAACACTTTTGATAAAATTTACAATCTTCTTGAATCCAACTGCTAAAATAAAACTTTTAAAATCCTTATTGCTAATAAATTACATCCTTGATATATTACCAGTTAAATTTATCGCGGGGTGGAGCAGTGGTTAGCTCGTTGGGCTCATAACCCAAAGGTCAGAGGTTCGAATCCTCTCCCCGCCACCATTTCAAATAAAAGTTTTAATAAAATCCACTTGATCTAAGATTTACTCTTATATATACTAATTATTTGTTTTTGGCGGCATAGCTCAGTTGGTTAGAGCATCGGAATCATAATCCGAGGGTCGTTGGTTCGAGTCCGACTGCCGCTATTATTTTTAAATCTTATTTAGTTAGCAATTTTTACATAAAAAGCTAATACTTAATTAGTTAAAGCAATAAAAATGGTTTTTTACAATAATAATTGCATTCTATATAATTGACATATATGTCAAAATAAAGGAATGTAAAATTATGGAAAAATATCTACCTGAAGAACATATAGAACTTTTTCATCTTTATTTTTTAGAACAACTTAATTTAGTAATGGATAAAAGATTATATGTTTTGAAAGGAGGGTGTAATTTACGGTTTTTCTTAAAAAGCATCCTCTTTTGATCATCGCAAATTTTCTTGTTGAATTTTTGCAAATCCATTCTTTTCAAGATGGTAATGGGCGACTTAGTCGCATTTTGACAAATTTACTTCTCCTCAAGAAGGGTTATTTATTCATGCCTTATGTTTCTAATGAAAAACTAATAGAGGATAACAAACCAGATTATTATACGGTGCTTCGTAAAAGCCAGAAAACCTTCAAAACCTCTCATGAAACTATTGTTCCATGGCTTGACTTCTTCTTAGAAATTTTATTACAGCAATCTAAAAAAGCTATTGAACTTCTTTCTCAAGAAAATATTGAAAAAAATCTATCTGTTAAACAATTAGCTGTATGGCAATATATACAAACTGTTAATGAGGCTACTCCTAAAGAAATAATGCAAAAAACTAAAATTACCAGGCCTACTGTCAATCAAGTATTACATAAGTTAATACAATTAAAGAAAATTGAACGTCTTGGGCTTGGTAGAAATTCAAGATATCGTAAGCTATAAATATATAATTAATAGAAATTCTCATCAGTGACAATAAAGCTTTTTTTTTGTCATTAGAGGAAACATGCATACCAGGAAAAGGCAATTGTCACTAGTCGATAACATCTTAATTTTAAAAATAATTTTAAAGGCAATAGCTTTATGCTTCTTAAAAAAGTAAACAAGTGATTTACATTTTTCTTTTTTGGTTATATATGAAAAGTAAAAGCTAAAATAGGTAAATTATGCGTACAAAAAGAATTTTAGGAATAATCATAATAATTATAGGAGTTTCTTTTATAGCATCCTCTTTCTATATTAAAAGTCGTGTTACCTCAGGAAGAGAACAAATCTCTCAAGCAGAGGGCACGGTTCGCAAAGGAAAACAACTTTTCTCTTTAGATCCTATTGCAAAAGAAGCTGGCAAAGTCATAACAGATCCAATAGACAAAAAACTCAAAGAAGAATCTGCTAAGGCCGATAGATATGATACACTAGCTACTTGGTTTCAGATCATCGGTGGTGTTTTTATTGTTATAGGTGCCGGTTTAATATACGTGAGCAGAAAAAAGGAATAAAACAGAAGTATTTTTTATGAATTTTATTAAGAAAATATCTCTTTTTGCAATTGCAATGACAAGCCGCATATTTGCAAATGATTCAGATATTGCAAGTTATTGTGATCCTTGTCCGCCAAAAGAAACACCTGAGTGAGATCCCTTCTCTTATCGCTAATCTAACGATCTCAGGGCTTCTATCTAAAAGCTCATCAAAGGGTGTAATCTTCTGCAAATATTAGTAAAAGGGGACTTAATAAAAGAATAATTAAAATAATTACTTTATATTGAATTTCTTTCATATATCTATTTTAGATCACTTATATAGTTAGATTATAAGTGTCAAAAGTATATCAGATATATGATTTTAGATAAAAAAAATGAGCAATATTTTCATATTGCTCATTTAGATTTGAATTATCTTTGATATAGATTTTATTCTTACTCTTGTCTTGCGTCTAATGCAGCACCCCAAACGCTTCGTCGTCGTCAAGATCAACTAGTTGAGGAGAAAGATAGTCTAGTTTCTTCTCTTCTTCTTTCAGTTGCTCTTCTATCGCCGACTCTAGCTTCAGATTTTCTTGCATCCTCCTCATCTACCAATCTTGTATTTTCATCATTTATCGCTTTTCTTGCCCTAGCCTTTCTTATCAAGTTATTAAGACCTTTAGCTCCATATTTACCGATAAGTGTGATTACTGGACCAGATAATGTACCAACTACGATACCTGAAACTTTAAATCCATGAGCTCCGAAAATTGCTGATGTGATAAATCCTCCAGCACCATATACAGCCATACCACCTAAGATAGCTAAATCTTTTTTAGTAATCTCATCACCTTTTATCCATTTTGGTAATCTTTCAATTAGCAAATATGAACCTGCAGTTGATGCTATACCACAACCAACTCCTAATGCAGCTTGTAGGTAAGAACTATGTGCGCTAAATATAGCATGTACTGATGACACTCCTCCTGCAATAGCAAAAACAGTCATACCTAATGTAGCAACCGTCATAACAGCTATTTTAACTTTCTTTATTGTAGCTTTATCTTTGTCTAAAGCTTCTTGAGCTTTTTTTACTTCAGGATTCTCAAGACTAGCAACACCACTAGCATCGTCTCCTGCACTTGAAATACTTCTTGTACTTGCTGACATAATATTATCTCCTATGTTTTTATTATTATGTTTATTAAACTATTAACTTATTGTTAATTTAAGTTTTATTATATCTTTTTAATTTACAAGTATAATTATATGCAATTATTACATTTTAGTAAAGAAATATTCACTTGATAGTAATAAACAAATAAAGATTATTATAATTAAAAAAAATATTTACAAAGCAAGAAATGCTCTATAATTATAGATTAAAATAATGACTTTATAGGTATAAAAATAATCTGTTAAAGAATGAACTCTAAGTTCTTTATATTAAGAATGTCAAAACTCTGAGAAACAGATTGTAAAATCTGCATCAATAAAGCAGTTTCATGTAAAAAAATAATTATATAGTAATAAAAATTAGGGCAGGGGAAGAAGTAAATATTTTAATGGGTAGATTAAAAATATCTATATATAAGTACTTATTTTTTAAAGATTTAGCTCAAGATCCTTAAACCTTGGAGAAAATCACTACAAAGATCACGAATAAAAACCTTTTAAAAAGCTCTTTTCAACCCATCTAAGCTACTCTTCTTGTAGGTTTAAAACATTTATACGTAAGCGGCAGCTTATCAACAACTTACAAAAGACGTATATAGCTTATAACAAGAAGCTTACGTCACATTAACTCATTAATAATAAAAAGAAGCTGAACTAGATTTATAGATAAACGATCTTTGACTAGAAGAGGCCATAATGATAGATAACGTAAACTAAAAGAGATCTGGATTTGGTGTAATTACTAACGTCTGATAATACATGTTATGTTAAACATAAATTAAAAATATATTCTCAACTTCATTGAAGAAATCCAAAATAATTATATATTATCTATATAATCTTCAAGCATTTGATCCCTAACTTGCCTTGCAACATCACTAGGAATAGCAAAACATTTTGTTAAACAAAGTTCTGTTGAAGCAATTCTATTATACACTTCGATTATTTCATCTTTTGCTTTAGTAAGCAGATCAGTAACATCGTCTTTTAGAGCAGCGTTTTTTTCTGCATCAACTCTAATCTCATTTTGCGGATGCAAAATAGCACCATTAAATAATAGTAATTTTATTAATTTAAGATTTTTAGTTTTTACAGCAGCTACCCAAAGAGGCGTTACTTGAGATGGAAAGTCTGATGAAATTGATTTAATAGTTGTTATATTCACATCTGCACCTAGATTGATGAGTTCTTTAGCAGCTAAATATCCAGCAGCTATATCTTCACATAAAGATGCACATAATAAAGAAGTAAGACCATATCTAGTTCCCATATTTATAAGATTCTTTCCTTCAATTTCAACAATATGTTTCAACAAAAGAATATTACCCATACGAGCCGCCAAATGAACTGTCGTAAATCCAAAACAATTATGTTTTTCAACTTTGAAATTCGGAAATCTAGCAACTAAATCATCGTATGCTTTTGGAGTTGTATCTTTTGATATATTGGGAAGCACCAAATCTTTCAAATCCGGATCTTCTAAATCTGGATTTGGGAAAACGGTACATGCTCTTACACCGAGAGTACTCATATAAACATCCTTTATTTTTCACATAATTATAAATAAGAAGAAAACTATAGTTTATATTATAAATAAACAAAAGGATTAAAATCCTTTGTTAAAACAAAACAGTATACTAGACAATTATATTAATATTTTATGAAATTTATTCCCAAAAGTTATATCCTTGAGCCTCATCAGTATCTTTTCTCATTTCGCATGGGCTTTTTTCCTCTTCAGGTTTTTTTTCATCAGTTGGTTTTTGTGTTTTATCTTCAGTTGATTTTTGAGTTTTTTGCGGCTCTTTATATTTTTGACAAGCTTTTGTTTTTGTAGTTTTTGGTTTACAGCAACCTGGCTTTGTTTGAGATGCTGGCAGAGTTTTACTATCTTTTGATGTATCACTAGCATCTTTGGAAGTTTTTTGAGGTTGAGTAGTTTTATCATCAGCTGGCTTAGCTGCTGGTTTAGACGTTTGATCAGTTTGAGGTTTTGTGGGTGTTGATGGAGCTTTAGTTTGAGTAGATGTTGATGGTTTTTGAGCTTCTGCGGGAGAGCTTTGAGGTGTTTCAGATGCACTTTGAGGGAAACATTGAGTTTTTTGATCTGAAGAAGCTTTTTTAGTAGATTTACCATTCATTGGCTCAATTGTTCTATGCTCACTAGTTGGCCATTCATGTTTATCATCAGTATATTGTTGCCTTTTATCTTCTGCATCTTTACTTTTTTCTCCTTCGATATCGAAAGTATATTTATAAAAGTTATTCCCCCACCCTTTTAAATGGCCATTTTCAAAAACAAGTGGTGTGAAATTTCTAGTGATGAGCTTTGATTGACCTAGAAGAGCTGGTTCTGTTATGTAATACCAGATCTCATAGACTTTATTATCATAGAGTTTTTCTTGTGTGTTATATGGATATCCCATAACTTCTAAAACTTGATCTGGGCTCATCCCGATAGCTAAAGAAGACAAATTAATTCTATTCTCTTCTGAGATAGCTCCTGTTTTAATTGGCGCTTTAAAACATCCATTTAACAATATTATAATTGATAGAAATATAAACAGTCTTTTCATAACAACACTCTTCCTTATTTTTTATATATCTAAATTCTTATTTATTTAAAATTTTTATTTGAATTTTCTTTTTTTGATTTAAGATTAGGGATGTAGTATCTTTTTCTTTTTTTATTCTTTGCTGCAATGCGCTTTTTATCTTTTTCTTTGATATAAAAGGCTACTATTCCAAAAGGAGGCTGGATAATTTGTCTTGTTTGAAAAACCTCAAAAGATCCTTTTAAAGCTTGAGAAAAGGCATCGTTAAAAAGTTTAAGATTTAGTTTTATTGTATTTTCAATTGGTCTATTTTCTTGGATTTTTGAAAAAAGACTACCAGCTATTTTTGTCTCATTAAATAAGAGCATTTTATTAAATTTTTGAGAAACTAGTTTCACATCTTTTAAACAGAGTACTATTTTCGTATTGATAGATTTTTGAGTAGTTTCAGATGCTTTTGAAACTAAAGCTAATTTAATCTTTTTTGCACCTTTAGCATTTTGATTAAGTGCATTTTCATAAAAATATTTTATTCTATCATTTAAAACATTTGAAACTTTACTCTTGAAAATATGGTTTTCTTTTTCTAAAAATTCAGATTTATTTGGATTATCTAAAGTAGCTATTTTTTCAAGTAGATCACTATCTTGAATTTCTGTTTTTGTTGAAAAAACACTTTTGAAAGTCACATATTCAAAGCTTTTAGTAAATAAATCAAAAATGAGGTTTTCTTTGATAAAATGTAGATTTGAAATATCTTCAAAAACATCTTTTATTTTTTGATTTAATAGAGGAGTTTTAATATCTAAAAAATTTAGAGCCTCATCTTGAAGATCTACTGTGGATATAACATCTAAAACTTTTTCGAAATTCATAACTTAATTTTTTTTGAAATAAGTTATCTAAAAAGAGATAAACATTCAAATATACAAAAAAATAAATCTGACAAAAATAAATTTTCAATAGTATTTTTTTTTTGAATCTGCTTTTATAAAGAAAAAAAGCATATTTTTATGATTATTCATATTATAGCATATCTTGTCGTTGGGATCTTATCTGGAATATTAGCAGGCCTTTTAGGTATCGGAGGAGGTATTATAATCGTTCCTTCTTTGTTTTTTTTATATACCTTTTTAGATGTCGGAATAGCATCTCCTATGCATGTGGCTGTCGGAACTTCATTAGCTATTATTACTGTAACATCCGTTGTTGCTATGCTTTTATATGAAAAAAGACAGGCTATTTTTTGGTCTGTTTTTAAACAGATAAATATCCCTTTAATAATCGGAAGTTTTTTAGGAGTATTGGTTTCATATCTCTTGACAGGAGAGATCTTATCTCAAATTTTTGCTGGTTTTGCTCTTTTATTTGGAGCCTATTTTCTTTTTTTTAAAAAAGTACATAAAAGACATAAAAAACCTGAAAAATTGCTATCTATATTTTTAGGGTTAGCAATTGGAGTTTTAGCTACCATGCTCGGAATTGGCGGTGGTGTTATTGGTATGCCACTTTTTATTATGCTTCTTAGAGTCCCAAATTATTCTTTAGTTGGTACAGCTGCCACTGCAACCTTTATTACATCTTTAGTAGGAACTCTCAGTTATCTAATCACGGGCTTTAATATTATAGATAATATCCATAGCATTGGCTATATTCATCTACCCTCTTTTGCCTCTATAGGAATTATTTCAATATTCTCAGTATATTTTGGAATAAAATTAGCAGACAAACTCCATGTTCGAGTTTTGAAAAAAATATTTGCTCTAGCTCTAATAGCCACTAGTATATTTATGTTTTTTAAATAAAAAAAACTTAAATATAATTCTTAAATATTGTATAAGCTTAGATCTTAAAATAAATTTAAGGAGAACATTATGCCAAGTGTCCCAGCTATGCCTAGCGCTAGTATACCTATGCCAGAGAGAGTTGAGCCTAAATCTCACGAAACAAATGAAAAGCCTAAACCCGAAGGTATTTGTATAACATTAGCTAAAATTGTAGATCAAAGCGCCAAAAACATTCTTAGAACTATTAGACAATTTTTTATGTATCTAGCTTTGACTGTTGAAAGTTTAAAACATAGTAAGCCAATTCTTAACATGATTAAATTTATGCATATCAGTGAAGGTTCTTTTGCTTTTAAAGATTTTATTAAATCTAGTTTTATACTTTTACATGACATAGTTACTATTACAAAAACAGGGATTAAAGATACTGCTTGGACTATAAAAACTCATACTTTTGATGTTGTATGGAATACATTTAAAGTTTTCAAAGCTTTAGCAGCTAACAGCGTCTATACTTTAAGTGCTAAATACATGCTTCCTTTAACTGGAGTTGGTGGAGCTGCTTTTGCTTTAAACTCTTTTTC
>SDBU01001731.1_pt1 | contig 30264 bp, 25 predicted proteins | sample 2277071 | NCBI WGS metagenome assembly SDBU01 (sample SAMN10397929, study PRJNA504765) | marine sediment metagenome | isolation source: marine sediment core GS08_GC12, 126 cmbsf | place: Arctic Ocean: Gakkel Ridge, Loki's castle | collected 2008 | reverse complement strand
GTAGCCATCTTCTGCTCCCAGACAACTTCGCCGGTTTCCCGATTGAGCGCAAGAAGTCCTCGACGTGAGACCAAGAGCAAGACTAAATCCTCATAAAGCTGCGGGCTAGCGTAACATGACCAAGCGTCGCTGCTTTCTACCTTCGCATACCATCGCTGTTTCCCTGTTTCTAAGTCGTAAGCGGCATAGCCTGAACGAGCGCCAGCGTAAACAGTTCCTTCACCGATAGTTGGAGAGGTGTAGACCCATCGCTCTGGATAGCCGGGCAAGTCAACCTGCCACAGAACCCTACCTGACGCTGTTTCGATGAGATATACGCGACCGGTTATGGAGACTGCCGCACACCATTCATTAGTTGCCGCGACGCTGTTTTTGATGGAAGCATCGGTAGCTGCGCGCCAGCGTTTTTCTCCAGTGGAAGCATCTAGGCAACAGACGCCCTGTCGCCCACGATGTTCTTCATCCCACAGGCTCAAAATTAGGTTATCTCCGTCGCACACCGGTGCTGCCCGGTGCAATCCTGTCTCCAACCTTTGCTGCCAACGGAGATGCAAGACTTCGTTATCTCGGCCACCAAGTCGAATCTCCGATGGGCTATCGGACGTCGGCAGCGACAAATTTGATTCAGAAAGCGCGTTCCATTCCATCTGTATTCCGCTTGGGCTGAACGTTACTCGGCGATAGCCGCGAGGTGTGGTGTCGATTCCCCCAAAGCAGAGTGACTGTGTGGCGGCGACTATTATCTTTTTATATGTAAATACTTTGCTCGAATGCCAATGTCCGTAAAGCACCAACGACACGTTGTAACGTGAAAACTGCTCCAAAAAATTGGTCTGCGGCGGTGTGTGGAGGATGAGAATTATCTCTCGGTTCTTTGGTTGTTGCGCTATATCCTGCCAAAGCCAGCGTTCCTTCCGCTGCCTATCCTCTGCTGAAAAGAAATGGTCTTCGGCCGGGTAAAGTATGAAATGTCGTCCGCCCCAGTCGAAACTGTAGTAGGGCGGACCTAGCACGTCCTCATAGTGGCGCGTGAATGTTGTGCCGGCCTCGCCCGCGTGCCGCTCCTCATTTCCATCGTGACCGCCAAAAAGTGAGAATACTGGTATTTCCACCGTCTGGATAGCTTCCCGATAGCTAGTCAACTCTTGATATTCCCCCCGATTTGTCAAATCACCACTGGCGATAATAAAGTTGGGTTCGGCAATTGCCACCAACCTTTGTAAATCCCGCGCCAACAACCTACCTTCCGTAAGTCTACCTTCGCCTGCCATAACGTGTGTATCACTGATGTGTGCTAGCGAAAAAGTTTCACCGGCGCTTTGAGGCGTTGGCACCAACTCAAAATCCACATCGTCGCGTGAATCCGTCCACGTTTTCGTAGGTCGGAAAAAAGTTTCAATGGGTTTGAATCCATCTGGTATCGTCACAAAAATAAACCGATGTTGCTCCGGTTCTACTTGCAACGTATATCGTCCCAAAGAATCTGTCTGGACAATTGTCTCTCCGTTGGACACCGATACATTGCCTAGTCCACGTTCAGAACACGCTTGTCGCACTTGTCCTTGAATCTGAATTAATATTCTTTGCGGTGATGTAATCATAGAAAACTGGCGACGGAAACCTCGCCGTTCAGAAGCGGCTTTGGGCTGTCTGTCGCCTTTCTCCTTTTTTGGTTTGTTTCGTCCACCTGTGCCAACTTCAAGCGGCAAACTGGTTGCTTGTAATCGCCGATAGATTTCCCAACGTGTAACATTTCCCATTAATAATTATACCAATTTTTTACTCAAAATGGGATAAAAAATTCCTTGAAGTTTCCTTGAAATTGTTTTACTTTGCCTACGTTTGTAAAAAAACAAAAAAAGGCGACCCCGAGCATCGGGGGGTCGCCTTTTTCATGGAGGTGTAAGGTGAATATTAGCTTGATAGAATTTTATCCACTTCTTCCTTATCAGATTCCATTACATAGGGTATGCCTGTGACTTCAGCGGATTCTTTTGTCAACGCTACAATGTCATCTCGGCTGATATGTTCGATGGCGAACTTGCGCGCGCCGGCCATCAACTGCTGTAATCCCGCGCTAATGCGGTCACAGAAGGTATACATTCCGATAGCACCGAGTGGGATGTTTTTGAATTCGTCACCGTATTCAGATTTGAGTTTGAACGCGCCGACAAAAATATGCATTGGGTCATCGCCGTATTTGGCAATATCTCTTGGGAGTTTGTCTTCTTCTAGCCATTTAGCGATATTTTTTCCCACCATCGCAGGAATCATAGTTGCTCTACCCATGCAGACTGCTTTCACGTAGGGCGCGCCTAGAGCGAGAACTTTGAAAACATGGTCTTCCAGCGAGAATCCTCCAGCGATTGCGATGTCCGGCACGAACGCTCCTTGTTCATCTAATCGTTTTGCGTATTCGTAAGCCAGTGATTGCAGATAGATTGTTGGAATGCCCCATTCATTCATCATGCGCCACGGGCTCATTCCTGTGCCTCCGCCTGCGCCGTCGATTGTCAAAAGGTCGAGTTTTGCGTTGGAAGCGAATTTTATCGCGCGTGCTAGATCAACAGGACGGTATGCGCCTGTTTTCAACGTGACGTATTTTGCGCCAAGTTTTTTCAGGCCTTCGACTGCTTTATAAAACCCATCTTCTTCTACCATGCCTAATCTGGAATGGCGTTCAAATTCTTTAAAGTCACCCTGTCCAAAGGCTTCCTGGACGACTTCGTCTTTCGGCTGGGGCAGTACAATGTAGCCCCGCTCATCAAGTTGCAATGCCCTCTCCAAAGATGGCAATTTTACTTCGCCGCCGATGTCCTTTGCGCCCTGTCCCCACTTTAACTCGATGGCTTTAACTCCCAATTCGATGGCTAACTCCGCAACTCCGAGACGAGTATCTTCTACGTTAAGCTGGACGAGTATTTCACCATATCCGTTCTGCCATTTTTGGAAAGTGCGCACTCGTCGTTCCATTTCGGGCGATTTAACTACTCGTCCATTTTTCACTTCAGCATCGGGGTCCATTCCGCAAACATTTTCCCCGACCACTACCGTAATCCCTGAGATAGCGGCTCCTATAGCCATATGTTCCCAGTTAATCCGGGCAATCTCAGTAGAGCCGAGAGCACCTGTGAAAATAGGCAGCTTCATCTTGACCTTTTCTTCCGCGCCAAATTCTGTTTCTACGTTGACAGCAGGGAATATTGCTTTGTCCGAATCGGCTTCTATGCCAACTGCGCCGACACAGGTGCCTTGGATATTTAGATGTGAATAATCTACAGGATAATCTTTCGTCGCACCGGCAGTGACTTTAGCAAAAGGTTGTGGATAGAGGATTTCTCTTCCTCTAAGAGCGGATTTGCCAACTTCACAAAATCCAGGACAACCGTCCAAACAAACTGCGCAAATTCCTGAATATGGCACGACATCAGCGATGCGGTTTCTCGCGCCTACCGCAGCACTTGCATTTATTTTATTGCTGAAACTCATTTATTATTTCCTCCAGAGATAAATTGAATAGGTTACCTTTTTCCTATCCTCTTTTTAGGGTATAAATCATGATGAGGTTTATTATATCTGTATAGAAACACTGATAAATAACAATGTTATCCAGACAAGATTATTTTATGACAACTTGGATGTAGGCAACCTATTTCCGATATGTAATTTGAATATAAAAAATTCCTCGCTTGGCGAGGTAATTTTTTAGGTAATCGGTAATCCTCTTCCTACAAAGGTGAGGAAATTATACAATAAATTGATATTTTTTGTCAAGAGAAACTTTTGTGTCGCTGAAAGAAAATGCGGGGGTAGGCTCAACATTTAAAAACGGAAAACGGAAAAATTGGAAGGGGATTGAACCCAGAAAGCCAGACAACCAGAAACTCTGACAACCGGACTCCCGGACAACTAGAAAGCCGGCAAAAGATTAAAACTAAGATTAAAACAGGTTTTTTAGTCTTTAGTCTTTTGCCGGTTGTCCGGTTGTCAGGGAAGCCGGCTTTCCGGTTGTCCGGTCAGAAGGGGGCTTCTGCGACGAAAAGAGCTAAACGTCATAGTATAGATAAAACTCATAAGGATGTGGACGTAGTCTAATTGCATCGACTTCATGTTCGCGTTTATAGTTTATCCAAGTCTCTATGACATCTTCTGTGAAAACATCTCCTTTGAGAAGGAATTCGTAGTCATTTTCCAAAGCGTCCAACGCTTCTGCGAGCGAAGCAGGAGTAGATTTAATTTGCCCTGCTTCTTCCGGCTCCAAATCGTAGAGGTCTTTATCCAGCGGCTCGCCTGGATATATTTTATTTTGGATGCCGTCAATACCCGCCATCAACATTGCAGCGAAGGCGAGATACGGATTACAAGATGGGTCAGGCGGGCGGAACTCAATGCGTTTGGATTTTTCCGACTTCGAGTAGACAGGGATTCTCACGCATGCGCTTCTATTCCGTTGCGAATATGCTAGATTGACAGGTGCTTCGTATCCAGGAACAAGCCTTTTATATGAATTTGTCGTGGGCGCTATGATGGCGCAAAGAGCATCTGCATGTTGGAGCAATCCGCCGATATAATACATCGCTGTTTCGCTCAACAACGAATAACCCTGTGGGTCAAAAAAGATGTTCTTGTCCTTTTTCCACAAGCTTTGGTGTACGTGCATGCCTGAACCGTTGTCACCAAAAAGCGGCTTCGGCATAAAGGTTGCCGTCATATTGTGCTTTTTCGCTACGTTTTTGACGATGTACTTGTACAACATTGTTTTATCAGCCATCTCCGTCAGTGTGCCAAAACGTATGTCTATCTCGCATTGTCCCGCTGTAGCTACCTCGTGGTGATGAATTTCCACCTCTATGCCAACTTCCATCATCTTTAAAATCATTTCAGAACGAATATCCTGCAAGCTATCGGTGGGCGGCACGGGGAAATATCCTTCTTTCCATCGGGGTTTGTATCCCAAATTGGGGTTCTCTTCTCTGCCAGAATTCCAGATGCCCTCTTTGGAATCTATAAAATAGTATCCCGAATGCTGATTTTGGTCGTATCGAATCCCATCAAAAAGATAGAATTCAGCTTCTGGCCCCCAGTAGCTTATATCCGCTATTCCTGTCGATTTCAAATATGCCTCCACCTTCTGTGCGATATACCGGACGTCCCGCGTGTAATTCTCCAATGTAATTGGGTCTTTTACATTACAAATCATACTCAACGTTGGAATTTTACAGGCTGGGTCAATTATTGCAGTAGATGGGTCAGGAAATAGAAGCATATCACCTTCCTGTATCTTCTGGAATCCACGAATGCTGGAACCGTCGAATCCAATTCCTTCCTCGAAAGGCTCTTCCGTCAATTCGCACGCAGGAATAGAAAGATGTTGCCAAATCCCCGGCAAGTCGATGAATTTTAAATCGATAATCTTTATGCCTTCTTGTTCCACAAAGGCTATTACTTCAGTTGGCGTCATTTTATTATTTTATCCTTCTAAAATGGTCAAAGTACTGTATGGCAGTCTCCTATGCTGCCGCTAATGAGCGAATACTAAAAATTTCATTTTCAGTTAACAGTGCAATTGCTGACTTCGGTACAGTTATTACATCTATTGTATCACCAAGCGCATTAAATGTTTCTAATGAATATCCATCTTCATCACCAGTAACAGGATGATGCTCAACAATAGTTGCAACGTCACCTTTTTTCAATCTTTTCTCAGGAATATCTTTTAATAAAACAACTTCTTCACTATACTTGTATTTCATTTACTTTTGTCTGGATACGTAGTGATGAACTTTGCGTCCTCCGTTGCAGTTTCTTTCATCTTTGCCCTTTTGCCCCCTTGCCCCCTTGCCTCTTATCCCTTAACGGTCACGTCCTTTCGTAAACTCAATGCTCAATTGTTGCGCATCTTGACCGTTGAATTCAATTGGATAGTCGCTGTCAAAGCAAGCAGTGCAAAAGTTCATAGGTTTCTTTACACATGAAAGCATCCCTTCAATGCTCAGATAGCCCAGAGTATCTGCACGAATATATTTCCTAATCTCTTCAATTGTATGTTCGCTTGCTATTAATTCCTTGTGAGTAGGAGTATCAATGCCGTAGAAACATGGAAACCGATTTGGCGGTGATGAAACGCGAAAATGAATCTCTTTTGCCCCCGCTTTTCTCATGATTTTTATCAATTGTCTGCAACTGGTGCCGCGCATGATAGAGTCATCAACAACAACTACTCGTTTGCCTTCCAAGACATTTCTTATAGGGTTCAACTTAATTCGAACCATAAATTCGCGCATCTTTTGAGATGGTTCGATAAAAGTGCGACCAACATAGGCATTTCTAGCGAGACCGAATTCAAAAGGAATGCCGGATTCCTCAGAATATCCTTTGGCGGCGATAGAAGCGGAATTGGGCACAGCGATAACAATATCCGCATCGGCGGGATGTTCCCTCGCCAACTGACGCCCAAATTCTTTTCGCGGTCGATGGACAAGTTCTCCAAAAACCATGCTGTCGGCTCTCGACAGATAAATTAACTCGAATATACAAAAAGCGCGAGGATGGCTGGGAGAAGCTATTTGCACAAAACGCACTCCCTCTTGCGTAATGATAACCATTTCGCCAGGTTCGATTTCTCTAATCGCCTTTGCGTCTTCAATGACATCGAACGCACAAGTTTCCGACGCGAGCAAATATGCATCATCCAATCTCCCCAACCACAAAGGTCGGAAGCCGTAAGGGTCGCGAGCGCCGATGAGCATCTCATTCCCCATGAATAAAAGTGAATAAGCACCGCTTATAAAAGATAAGGCATCCGCAATTTTATCTTCTGGAAAGATTTGGGAGGAACGAGCTATGAGATATGCTACCACTTCTGTGTCGGAAGTCCCCGCAAAAATAGCTCCTTTCTCCTCTAATTCTCTTCGTATTAAAGGCGCATTGACGAGATTTCCATTATGAGCGATGGCAAGCGGCCCCATTTTGTACCGTCTAACGAATGGTTGAGCGTTCTGTAATGTACTGCTCCCCGCTGTAGAATAGCGATTGTGTCCGATGGCAAGATGGCCATTCAATTGTTCCAATTCGCCGTTGCCAAAAACGTTGACGACCAAACCCATGCCGCGATGCTCATGGAATTGAGCCCCATCGGAACTTACAATACCCGCGCTTTCTTGGCCTCGATGCTGCAAGGCGTAAAGACCTAGATAAGTCAATTGCGCGGCATCAGGATGGCCAAATATCCCAAAAATACCACATTCATCCTTAGGTTTTTCATCATCTGTCAAAAAGCGATTTGCAAAAGTCAAGATGCTTACCTCCAAAACGGAAGACGGATGTCAGAAGACGGATGTCGAAAAGCAGAGGTACTGTTTTCCATTCTCCGTTTTCCGTTCTCCGTTTTCCGTTCTCCGTCCTCCGTTCTCCGTTTATTGTCCTATCCAACAATAAAGGCAAAGGTCTTGTTTCGGCAAACCAATCGCCTCAATCATGTCCTCCAACCTTTGATATTTTAGAGTGGTCACATCTAAATCCTTCCTAATCCATTCTATCATTTGGCAATATTTCTTTGAATCAACATCGAGATACTCGCTCACATCTTCTAAATCACAGTCTTCCAAAGCCCGAATTGCCCGACGGGCAGCTAGCTCATGAAAAGCCCTGGTGGAAAGAAGAAACTCGCAGGGGAACATAAGAGGCGGACAAGCAGGACGTAAGTGAAGTTCTTTAGCACCATTTTCCCAAAGCTGACGAATTGTCTGATTACGGAGTTGGGTTCCACGAACAATTGAATCTTCGCAAATAATAATTCGTTGCCCTTCAATCACTTCTTTAATAGGGCTGAGCTTCATAGCGGCGATTAAATCTCTCTCTTCTTGAGAAAGAGGTGTATAGCTTCTGCCATAAGCAGCGCTATATTTTACAAAAGGCCGTCGCCACGGAATACCAGCTTCCATAGCATATCCTATAGAATGTCTTGTGCCTGAATCTGGAATTCCAGCAGCTAAATCGGCTTGCACATTATCTTTTCTAGCTAAAGCCCTACCACAACGCTCTCCAGCTAGCTCAACTGAAATACCCTCATAATCAGAGGCGGGATTACCAGTATAGACCCAAAGAAAAGCACAAACTTGTTTTTTTTCTTGTGGTGGGTTTTTCTGAACAATCTCGTGAGGGCTTATTAAGACTATCTCGCCTGGTCCTAAATAAGTCTTTGAATTAAAACCCAAATTAGAGAAACCACAGTTTTCTGAAGCGATTGCGAAAGTACCAGGCTTTTCTCCAATAACTAAAGGTGTTCTCCCTAAGCGGTCACGCGCTGCATAGATGCCTTCTTGAGTCAAAAGCAAAATCGAGGCTGAACCCTCAATTCTTTCAAAAACATTGATAAGCCCTGAAACATAGTCGGTTTTTTGGCAGATTAATTTAGCAATTACCTCGGTGGAATTAATTTCGCCGCCACTACCTACTTCAAAAGGATGTTCCGTGAAATCAGCAACTAAGCGCTCCAAATTACGAACCAAGCCAGCAAATATCACCGCGAAATCCCCAAGCCGAGAATGAATTAATAAAGGTTGGGGGTCACGGTCAGAAATAACGCCAATACCTTTGTTTCCTTTCCACGCCCCTAGTACATGACGAAACTCTGTTTTAAACTGGCCTTGCTGGTCTAGATTGTGAATTTCGCGCTGAAGATTATCGTTCCAAACAGCCATACCCGCTTTTTCAGTACCCATATGGGACTGATAATCCGTGCCATAGAATACATCCTGGACACAGTCGTTCTGAGAAATTGCGCCAAACAAACCACTCATTTCTTATTCCTCCTGTTTATCTCAACGGGTGGTACAATTAGTGTAAAATATTGACCTCAAATGGTGACAAATAATATTTTCTTTATTCGCATTTCATAACCAGGGCTGGGTAACTTTAAGAATCAGAAATTAGAAAGCTTCGCCCGTTCGATAATCTCGTCTTGAATCTCTCTGCTCAGAATTGTAAAATGTTCAAAGGCGATGGCATCTGCCCCTTCTGGAGTTACCTGATTACTCAACATCCCAATCCAATAATCTTCTTTCACCCTCTAGAGATTTGATGTCGGTGATATCCTGGGATACTTCCAGGGTCCCGCGGAAAGCGCCTTCATCGTCGCGCACCGCGAAATAGCGGATGTAAATGAGCCTCTCCTTTAGCTGAATCCAGAAGTCAGCATTGTCTTTGGTGCCGGCCTTGAACTCGCCGACGATTCGCTTCACCACGTCTAGGCTCTTGGGCGGATGGCAGTTCTGAACTTTTCTCCCAATAATGCCGGGGCTTCTTGGGAAAAGGCGTTCTTTGCCGGCGGAGAAATATCGTACCTGATCATTTTCGTCCACAAAGGTCATGTCCACCGGCAGGTGCTTCAATAAAAGGTTGACCTGGTCTACGGTCATCCGTCCTGTATCCAGCTCAAGCAGGTCGGCATCCTTTTCAGCTTGGTCTTCATCGACCGCAGCTTCTGAATCGCTCGTTGCCCTCGGCCAATCCACGGCAGGTTCGGTAAAGGCATATCCAATATCATTTTCGCCCTTTCTGATATCGACCCAGTCCGACTCGTCGAGTGCCTCCAGAGAGAGGGGAAAAAGGATGTGGTTCTCCTTGTAGACCATATCCCCGATTGCCTCGGCGCATAGTGCCCCCCTTTCGAGAAAGGCCTTGAGGTCCTGGCTCTCAAAAGATTCCTTGGTCTGTTTCAGTTTTTCGCGGATGTCGTCGTGGACGGCCCACATGACCTGGGGCGGAGCAGAGAGCCCGTGCTCTTCAAGAAAAGGAAAGAGTTGGTTTTCCTTGCGCTGGTAATGAATTTCAACCTGGGAAAGTATATCTATCGCTTCCTGTAGAGGCTGTTTCAGTTCGTTGAGTTTTTCCAGTGTATTATCGATTCGGAGTTGCTGGAGAAGCAGGCTCATATCGGCTACCGCGTTCGTGAATACCTTGTTTTCCTCCAGGAACGTATGGACTGGGTGCCCTGCCGGGGCATCGGGAATGTCGCTCTCATCCAGCGCTTCCTTGAAAAGGCTTACATGCAGCTCGGCCAGCCGCTTCACTTCTTCGGTTGGCATTCCCTCCTTGATGAGTTGCTCCTCCATTGCAGCTATCTCCCTCGGCTCCACATCGGCGATAAACTCGTCGAACCGTTTCTTCACCTCCCCGAAGGGAGCGCCTTTATGAAGGTCGAGGATGATTGCCTTCAGTTTCGCGGTTTTCTCGGCGCTGGGGGAACTCTCTGCCTCTCCCCCTGTTTCAATCTCCGCGGCTTCGCCGATTCGGTTTTCGACCTCGGCGGCTATGTCCTTGATGAGCGTGTCCAGTGGTATCTCGCCAATCCCGGCGACTCGCTTCAGAGTGGCCATCTTGCCAATCGCAGCCCGCATCACCTTGTTCTTCAGCAGCTCAAACTTCGGGTTGTAGCCAACTAGGAAGTCGACCAGAAACGGGTACGTGTTTAGCAATTGGCTAATCGTAGTTTTTGACGATATTTTCATCGAACCTTCCTCCGTTGATTTATACTTACCTAGCTTCTCTAAAAAAGAGCATTTATTGCGTCTAATCGGTTCAAATGCTAGACTTATTAAATTTGCCTTATCCCTCGAATCCACATAGAGTTCACAAATCGTACTACCCAGCAGAAACGCTGTATTTGTTGGTAATAGGCAATCTTCGGTCTTTGCCAAACGCTCTCGGCGTTATCTTTATCCCAGGCGGACTTTGTCTGCGTTTATATTCATTTCTGTTCACCATTCTAATAACTTCTCTTACAATATCCTCTGAAAATCCCATGGCAACAATTTCATCAAAACTCCTATCTTCCTCGACATAAGCCTGTAAGATTTGGTCGAGGATTTCATAAGGCGGCAGGCTATCACTATCTTTCTGCTCAGGGCGTAATTCAGCGGATGGTGCTCGTTCTATGATGCTCTGCGGGATAGTCTCTCCATCAGAAAAAGAATTTCTAAAAGAAGCGAGTTGATATACCAATATTTTAGGCAAGTCTTTAATGACAGCAAATCCGCCCGCCATGTCTCCATAAAGTGTGCAATAGCCGACGCTCACCTCGCTTTTGTTTCCTGTGGTCAACACAAGATATCCGAATTTGTTGGACAACGCCATAAGGATGTTACCTCGAATTCGAGCTTGGATATTCTCTTCGGTGATGTCTCTATCGCACCCCTCAAATGCGTCAGAAAGAGTCTCTAAATATGCATGGAAAACATCGATAATCGGAACGACGAGAAATTTTATCCCCAGATTTTCAGCAATATTCTGAGCATCTGATTTTGTCTCTTCTGAAGAATATTGAGATGGCATGGAGACGCCAACGACGTTCTCTTTGCCCAGCGCATCCACAGCGACTGTCGCAGTCAGAGAAGAATCAATCCCACCGCTGAGTCCTATCACGACTTCAGAAAACCCGTTCTTTTTAACGTAATCTCTGGTCCCAAGCACTAAGGCACCGTATATCTCCTCCAGACGGCTCATCTCACTTCGCTCTCGTTTTTCAATAGGCGGTTTTTGCTTACCGATTTTCGAATATTCTAATTTCAATCTCTTAACCGGCGATGGGCTCGTCTTCCTTGCAAACCTTTCTTTTCGGTGCCTTGGGTCATGAAGTCGCCTTCGGAATACAGCGTTTATGTCCAGGTCAGCCACTATTAAGTCTTCCTCAAACTGTTTTCCTGAAAAGATTAGCTCGCCATTCTGGTCAAAAATCATTCCACTGCCGTCAAATACCAATTCATCCTGTCCGCCCACAAGGTTATTAAATGCGATGATAGCGACATTATCAGCAGCTCTTGTTGAGAGCATCCTCCTGCGAAGTTCACCTTTGCCGGCGTGATATGGAGAAGCCGAAATATTTACTATCACTTCAGCGCCGCCCTCTGACGCTTCCGCGTTCATCGGCCCACCAGGATACCAGATATCTTCGCAGATATTGACGCCCACGGTGACGCCATCAAGTGAAAATACAAGCGGCTCAGTTCCAGCCTGAAAATATCTGTCCTCATCGAATACGCCGTAATTGGGTAAATAAATTTTGTGGTAAACACCTGCCAGCTTTCGATTACAAATTACAGCAGCGGCGTTATAGATATCGTAGTCTGAATTAACGAAACCCAGAACAACACTGATATCGGAAGAAGCATCTACAATCTTCTCAAGACAATCAAGGTTTGCGGCAATAAAGTCTGGCTTCAGCAATAAATCTTCAGGCGGGTAACCCGTAATCGACAACTCTGGGAAGGTAACCAAATCAGCTCTCATATCGCGGGCTTGGTCGATGAACTGCAAAATTTTACTTGTATTGCCTTCTAAATCGCCTACGGAAGAATTTATTTGAGCCATCGCTATACGAAAAGAAAGCATTTAGAACCCCCTTCAAAGAGCAAAGGGCTAAGCTTGACATTAACCTCTTGCCTCATAGCTAGCTCTTTTGCCATTAGAAATCAATCTTTGAATTGGCAGTTTACGAGGTAAACTGTTGAGCGTAGCGAACATAAGTGCGGAACGTAGGAATGATAACACTTAATCTGTATTATTTCAAGGGAATTTTTTTGACTGGTAGACATACTTCGGGATAAAGGCAGGGCGGCGGTCAACGAATGTGATAAACACACGACCTGAATAGAAACCGTTGGTTTACACTATCGTTTTAACCATATAACTTCAACAGGATATTGTTGAAAGATTTTGTCTCCGCTGATTATTGGAATATTTTCTTTTATCCCTTGAGCAATTATCAGACGATCAAATGGGTCACGATGATGAAGTGGGAGCTCCAGCAAAGCAGAAAGATGAACTAGCTTTATCGGCAACAAATCTATACTATTTTCGTCAAGCTGCTCCGGAAATAACTGATTAAACGGACGTACCAATTCAAGCTTACCAATGCTCACTTTGATTGCAATCTCCCATAAACTCGCCACGCTCAAAAATAAATCGTTATCGGAATCAGATATGAACTCCCGAACATTCGGGCTTAACCTTTCATCGCCAGTGATAAACCAGAGGAAGATATTTGTATCAAGCAAAGCAGCCATTACATATACTCCCGAAAATCTTCGAGTGGCTTGTCGAAATCATCAGATATCTTTATGAGACCCTTCGCGCTGCCAAAACGACGTTGCTTCTTTGACTTGCCAATAGCAACGAGTTTAACTATAGGCTCTCCGTTTTTAGTTATGATGACTTCGTTCCCGGTTATAGTCTGCTCAATAAGTTCTGGTAAACATTGTTTTGCTTGGTTTAATTCAATGTTCTGCATTTTAACCCTCTTAACAAGATGAAATTGTAGTATTATACTGTTTCTGCAGTGTATTCCCGTAATAGTCGGGGTTTACCTCTTTAAATCTGATGAATACTCAGGTTCATTTTCTCCGTATGCATCTTCTAGTCTTTTTCATTCCAAAGACGCCGTATCCCATAATCATCAAACACTTCATCTCGACTTAAAACGGGGATGTGCCCCAATAGCCCTTGTGAAATGATTAATCGGTCAAATGGGTCCTTGTGATAAAATGGTAATGTTCGGAGCACATCTAAATGTTCAGATGCAATTTGTAACACTCGGATGGCATTCCCTTGAACATGGTGAACAACCAGTTCTGCAAAAGACGACGACAACCGTAACTTGCCAATACTGGCTTTAATCGCCATTTCCCACAAACTTGTGATACTCAACAAACGTTCATTAGCAACATCCTCAATCAGTCGGCGGGCATAATTACTTAACAGGGGATTTCCTTCTATGAACCACAGAAAGGTATGTGTATCCAATAAGAGTCTCATGGCATATACTCCTTGAAGTCATCTAACGGTTCATCGAAGTCGTCGGACATTGCAATGAGTCCCTTTGCACTCCCGAACTTCGGATATGGTTTAGTCGGCATGACGAGGACAAGTTTGAATACTTTGCCATCATCTCGTGTAATCATGATTTCTTCACCACTTGCAACTTCATCAATCAGTTCGGCAAGACGCAATTCAGCGTCTTTTAATGTTATTCTGTGCATACTCACACCTCATCAAATATTGCTGGAGATTTAGAGTAACTTGGGTTATTCACATCAAATGTTTTTAGGTATCATACGGTGGACAGAAGTAATTTCAGTCACGAAAAAAAGAGTCACTTTTTAATGAAAACGAGAAGGCGAGAAGGCGAGAAAGCGAGCAAAAAATAGATTGTCTTTTGCTCGCCCCGCGGAGTTTATCCCGCTTGCGAGGCGGGATTCCGAAGACTTCTTAATTTCTCTATGTCGAGGAACGGGTTGGGATATCTTCGTCCTGGGGTTCTGATACCAGTCATGCCTGGCACCATGACGAATGAATACGCATCCCATCTTTTCCAATTCTCTTATCAAATCTCTTCTTTTCATGCTACTTCCAATTCGGCAACCCTTCGAACACAAGGAATGCTTCCACTGCTAAGTTCTTTGTCAATATCTCTCAAATTTTCTTCCAATTCCTCTATTGTTTCGCCTTGGGTCATGTAATCAGGATATTCTTCTAAATATCCAAGCCACATATCATCATCCCACCAATAGGTGTACTTTTTTCTTTCCATTGTTTTGTTCCTCTCTTGACTTAGTTGAACTTTCCTGATATAGCATCAAGCTCAAATTGCTTATCCCATGCTTTGGCATCAAATTCATCGAATTACTCTCTAAAAATGGCGAGTTCTTCTGGCGAGAGTCAAGAAAGTACCGGTTCAATTTCTTGAACTGTGTGCATAATAGAATCCTTTCTTATGATTGCAGCCTAACGACCGGGTTCAGCCGCCTTGTGTGGAGCCCGGCGGAACACGAGGTTGGTCTGCAGCCGTGGTTAGGTGGCTACTTACATTCTGTTATTGAGCTTGCTGTCCGAGAGCGCCAATTCCTCAATGTTCTCCCATGCGTAGGCCACCTTCCCTTCCTGGGTACAGACCTGTCTACCACCAAGAGCCTCGTAGAACGCTCGAGTGGGATGATTGGCTTCAAGCGCCCACAAATCCCACTATTCCATTCGACTCGTGTTCAGCGACGCGAACCATGTGTGTCGAATCGGGATTGGACAGGCTCTTTTCCCACATCTGTCGATGTGCCTCGTACGAAAGCTTCGCCAGGTAATCATCAGGAAGAAGACCTTTGTAGGCCGTTCTCCACGTGTCGACGTGTACCCGGGCAACCGCATCCGCATCATCTGCGGAAGGTTTCCGAATTATCATGATGCTCACCTAACTTGAATGGCACTGACTTTAGGTTTGTAGTTAGCTACGAAACGGGAGTAGCGTGGAACGTCAAACGGCACTCCACTTTGTTACGTGCCTAACTACGAACGCGATTATCTATTCGGCTTATGTCAGTGGTATTCCACCTAACGACCCAAGTTCAGTTGCGGCGGTAATTTGCGAAAAGCGTGTGACGAACCGAAAACCGTTGTTTGCCGACTGACGCTTGAAATACCAAAAGCTGCCGCCGTCAACTGCAACGCTTGGTTAGGCATCGCCTATCAATGATGCGATGTTATCAATGCGGAAGTCGGCGTGTTGTCCGCGTTCTTCAATAACTTCGGGCCAAAACTTGGCGATAATACCAGTCATTTGCACCGTTATCATACCCAACACCTTCGCACCTCTAAGCTCATCTGAACCACCATCGCCAACAAACAGACATTCCGATGGAATCACACCTAAATCATTGCAGGCGCACATGTATATATTCTGATCCGGCTTGACAAGGCCCACTTCGCACGAGAACACCACCGTATCGAATGCATCATTTAGCGGAGACTTGCTCCAAGAGGCAATCTCAATGGCATCTGCATTACTCACCAGCCCAAGTTTCTTACCCCTCTTACGTAACATCTGCAAAGTCCAAAGGACACTCTCATCGATTCTAAGAACAGCCTTAGCAAATTTTGCCAAACGTGTCTGAACGGCTGCACGTATGAGTTGTTCATTAACGTCTGGATTAACAGCTTTGGCAGGAAGTGAAAGCATCTCGTATGCATCGGTGATTTCTCCCTTTAACCTTGCTGGCGTAATCTTGCTCCACTCCTGACGCCATGTATTCTTGTCAAGTCTCATGATTTGCCATGACTCTGGTGGCAATGTTTCATTGGTGGTCTCAATCGAGCTAAGCGTGTGAAAGAAATCGAAAAGCACTACAGATGCTGAATTTAGAAAGTCGCTCAAATATAACATTTTATCTGCCTAACGTTTAAGCTCACCGGCGCGCAGCGAAGCGGAGCGTCCGGTGCAGCGCATTGTTATGCGATATTAAGCACATTTGCTAACTCATTTAGGTTTCTTATTTGATGATCAAAACGATATTCGGCCTTATCATGTTTTCGATTAAAGAAACAAAAATGTATTCCACTATTTCTACTACCATGGTAATCATCTCTTATTGAATCACCAACATAGAGGACTTTATTTCGATTCAGTTTGTTTCTTTCAATGAGAACATCGAATATTTCCCGATTCGGCTTTTTCACACCAACGTCACCAGATATGACAATATCAGTGAAGAAATGATCAATACCAGCATTTATAATTCTTTTGTGCTGAATATTCTTTAACCCATTTGATATTATGTATAATGGCATTACTCTTGATAGCTTACCCAATATTTCTTTTGCGCCAATTTCTAAAATCACACTCTCTTCAAACTCCTTGAGGTACAGGCTTCCAGACAAAGATGGCGCGGTCTTATCTGGCAATACTTCTCTGTAAACTCTTTCTATTGTCTCGGTAAATACCTGCTCAATACCAATATCGTTTCGTCTAGGCCATAGTTGTGAGTTCTCTTTCAAGAACTTTGAAAAAAAACGACGAATCGCTTCTCTCTCACTCGCGTCGAAATCAACGAGCGTGTTGTCGAGATCAAATATTATTGCTTCGTACACGATATTTCTTCGCATAACGGCCGGTGTTGAGTTGTCGCTGGGTTTGCAGCGACTCCTTCCTGCCAAAGACTGACTACTTATCCGCGCAAACTTTGAATTCGGCGCGCGATTAGGTGGTCAACTCCAACACGTTGTTATCCGGCGCTCACTTGCCCCGCTTGTTCGACGGCTGCTTGAGCCAGTAACGTATTCCTTTGCCCGAAAGCGGCTCATCAGCATATCGCGGAATCACGTGCAGGTGAACATGAAAGACCCCCTGTCCTGCTACGCTGCCGTTGTTCCAGCCGATGTTGTAGCCCTGTGGTTCGTATTCGGCATCGAGTAGATCTTTCGCTTGCTTCAACAGCGAGAAGGTCGCTGTCCACTCGTCCTCGGTAAGGTCAAAGACAGTCTCTCTGTGCCCTTTGGGAATGATGATGCCTGATCCAATCAATACCTCTTGTGGCTCCTGCAAGAACTGGCAGTGTTCGTTCTCAAGTACGACCTGTAGCCTTTCATTGTGTTCCAGGTGGCAAAACGGACACGTCATATTGGACTCCTCCAAATCGTGGCTAAGGCTTTGTGCCGGATAACTTGTTATTATACGGATAAAATTCCATCTAGGTATTTATTCAGAATTTTCCGCCTATCCCTATTGAACCAATCTCTAAAATATGAAAAAAAGGTTGTTTTCCAAATTATAGCATAACAAAACAACAAAATCAAGAGGATACCAAATTTCAGCAAATTACACCCAAAATCCGTAAGTCGGAATTCCGAAAATAATTCCAATAATCGTCCAAAGACTCCCAACGGTGAATTCACCAAGTATCAATCCTAAAAAGAACGGTATGGCGCTTCGGTGTGCGCGCAGGCCGCCGAATCGCAGGATAGTCCATTTTAGCAACCAACTGATGAACAGACAACTCCACGTTACATTCATACCCCAACTGGTTGAGATGGCAAACCCGGCGGGATGAAATGGCCACCAGACGAACTTCATCCGCGCTAACATTAACAAAATAGTAAGGAACAAACCAACTATCATGAAGACGGTGTCGGCGACATCGGTACCTGTGGGCGCGTTGAGCCAGGCTTCCAGACGCCGATATGGTTCGATTCCGAAGGCAGTCAACGACGGCCAGGGGGCGCGAAGTTCCATGCCCAGGCGGTAGCCTCTGTCGATTAACGCCCAAAATGCGGAAAGTGAACCGAATATCGCGGCGAACATCATCGCAAATATCAATCCTTTGTTGCTCATTCTAGTGCGTTCAGCGAGTTTGAAACCTTCCAATTGATGAGGCATTGGGTGACTGCGGTAAGCGCGGTTGATGAACCAGAACATGGAAAACATGGTGAGCGTGCCGCGCCCGATGCGTCGAGTGCCGAGAGCGCGCGTGAGAATTTCATCCGGTCCAGAATAATGCAGGTCATGGACGGGAGTGCCTAGTTCAGCGCGCATGCGCGTGACCGCTATGGAAATGGCGTAATACAGCATAAAAAAGGCGAACATGATGGAAGCGGATGCGCCGCCGCGATAGCAGAAAAAGATAATGAACGCTACTGATGCAAGCAATCCGATGAATGCTGTCCGATACCGCATCGGCTCATCAGCATCGTCAGCATCAGCCTGCATGCCGAATACCCGCCGCATCACCGCGCTAATATGCTTTCGGCTTGCCCACAAGGCAATCAGTGCGAGCGCTATATATCCGCCAGATGCCTGTTCACTCATGTAAGGGAAGCGCGCCAAACTGCGCAGTCCTATCATGCTCCCTATCATGCGCAAAACTTTCCAATACCAATAGAAAAACCAACAGGAAAAAGAAAGGTCGAGTGGGATGAAAAATCCCAATCCGATGGCGAAAGGATAAAACGAAACAGGCAAGCCGCCCAAAGCATTCCAGGGCTTTTCAGTGAATAGATAGCCAAAATTTCGCACGCGAGTGCGGATTTCAGGCACGGCGGGAAATAAAAAATGCAAACCGTTGAGGATGTCCAAGCCTGCCGCAACGCCAACTCCAATCCACAAAATCTTATTCTTGAAAAATCGCGTGCTATTGATGTTAGTCATCTCCAACGGCAGTTGAATAATTGGATAGCTGAGCTTTTCTTGTTCCGTCCATCGCTTCCGAACGATGACATTGATGCACAGCATCCCAAAAGTAAGCGCGGCGATAAAAGCTGTCCACCAAAGTACCGGAGATGCCCAGCCAAGCAGTTGCTCTCGCGTATAAAGACTGATTTCGCCTTCATAGTATCCGCGCAAGATCTTTTCATCGCTGACCATCAACCAGCGCGGTAGATATTGATAAAATAACTCCTTCCATTCATTCTCCACGGTTGCAAAGCGAAAAGGATGTCCAAGCATCGGCACTAAAATTTCCAGCATATCATGCCCGGCGATGCCGGACGCCAGTGAAACCATGACATATATAACAAGCAGTTCGCTTTGGGTAAGGGCGGCGCGCGGCAAAAATCGCTTCACTGCAAAATTTAGGATAGTGATAAGTAGAATGGTGAAGACTACGTTGAAAAACAAAGAGATAGTTACTGGGTGACCAGAGTATCGGATGACCTCCATCTCAATAACCCAGTAACAATTGATAGGGATTAGTATGGCTGCAATTATCAGCGAGCGAAATGTAACGCCGTGAATTGGTGTGCGTTGGTCTGGTTGCATGTTGTTAGAGTTTAGTATTCAGCCACATTTTCGAGAAGCATTAGCTGTTCAGGCTGTTCGATTGGCTCTTCATAAGAGTGTTTGGGTACGAAATTCATAACCAAAGCCTCAAGCATAGGCTTTCTATTGGCTTCCTTCGCACCAACGTGATAGAAGTGTTCCTTGGTTAGTACGTTAAATTGTGACCAAAGTGTATGGAGAAAGACGTTCTCCCTGTGTTGATTGCTGTGCCAGGTTGACAAAATGAATTTGCAGGTACATTTACTCAGAATGGTGAATAGTTGTTGTTCACTTTCTTCGTCCCAGCTATCGAAGTAGTCAACGTGTCTCCCAACATAAGGTGGGTCGCAATATACAAAATCTTCTTCAGAAATTCCTTGCAGTGTTTCTTTGAAATCTTGGCATACATAAGACCAGTTGGAATTCCTTGAAGTAACGTAAACATAATCAACTTGATTAACTATTTTGGTGATATATGCCTTGGAAAACCTCTGTGGCTTGTGACCGAACGGTACGTTGAAACCTCCCTTACGATTAAATCGAATCACACCATTGAAGCAGGAACGGTTAAGAAAGAGAAAATCTAAAGGGTCATGATTTCTATTGAACCTATCCCGTACTTCATAATAGTAATCTTTGCCACGCCTAGATAGCTTCTCGCCTTCGCGTTCAAGGAAACTTCTAGCTTTGAAACCATCGATTATCCCATTAACGATTGACTTATAGAAGTTGATTAAATGTGGGTTGCTATCTGCAAATATCGCGTTACGTGGCATTATGTTGAAACCAACGACGCCCGAGCCCATAAAAGGTTCAATCCACCTTCCTTCGAAAGACCAGTCCACAGTTCTCTTTATTAGGGGAACAAGCTTGCTCTTTATTCCTTGGCACTTAATAGGTGGAATCATGACTTTCATTAAAGACTCCTGTTCACGTTTTACGTTTCACGCCTCACTCATTTCCGCATATTGCCTAAGCAATTCTTCCTGTTGTTTATTCAGTCGTTTCGGCACTTCGATGATTATTTTCACAAGTTGGTCGCCGCGTCTGCCTCGTGCGTTGGGAATGCCTTGTCCACGCAGACATAGAATTTGGTTGCTCTGTGTGCCTTTAGGAATTTTCAGCTTTGCGCTGCTTTTGAGCGTCGGCACTGTAATCTCCCCGCCGAGAGCCGCTGCCGTAAAGGGGACGAATGCTTCGCAAGTAATATTATTTCCGTCTCGCTGAAAGGTAGGATGCGATTGCACCTGGACAGTTACGTAAAGGTCGCTCGCCGGCCCACCTCTAGGGCCGCTATTGCCTTGACCAGACAGACGCAAGGTGGTGCCGTCAGCTATACCGGGTAGAATCTTGACAGCGATAGTGCGGTATTGAGAAACATGTCCGGCACCGCGGCAGGTGTTGCATGTTGATTGAAATACCTCCCCGGAGCCTCCGCATCGATTGCATGGTGCGCCGACATTTAAAAATCCACCCATTTGTCTGGCGCGAGACATCTGTCCTGTGCCTTTGCATTGCGGGCAACGCGTAGCACCCATACCGCCCGTTCCACGACAGGTATCACATGATTCCGAACGCGACACCTGAATCTGCCTTTTCGTACCGAATGCCGCATCAAGGAAGGGAATAGTAATTTTATTCCGTATATCTTCGCCGCGCTGTGGTCTGGCGCGACTTCGCGAGCGTCCACCAAAAAACTCCTCAAAACCACCGAATTCGTCATTACTGAAAATATCGCTAAATCTGCCGAAAATATCCTCAAAGTTTGTAAATCCCTGGAAACCCATATCACGGACACCCGACATCCCGCGTTGGTTATATGCGCGGCGTTTCTCCGGGTCACTGAGCGCTTCATACGCGTTAGATGCCTCTTTAAATTTCTCTTCAGCCATTTTATCGCCCAGATTCTTATCGGGATGATATTTCATAGCCAATTTGCGATATGCTTTTTTTATTTCCTCTGCCGTTGCATCTCTGCTGACGCCGAGAACTTCATAGTAATCTCTCATCTCAAAATCGCCTCGTGTAAATGGAAATTAGGAAATTGGGAAATTAGGTAACTTGGAAATTAGGAAAATTACCGCTTTCCCCAATTTCCACTTCTCCAGGTTTCCGAATTCCCAATGTTCATTATATATTATAGCAGAAATTACACCGGAAATCCAGCAATAACTGATAACAACCATAAGTCGAACGCCGTAGAAAATTTTTGTTGCCGTGAATATGAAAAATTGGTAGAATTATGGCAAAGTCACCGTCGAATATAAAGCCGAAAAAGCGGACGATGTGATTGTGATAGGACGTTTGGAGTAAAAAACGAAAATTTTCATTGGCATAAAGCAGAAAAGATGCTAAAATTTGGAGGTGCATTATGCCACTGAAATTGTACAACGGTTGTCAACCACCCCACGCATAAATGCGGGAGTTTCCTTGGAGATTTTTATGAAAATTTTTCCCTGACGCTTAGTGAAGTATTTCTGGCAACTATCAAGGAAGAACAACAGACAAAGACATTTTTCAATTACTCAGATATTGAAGAGATGATGGATGTTGATGCCAATTTTATAAAAATCTATGCTGATGGAGAAAACAATCGCGAGGGTTGGGAAACTGTATTTTCCACAACTCTAAATGCCCTCTACGTATTTGTCGGAACATTGAGCGATGAAAATATTACCTTAATCGGAGATGGACAGACGATTTATGCTCTTGACCAGAAAACAGGTGAGTTACTATGGAATTTTAAAGTATACGAACTGAAGGAAATTATCACTGACAAAGATAATCATACAATCTATGTTCATGATGAAACAGATGTTTATAAATTGACATTTGATGGGAAAGAACTCTGGAAATATCCTCACCACGAAATCATCGTTCAAATTACACTTGACAAGGATACTGTTATATTGCACAATTTTAATGACAAAACGTATAAAATAGAAGCAAAAACTGGGCGGATACAATGATACGATATTTCATTTTAACTGGACTTTTATCGGGTTTAGCAAGTTTGATAATATCCGGGTGCATCCTGAATAATCCCTACCCCGATTCACAACGGGGGAAGAATATCTACTACAGCACCTTTGATGAGGAGCCGAAACACCTCGACCCTGCGAGGTCATATAGTTCCGATGAGTATCGATTTATCTGTCAGATTTATGAGCCTCCGTTCCAGTATCACTATCTGAAGCGCCCCTATGAGCTTGTCCCACTGACAGCACAGGCGGTTCCGACGCCAAAATATTTTAATCCAGAAGGAAATCTTCTTCCTGGGGATGCGCCAGCGGAACAGGTAGCGCGCGCCGTTTACGAGATTCATATTCAACCAGGCATTTTGTATCAGGAACATCCATGTTTTGCAAAGGATGGGGAGGGAAGTTTTTTATACCACCACCCCGACGGATATCAGAGCGAAATACAAAACATCTACCAAATTCGTGACTTTAAATACACCGGGACACGAGAATTAGCAGCGGCAGATTACATTTACCAAATAAAGCGGCTGGCCGACCCCGCGTTGCACTGTCCTATCTTGAGTACGCTGGAGAAATATATTCTGGGAATGGAGGAATACGCGGTCGCCCTGAATAACGATTTAGAGGCGGAACGAAAACGGCGGCGAGAAGCGGCAGGAGCTAGTTACAATCAGGAACTTGACGAGCGGCAAAATCCGATATCCCTGGATTTGGACGCCCATCCTCTTGAAGGCGTCGAATTGGTAAGTCGTTATACTTATCGAATTATACTGAAAACTAAGTATCCGCAAATTCTTTATTGGCTTGCCATGCCATTTTTCTCTCCGATGCCTCCGGAAGCTGTCACCTTCTACAAACAGGGAGTTCTTGTTGACCGAAACATCACTTTAGACCGTTTTCCCGTCGGAACAGGACCATACCGGCTGGATGTCTATGCCCCACACAAGGAAGTCGTGCTGGTGCGTAATGAAAATTTTCATGCCGAATTATACCCCTCTTCTGGAGAACCTGGGGATGAAAAGTTAAGTCTGCTTTTGGATGCAGGCAAAGAACTTCCTTTCATGAACACAGTAGTCTATAAGTTGGAAAAAGAGTTTATCCCACGTTGGAACAAATTCCTCCAGGGCTACTACGATTCTTCCAGCATCTCGTCGGACACCTTCGACCAGGCTATCCAGTTCACCGACCAAGGAGACCCGATGGTGAGCGATGTTCTGAAGGAAAGGCGGATCCGATTGTTGACGAATGTGGAGACAACCACCCGCTATCTTGCGTTCAACATGTTAGATGATGTGGTGGGAGGATATACTGAAGAAAAAAAGAAGTTGCGTCAGGCGATTTCCATCGCTCTAAATTATGAAGAATATATTGAAATATTCACCAACGGACGCGGAATTCCTTCTCATAGTCCCATCCCGCCAGGAATTTTTGGATACGAAGTGGGAGAAGCTGGCATCAATAATTATGTGTACGATTTTTCAACAGAACGAGGAACGGTCAGAAAATCGCTGGACGAAGCGCGGCAGCTTCTAACAGAAGCGGGATATCCTGGGGGAAACGACAGAAACGGAAACCCTCTGATTATTCACTTCGACAACTCCTGGACTAGCGCCGGTGCAACGCCAATATTAAGTTGGATTCGCAAAAAATTGGACGCTATTGGAATTACTATGAAGAATAGAACGACGGATTATAATCGATTTCAAGATAAAGTCCGTAGCGGAAATTTCCAACTTCTTTCTTGGGGATGGCTGGCGGACTACCCAGACCCGGAGAATTTCCTATTTCTTTTGTACGGCCCCAACAGTAGAGTGAACCATGATGGGGAAAATTCCGCCAACTATGCCAATCCAGAGTATGACCGTCTCTTAGAACAAATGCAAAACATGGAAAATAATCCGCAACGGTTGGCTATAATCCAGGAGATGAAGCGAATTGTTCAGAGAGATGCGCCCTGGGTTTTTACTTATCACCCTGTAAGTTTTGGACTTTATCACCAGTGGGTCAAAAACGCCAAGCCGAGTAACATGGCGAATAATACGTTAAAATATCTCCGCATGGACGGCAAAGTACGTCAAGAGAAGCGTCAGGAATGGAACCGTCCCATCCTGTGGCCGGTCGCTGCCGGCTTCGGATTTCTGTTGATATTTGCTATTCCAGCAGCTATCACCATTTGGCGGAGAGAAAGGGGGAGGGGCAAAGGGGCTAAATGGCAAGAGGGCTAAAGGTTAATGCTACTAAGTTTTTTCGCATAATAGCCTTGAATTGAAATTCAGGCTGAGAAACCAAAGTCCACTCAAGTGGACTAAAACCCAGTCTTAGTCGGCTTCGAGCCGACTTGTGCTTCTTAGCCTTCGAATTTATTCGTAGGGTTAAAATTCCAAAAAGCCCTCTTGCCCCCTTGCCCTCTTGCCATTTTATATGCTATCATATATCATCCGTCGCTGTCTGTATGCGATTCCCATCATAATTGGAGTTAACGTAATCACATTTCTGCTCTTTTTTGTCTGGAGTTCACCAGATAACATGGCGCGAACTATTCTAGGACAGAAGAATATTACCCAAGAGGATGTGGACAACTGGAAGCGGGACCACGGATATAATTTGCCCCTGTTCATCAGTTTCAAAGAAACCGGTCTGTCCGCGTTTACCCAGACCATATTTTTTCAGAAATCGGTGGGATTATTTTTTTTCAACTTTGGGCGTTCGGACCGAAACAACATCGACATTGGTCGTGAAATCCGACGACGTATGTGGCCGAGCCTTGCCATCGCTATTCCGACCTTCATTGTGGCTTTATTAGTAAATATTACCGTGGCGATGATTGTCGCGTACTATCGAGCCACCTATGTGGATTTCTGGGGCGTGGTTATCTGTGTCATTATGATGTCGATTTCAATGCTGTTTTATATCATCGGCGGTCAATGGCTGTTCGGCAAAATGCTACGGCTGTTTCCCATCTCCGGCTATGATACCGGGACGAATATGTTTAAATTTATAGTTATTCCGGTTGTTATTGGTATCATTGGTGGGATTGGAATGTCAGTCCGCTTCTACCGCACCATCTTCCTTGAGGAAGTCAACAAAGACTATGTGCGGACGGCGCGCGCGAAAGGACTAAGCGAAGGAAAGGTGCTTTTCAAACATGCCCTGAAAAACGCGATGATTCCCATCCTCACAAACGTAGTAATGACCATCCCATTTTTGTTCATGGGAAGCTTAGTAATGGAAAATTTCTTCGCCATACCTGGCCTGGGGAGTTTTACCATTGACGCCATCTATGCCCAAGATTTCGCCATCGTTCGGTGTATGGTATATATAGGTGCTATCCTTTATATTATTGGACTTCTGTTGACGGACATCAGCTATACCTTGGCAGACCCCAGGATACGCCTGGAGTAGAGGGCGTAAATTATTTTACAGTAGAATATTTGATTAAAGCAGGCTCTACGAGGCAAGAAAACAATTGAAAAAAGGGTTGATGGCAATGGTCAAAGAGAATTTGGAAAGTCGCAAACTTTCGCAAGATTTCGAGGAAAAGGTACGGAATGCTATCAAGCAAGCCAAAAAAGCACAAAGTCAGCGTGATTACAATGAAGTTATCATACACTGCGACGAAGCTCTGGATACTCTGATGAAACTGCCTGATAGCATGGAACACAAGGGGATGAAGAAAGAAGTTCTTCTGTTGAAAGGTGATGCAATTTTCAGGCGCGACTCGAAAGAAAAAGCAATCAAGTATTATGAAGAAGTTCTGGAACTTGAGAAGGAGATTGGAGACAAATTCAGTCAAGCATACGCCATAAAACAGGTTGCCTGGCAGTATGAATGCGTTGGTAACATAGAAAAGGCACTCAAACATTACAATCAAGCGCTCTCTAATGTTTACTGAGCTTGGAGATAAGGAATGGCAAGCAATGGTTCTATATTATCTTGGTAGTTGTCTACCTGAAGGTAATGCGGAAGAGCGAATGAATAAAATATCGCATTATCAGAAAGCTGTTGTTCTTTTTGCAGAGATAGGTGAAAAGAACTGGAAGGCTCTTAGCCATGCTGCAATAAATTTTCAAAAACATCTTATTGATGGACAGGTCGTTGGATTAGGAGCAATATTTTATGGGCACGTATGTGAGAAATTCGAAAAATCGTCTGATGCTGTTTTTTACCTTGGAAGTGCAGGTACTCAGATGAGTGGTACCAGGTCAGGCAGTTATTCAGACGAATATGGCAGAAAACATATATGGACTAACGAAGATGAAGTCAAAGACACTTTTAATGCGAGTCCATTCCGTTTTCTGCCTGAGAAGATGAGGATTTTGGGTCTTTCGCTTTCTGCAAGTGATAGTTGGACACTGTATGTTCCCTCTCGTCATCTTGATGATTCAGTTCCTATGAAAATTACTGTTACCATCGAAAGCAATTCCGAAACCATCTCTGTTCCTGCAGGTGAATTTGAAGATTGCCTGAAGACGAAAATAGTGACCAGCGAAGAACCAGAAGATTGTGAAGAGAATCGTTGTGGTGTCAGGGAATTTATATACGCGCCTGGTGTTGGGTTGGTAAAATCCATTTTCGTCCGCCGGGATGGCGCTATAGGGATTGCGCAATTGACCAGCTACACAGTTTCTAACGGTAACGAGGATTATTTCCCGCTGGCGTTAGGCAATAAATGGACATACCAATGGGCAGATAAAGAAGGTGGCTTCCCCTCCACAGATGTGTACGAAGTTCTAGGAATAGATAATGACCACTACTACGTTTCGCATTACTACTATGCTCTAAAACAGGCCAAGACTTAGCGAAAAATAACGAAACTGAACGATGCGAAGGGGCGACTTGCCTGGTCGTCCCTGTGCTATCATCTTCCGAATCCATCCCCCAGAAAACCTCTCCATAATCCACTCTCTCAGCAGAGGAAATCCTTCCATTATAGTCATCTAAGAACGTTCGCCACGACTAGCCCCCCCCAAAATAGAAAGTTTGTCATCTCGTTCCGGAGGCGGTTTTAAATTTATTTGATTTTTTTTCGAAAATCGTGCTATAATATCAAGAGTTTTGCACTTATGTATGTTTGGCTCTTCAGGGTTAAGTGTGGAAATCTCATTGTGATGGGATTGCTTCGCTTCGCTCGCAATGACGAAGAGAAGCTGTCATTGCGAGGAACGTGGTGACGAAGCAATCTCATTAGTAAGATGTTTTTTTACACTCAAGTCGGAAGAACCGTATGTTTCAGTTAGCTAACTGCAAAACTCGTATACTGATAGTTACAACAAGAATTTGCTATGACCGAATACTTCAGATCTATTTAACATGGATGGAGGAATCATGCCAACACGAAAAAAACGTCGCATTACTGCGGAAGATTTGTATCGTTTTCAACTGATTACTGACTGCCAAATCTCGCCGGATGGCCGACATGTCGTCTTTTGTGTCCAGCGAGTAGGTAAAAATATCGAGAAAAAATATTCCAACTTGTGGGTTGTTCCCACCGGCAGAGGGCGCGCCCGGCAGTTTACTTATGGTAATCAAGTAGATATCCAGCCCAAATGGTCGCTTGATGGCAGTGAGATAGCCTTTATTTCTAATCGCGGCGATGAAAAGCAACTGCAAATTTACATTATCCCCTTTCACGGCGGAGAAGCACGACCGCTCACTAAGCTAAAAGGCACTATCGGCGCGTTTGAATGGTCGCCCGACGGCAAGCAGTTCATCTGCCAGTTTCGCAAAAAGGATAAAGAGGCAATTGAGCGGGAAGAAGACGAACAAAAGAATAAATTGGGCGTGGTTTCGCGTCACATTACGCGCGTTTTTTTCAAAGAGGATGGGGTAGGGGTCTTGCCCAAGGAACGCTGGCATATCTGGACGATTGACGCCCGCACGGGCAAAGATAAACAATTGACCGACAGCGAAGTTTATGACGAGTACGCGCCCCATTGGTCGCCGAATGGGAAGGAAGTCGTGTTTTGTTCTAACCGCACTGTCGACCCTGACCTCGACCCGGACGCTATCGATTTATTTGTATTGCCTGCGGAGGGCGGCGACTTGCGTAAGATAGAAACACCTTTGGGGCCGAAACAAAGTCCCGTTTTTTCGCCGGATGGAAAGCGGATTGTCTACTACGGCCGGGAAGGACGGGGGCAGTGGTGGAAAAACACTTCTCTGTGGGTTGTCCCGGCAGACGGCACGGGAGCAGCAAGGGACCTAACCGAGAAGTTTGATTTCGACGTATCGGGTTGGACTGTGAATGACCTATCGGGCACGACCACCATGATGCCACCTACATGGTCGAAGGACGGAACTATGCTCTACTTTCAAGTGGCGCGGCATGGGAACACCGTTCTCAAATCGGTAGCGTTGGATAGTGATGAGCAAAATTTGCAAACTGCGATTGGAGACAAGGGAGTTGTGGGGGTGTTTAGCTTTGATAAAGAACAGTCAAAACTTGCCTATCTCCATGCCGATATGACCGAACCGGGACAAGTCTGGGTACAGGACCTGACGTCTGGGTATTCCCGTAAACTGACGCATGTCAACGGCAACATACTGCGAGCGATTGACCCGGGGGAGGTGGAAGAGGTATGGTTTAAAGGCGCTACGGACAACGATTTGCAGGGCTGGATTCTCAAGCCGCCCGGCTTTGATGAATCAAAAAAATATCCCTCAATTATGGAAATTCACGGTGGTCCCCGGGTGCAATACGGCAACCTTTTTATGCACGAGTTTTACTATTTGACCGCGCACGGCTACGTTGTCTACTTCTGCAATCCACGCGGCTCGCAGGGATATGGCGAAGAACACTCCAAAGCCATTTTGAACAATTGGGGCACGGTGGATTATGATGATTTGATGGCCTGGGTTGATTTCGTTCAGCAAAAACCGTACATTGACAAGGAAAGAATGGGGGTCACCGGCGGTAGTTACGGTGGTTACATGACCAACTGGATTATTGGACACACGGACCGGTTCAAGGCAGCGGTCACGCAACGAAGTGTCAGTAACCTGATTAGCATGTATGGCTCCAGTGACTTCAACTGGGCTTTTCAAGTGGAGTTTGGAGATGAGCCACCCTGGGAAAATGTTGAAAACTACTGGCGGCAATCGCCCATGAAATACATCGGTAATGTCAAAACACCCACTCTTGTGATTCATAGTGAAAATGATTTCCGCTGTGCTATTGAGCAAAGTGAGCAAATCTTTGTGGCGTTAAAGAAGTTAGGGGTAGATACTGAAATGGTTCGTTTCCCAGATGAGTCGCATGGCCTCTCACGCGGAGGACGCACAGACCGCCGCATTGAAAGACTGAACCACATCCGGCGATGGTTTGACCGCTATTTGAAGGAGGACAACCAGCCAAAATAGTCTAATCACAAGAAAAACAGAAATTTTTGCGTCGACATTATAGAAACACCAGAAGTGCTGCAGAAAGCAGAGGCATTGCAGGAGAAAGGAATCAAAAGCAAGGACGCACTTCACATTGCCTGTGCAATGGTAGCTGGATGTGATTACTTTGTGACCACTGATGGGAGCATCCTCAGAAAACTATTTGGGTTCACAGACATCATCGTGCTTGACCCAACGGCTTTTGTTAGGAGTGTCGATTTATGATAACAGGTCAACTACCCCTCCTGAATCATAGATTCAGAAGGGGCTTGTGAAAGCAAGTCCCGGAGTTGACCAGCCTTAGCCTAATGGCTACGTTAGGGGCGAATA
>SDBU01001730.1_pt1 | contig 30276 bp, 30 predicted proteins | sample 2277071 | NCBI WGS metagenome assembly SDBU01 (sample SAMN10397929, study PRJNA504765) | marine sediment metagenome | isolation source: marine sediment core GS08_GC12, 126 cmbsf | place: Arctic Ocean: Gakkel Ridge, Loki's castle | collected 2008 | reverse complement strand
GAGGACCTCGAGGGTGAGGATTTCTCCGGAGCCGAGGGTCGGTATAATTCTCTGAGCGAGGTGCTTGCCGCGTTATCTTGATTCCACAGAATATCATCAAATTGAAGCAACCAGGAATTCTTTCCATTCATGCGTTCGAGAAGCTACGCATATCGCATGCCGAAATAATTGTGGATTGGTAAGGACGAGATCCAATTATCCATGTCGACCACTGCAGCCCACGAACTTAGATGGATAAGCATCAGTGCCGGGTCTGCTTTAAAAGAAACTTGAATAATGTGATGTGCCAACTGCCGTATTCATTCCAACCGTCGGTGCTGGATATCGGCTGACTTCAGCGTGTCTGGTCGTGGGAGTAAAAACATCGAAGAAGGGGCGTTGACGGACATTCATGGCGGCGCAGGCGGTCATGAGGATGGAAAGGTTATCAAGGCAGGTAATGAAGAGTGGACCTTGTTTCGTTAGGAGGTCTTTGATACAGACCGAATGAATTCGGACAAGTATCGATAATGTCCCCTACTTGCTGAGAACAGATCAATCCTTACTCCTAAACACAAAGGCCACCAAGGATCAACTCCCAGAAACCCACTTGAGAGGTCAGACCTCAGTGTGGTGTATATTACCTAAATGACAACCAGGATGAATGGGTTGATTAGCTTCAATATTTTGATTGTTGTTTGCGAAATATTTGTCTGAGTTATCTATAATAGTTGGAATTTGAAATCCCGAGGGAGTTTGAAGAATGATCCAATCCGAAAAGCAAGGTTTAGATCTCCAGAGAGTCGCATTTTTCCTCGACTAACTGCCATATTCGCCATGATTTTTCCCTTTTGAATATCGATGAAGATCTTTGGATCAACTTGAACTGATATGGTTGCGTTTTCCACTATCCCTTGTTGTGTGGCGCATTTATTATTTCGAATTTCAAGGTGCCATGGAGGAATGCTCGTGTCCGAGAAATTGAACTGAATGACCAAATTAAGCACTTCTGTATTATTTGCTTGGAATGAATCCGGCAGCATTTCCATATATCTTTTTATTGCATCACTCATTGTCATCTATGACTCCACGTTGTTTTTAAGGGATTTGGACCAATTGGCAGGTGATTGAAACGAGCAAATCAGTTTTAGTAATATATTTTGTTAATCGAGGATCAGAAAAGTGTATAAATCGTGTCCAAGTATTGGTTCAATCATAACCCTGATCCAAAGTTATAGCAATCAGTTTCTATGTTGTCCAAAGCGGGGTTACCTCTACCTTTTCCTAACTTAGAGACTGAGCATGAATGATCTTTTCGCGAGGCGCAGGAGATCTTTGGAACTACACTAATCATGTCCTTGGTGGCCGAAATAGACTCCCCCCAGCAATCTATGAGCAATGTGGACGTAGTTCCGCTGCAGAAGAGCTTCCCAATTAAGACGATGAGGTTACACCACGTCGTTTACTCCCGAAGCATAGAGCCGTTCAGGATCTCAATCTCAAAATCCGTTGACTAGAAACTGCATTGTTCCTTCACAATACATTATTGTATACTGATGCGATTTGACCTCAGGGAATGAAAACCATGATTAAGAGCGTTGAAACTGCGACTACATTACAGAATGGCATCCAGATGCCCTGGTTGGGGCTAGGGGTATTCCATATCCCCGATGACGAGACCATAGAGCACGCAATTCAATGGGCACTTGAGTGCAATTATCGGTCAATCGATACTGCTACAGTTTATAAGAATGAAACAGGAGTCGGTGCTGCCTTACATGAGGCAGTTGTACCAAGAGACGAGATCTTTCTTACGACTAAACTTTGGAACAGTGATCAAGGCTATGAAAGTACGCTGCAGGCTTTTCAAACGAGCCTCAAGCGACTTGGTACTGATTATTTGGATCTCTACCTCATTCACTGGCCGGGACCTGACGCATCCAAAATTATTGATACTTGGCGAGCCCTTGAATCCATCTACAAGGCGGGCGAGGCCAGAGCGATAGGGGTAAGCAACTTCCAGGTCCATCACTTAGAGGCGTTGCTCCAAGAATCTGATATTCCGCCCATGGTGGATCAGATCGAGTTTCATCCACATTTACAACAACCCGAATTAATTCAGTTCTGTGTTGATCAAGGGATTCAAGTGGAAGCATGGCGCCCGATCATGAAAGGGGAGGTTAATGACATAGTAACCTTGAATGAGTTGGGCAGGAAGTATGGTAAAACCCCGGTTCAAGTGACCTTGAGATGGATCTTACAACGTTCCATTGTCGCCATCCCCAAATCACAAAATCGAGGTCGAATTCGAGAAAACGCGGATGTCTTTGATTTCCAACTTGAGGATGACGAAATAGAACAGATAAACTCCCTGGATCAAAGTCGCCGACTTGGACCGGATCCAGATACCTTCGACTTGGACTTTTAGGTTTTGTTTAGATCAAACGAGGGCTAAGACCCAATTTGGATCTAAATATCAGGATTCCCATTCTTCTGGTTATAATTAACTTTGGGAGCTTTTAACTGTTATCCAAGCTTTAATTTCCTGCACATTTCAGTCCACAAGACTGTAGTTATTTGATCCTATAGCATTTTTTTTTAACATTGACAGGTAACAGAGAATGCTAACGAGGAAACAAGCTGATTTATGCAAACTAATTTCCTGAATTTCGCCAATAGTATATTGCCGATCTCGCTGGTTGTCTTATTTGGCTACTTATTAAGACGCTGGAAAAAGATCGATCCTCAACAGGTCGCGCACATTGCGTTTTATATCATGTTGCCAGCGCTAATTTTCAGGGATCTATACGCGTTCACTGTACCCCTCGAAGACAGTTTTAAGATGATAGGTATTACGCTCACTCTTATCTTCTTCTTAATTGTGATTGGCTGGATTATTGGGCGAATCTCTAGGGTAAGTTCCAGCGAGAGGGCGGCGATAATCCTCAGTACAGCTTTTATGAACTGTGGAGCTTTGGGATTGTCAGTCTCCAAGTTTGGATTTGGTATCGAAGCTTTAGTTTGGGCAGAGATTTTCTTTATTACAGCTGTGGTTATGCTAATTGTGGTGGGTATATTCATTGGTGAATCCGGTCGACTTCCATTAGGGAAAGCTGTAACACAAGTATTGAAGGCACCGGTTATTTACGCTTTAGGTGCAGCTTTATTGGCCAGGACCATTCAGGTCGAAATCCCTGCTGCAATTATGCGGCCCATCGAACTCGCTGCTTCAGGTGCGATCCCGTTGATGTTGGTTGTACTTGGAATTCAGTGTGCTGAGTCTGGAATTCCGAAAAATTGGCGATTGGTTTCCTTCCCAATCGGGATTAGACTCATCATCTCTCCATTGATTGCATTTGGGCTTGCCCATTTACTGAATCTTGAGGGGCTCCCTCTTAAGGTAGCGGTCCTTCAGGCTGGCATGCCAATCGCAGTTCTGAACAGCGTTGTTGCCACTCAATATGACTTGGAACCCGAATTTGTCACTTCCACCATTCTTGTCAGCACTTTGGTGAGTCCAATAACGTTAGCGATCATAATAAGCGTACTGAATTCAACTTGAGAATTAAAGGATCACATAATATTTTGTAGGTTGTAATCTGTCCGAGGAATCCCTCTACAAAACTTATTGCGATTGATCAGAGGGAACGGTCGTAAAGGATGTAAGTGCGGAAATTTTCTTCTGAGGTTCGCCTCGAGTTCGCGCTAGATCAAAAAGCAGTAGAAATTCCAGCCCATCGGCTTTCATAATTCTCTATGTGGTGACCCCACTGTCTCGTCATTAATTAATTCATAACTGGATTGAATTTCTGCTACTCTGCGAATCGTCGCTGCTACAGAGCAGTACTTCTCAATCGATAATTGGATAGCTTGTTCAACAGATTTTTCATTGAGTGATTTACCCGTAATGGTGAAGTGGAGATGTATCTTCTGGAATTCATATGGCGGCTTAGGCGCTTGCTCCGATTGAATGTTGATCTCCAGGTCAATTAATCCCACTCTTTTCTTTTCGAGAATGTGAACAACATCGTAGGCACTGCATGACCCGAGAGCGAGCAAGAGCATATCTGAAGGTCTTAATCCAGTATGATTGTCTTTGTCGTGGGATGAGATGACGACGGAGTGATTCCCGCTATCTGTCCCGACGAATTGCATTCCCCCAGTCCATTTAATCCTGACCTTCTCACGACTCATATTGTCACCTCTATTCAACATATCATTGCGCCAGAAAACCATCTTAACCAGGGCATTTATGCTTAGTTGTGCATCGAGAAATACAAGCTGTTTTACGCTGGACCATTCGCCAGAAGGATTATTCCTGTGGGATTTTGGCTCGCATATATTGTCGAACTGCATCGCCTGATTCGAGATCGAGTACTTCCATTGCCAGCTTTTCTGCCTCCGGAAGCGCCCATTTACGGATTACAGCTTTTGCATGGGGGATCAAGCTCGGCGACATACTAAACTCATCCAAACCGAGTCCCAGTAAAATCGGAATGGCAAGTGGATCACCGGCTAATTCACCACAGAGTCCGACCCAGATCCCGTTCTTGTGGGCTTCTTGGATCACGCGCTGTATCTGTCGCAAGATAGCGGGATGACAGGCGTCACCCAAGTGAGCTACTCTTTCATTTGTCCGCTCTGCTGCCATAGTATACTGGGTAAGGTCGTTGGTCCCGATGCTGAAGAAATCAACTTCCTTGGCGAATTGATCAGCCATCATGACAACCGATGGTACCTCAACCATGATGCCTACCTGGATCGTGTCTGAGATTTGCTCCTTTCTATCCTGGAGTTCCTGCCGGGCTTCTTGGATGAGTGAGCGGGCACATCTAACTTCTTCCAGGGTGCTGACCATTGGAAACATTATACGTAAATCGTGCCCTGGACTCGCTCTAAGAAGAGCGCGAAGTTGGACTTTGAATAATTCGGGTTCGTCCAGACACATTCTGATAGCCCGCCAACCGAGAAATGGGTTTGCCTCCTCCCCCAGGTCAATGTAGGCTAGTTCTTTATCCCCTCCTACATCGAGAGTGCGGACGACCGCCGGTCTCTCACCCATGAGATCAAGGATATTATTATAGATTTCTAATTGCTCTTCCTCGTCAGGTGCTGTATTCCGCTCGAGATAAAGGAACTCTGTTCGTAATAACCCAATTCCCTCCGCCCCGTGTGCCAGGGCTGATTGAGCGTCTTGGACAGAGCCGACGTTAGCAACGACTTCGATCTGGCGCCCATCAAGCGTAAAAGCAGGTTTGGTAGCTTCGCTAAGGTCAACCTCCATGCGAAGTTGAAGCTTTTCCTTTCGGGATTGGTATTCCGTTCGAACATCTTCATCGGGATTGATGAACACTTCGCCCAGCTCGCCATCGACTAGCAGGGGGGTACGAGCCCTGATATCGAGAACGCCAGTCCCTATCCCAACCACTGCCGGGATACCTAAAGCTTTTGCCAGGATTGCGGTATGGGATGTGGGACCGCCCTCGGCAGTGCAAAAAGCAAGTACAAGGTTTTTATCCATGGCTGCTGTATCTGAAGGCGTGAGGTCGCGAGCGATTATTACAGATGGCGTCGAAAGATCATCGAGATCAGGACTTTCCTTGTGTAACAGGATTCGCAAAACTCGATTGCCGACATCACGGATATCGGCAGCCCGGGCACGGAAATATTCGTCTTCTAGATTCTCCATTTGCAGGGCGTAACCTTCAATCGAATCCAACCACGCGCTTTCCACATTTAGGTTCTGCTCATCTAATACCTTTCGAACGGCATCTAAAAGAGACGGATCCTTTAAGAAAAGTTTGTGAGCTTTGAAGATCGACGCTTCTTCTTCGCTTGCTTCCTGCTCAGTCTTTTGACACAAGTTGTTGAGTTGGGCGTCCGCTTCTGTGAGAGCTGACTCGAGTCGTTTCCACTCATCCTCGGTTGCAGAGACCTTGCGCCGCTCGATCTCTATCTGTTCAACATCAAAGATATAAGCAGGTCCAGAAGCGAGACCTGAAGATGCTGGGAAGCCTTGTAACTTGATCATGATCGGTGTGAGCCTCCTATGTCGATGTCTACAAATCCGTATCTGTTATCTCGAAGTCACCTTCTCGAGTTCGCCTATTTGATGGACAGTCCCCCCTCTCCCTCAGAGTGAGGAGATCCAGGGAATGCAAATCAACAATTCCGTTCGACAGCTTCAATCTGATTATGCTCAAATCAGATGAAACATTAACCCGTACTACGACCTGATGATACAGGCTACATTGAAGTGATCTATTCAGCAAGGGGCAAATCTGCCGTTTTCGAGAGGATGATTTTCGGGATATGAGAAAGCTCTACATAATCCGTTATTTGACGTGAGCCAAAACCTTGGAGAGTATCTTTGTGTCGAAGTGAAGATTCTAGTTCGGAGGATCAAGGACACTCCACAGTGTTGAAAATGCGTGCTATGCTCTGGCTTAAGCAACGCTGTTTGCGCTTGGCTTTAAATTTTGAAGAAAGGACATCCGAGGAATGAAAATCAGTGATGCTGTAACTCAGGGAGTTCAACGTACACCTCATCGAGCGCTGTTCTTCGCAACCGGATTGCTTCGGGAAGAACTGCAGGGCCCGTTAATCGGGATTGCCAATTCAAGAACTGACTTGGTCCCTGGACATCTCCACCTCGATCGCATTGCCGATGCGGTTAAGGCGGGAATTTACAAAGCAGGTGGAACCCCCCTGGAATTCTCGACCATTGCCGTTGATGATGGTATAGCAATGGGACATGATGGTATGCGATATTCACTCCCCAGTCGCGAGCTCATCGCAGATTCGGTTGAAACGATGGTTCGGGCGCATAAACTCGATGGTGTGGTGTTGGTTGCAAACTGCGATAAGATCGTTCCCGGCATGGCGATGGCGGCTGCCAGGGTCAATATTCCTGCACTGCTTATCAGTGGGGGACCAATGCTCGCCGGCAAGCTCAACAATCGGGGACTGGATCTAACTAATCTGAATGAAATTATCGGGCAGAGCAAAGTGGGCCAAGTCTCGTCAGCAGACCTTGAACAACTTGAAATGCAAGCCTGTCCTGGCTGGGGTTCATGCGCGGGACTTTTCACTGCGAACTCCATGAATTGCCTCATGGAGGCATTGGGTTTGGCTTTGCCAGGTAATGGAACGATATCGGCTGTTCGAGCTGAGCGTATCCGCCTCGCGAAGAAAGCAGGCATGGCAATTGTCGAGCTGATCGAGAAGCAAATTTTGCCCAGGAACATCCTTACCCGGCAGTCGTTCTTGAACGCGTTGTCTGTGGACATGGCCATCGGCGGGTCGACCAATTCAATCCTGCATTTACTGGCCATCGCCAAGGAGGCGGGGGTTTCGCTTTGCTTGGACGATGTACAGGAAGCGAGTCTCCGTTCCCCCTCCCTGGTCAAGATCAGTCCTTCCAGTGAGATTCATATGGAGGAGTTCCACGATGCGGGCGGTGTCCCTGCTGTTATGAAGGAACTCGCAGAGCACAGCATAATTGATGCCAATGTTATGACGGTCACCGGATCGAAGTTGTCAGATATTTTGAAAAATATTCGAGACCGCAGATCAGATCTCATACGGAGCGTCGAGAACGCCTACAGCCAAGATGGGGGTCTGGCAGTGCTTTATGGAAACCTTGCCCCTCAAGGCGCTGTTGTGAAGAAGGCCGCGGTTGTGGAAAAAATGATGATCCACGACGGACCCGCCCATGTCTTCGATAGCGAGGAAACTGCGGTAAAAACCATCTTGAATGGGGGCATCCAATCTGGGTCTGTCGTCGTCATTCGATACGAAGGTCCACGGGGAGGACCAGGGATGCGCGAAATGTTAGCCCCGACGGCTGCGCTGGTGGGAGTGGGCCTCGGCGAAACAGTCGCCTTGGTTACCGATGGCCGGTTCTCGGGTGTCAGCCGTGGGGCTGTGATCGGCCATGTTTCCCCGGAGGCGGCTTCAGCAGGACCTCTAGCCGCCCTTCAGGACGGCGATAAGATCCGGATTAATATTCCAGCACGGACGCTGGAGGTTGAGCTCTCCCCTCAAGAGATGGCAGATCGACTTAATTCTTGGCAACCGCCCGACCACTCCGAGCTTGGTGGCTATCTAAAACGCTATGCGGCGCTTGTGGGCTCTGCTTCTGAGGGCGCAGTTCTTGATACTCGCAATCTTGTAAGATAAATGTTGCAGCCGGGATCCCTCTTAGCAACCCACCGTGGATTCCGGAACTGCATTTGATATCCCTGGAACACGTCAGGTTTATCCCTCGAGCCTGAAGGTTGCATAGCGACTTGCAGCGCGCCCAATAAGTTAGAGACTGTTGTTGATGCAGGCTGACTATTCAAAAGGCTTGGCCACTGCGTACCAGAGCGCCCATCATCGTAACACCCGCAGAGGAGGGAAATATGAAAATCGTCGACATCCATTATCAGGAAATAGAACGGTCCTTTAAGGGACATTTTAATATTGCAGGGGGCCAGAGCACTGCGATCCATGCGATCCTAGTAAAAATCCACACCGATGACGACCTTACGGGAATCGGTGAAGCCGTACCGATGCCCGCATATTCTGGACAAACCATTGGAGGCGTGGTCGAGGCTTTAAATGACTACCTGATCCCCGCCTTGCTCGACGTTCCGATCGAATCCATCGAGGGGCTGCACCAGCGTATGAATACAGCCATCAAGGAACAACCTATGGCAAAAGCGGCGCTTGATATTGCTTATCACGACGTCGTTGGGAAAATTCAAGGTGTGCCAGTCTATCAACTTCTCGGCGGCGCATATCGTAAAATGGTGCCGTTGTCCTGGGCGATTGGATTGGGCAACCCTGAGGACATTATCCATGAAGCACATGAGGCGATTTCGCGCGGCTTTCGTACTATTAAAGTCAAAATTGGTTTGGATGCTGAGCGTGACCTGGAAGTTGTAGCACGACTGCGGGAATCACTCGGTCCGGATATCCAACTTCGTGTGGATGCCAACGAAGGGTACGATTATCCGACAGCAAGGTCCACGCTTCTGAAGCTGCAGGCATATAATCTGCAGCTTATTGAGCAACCATTGCCTCGTTGGGACGTACGCGGGATCCGGGATCTCCGCCGCCGCCTCGATACTCCAATTCTTGCAGATGAAAGCCTGTTCACTATTCAAGACGCCATGACGCTTGTTCAAGAGAACGCGGCGGATCTTTTTAACATCAAGTTGATGAAACTTGGAGGGCTTCGTCCAGCCCTTAAAGTTGGTGCAATAGCCGAAGCCGCAGGAATTCCGTGCATGGTGGGGAGCATGCCCGAACTCGGGGTTGCTACCATGGCGGGAGTCCATTTCGCCTTAGCTATACCCAATGTGAGTTATCCATGCGAACTCATCGGTCCTCTGATGACTTCTTCGGGGATCATTGCTGGGGATTTCTATCACGAAGAAAACAAGGCGATCGTCGCGGCCGCTTCCAACCTCCCGGGAATAGGGGTGGACCTTCTTCCTGAGATTGCCGGGAAGTTCAACGGCTAAAGTCGGTATTGGCTGGCTGACCTTTGCTCTGTGACTTGACGTTCAATGACTGGAAGTGGAAAGAGATAAGCTTAGTGATGAGCAGAGTTCTGTACTGGTTATCTTAGGTTTATCGGGAGTAATCCTGTTTGAAACCGACAAGAAGCGCGAACACTCAAGCTTCAAGGATGAAGGGGATGGCTAGAGGACCTTCCGGCATGACGCATATTCTCGCTTCTCGACCGTAGCGGTCCAGAAGGTGCTCAACTGTATCTTGGATGGAGGTAGCCGGCTGAAGCTTGACGCTGCGGATAAGGGCTTCATCGAGTAAGTGACTGTGGAGATAAATATCTGTATTCAAGCAGATCGATGCTTGAATTTGGACTTGCCAGCTATCGCGCTGCACAAACCCAGGCTTGTGGAGCATGCCTAGCAAATCTTTAAGTGAATCCGCCTCTTGCATCAGGCGGGCATAATCGCCGTGATCGGGGATCCCATCCCAGCATTCTGCGACGATCAATATGGATCCACCTTTCTTCGTGATTTGAGCCGCTGCACTCATCCCCTTTATGGATTGGTAGATGTTTAGATCAAGGGGATACCCGGCATTGCTTGTCAGTACGATGTCGAAGGTCTCCGCCACCGGGACCATCATGTGTTCTTTAACGAACGAGCAACCCTCAAGGTGAGCCTCCTGCATGTCACCGGCGAAAACTCGGGCAACCTCGTGATCTTGGTTTAGCGCGACATTGATCAGGAAAGCGGGCTCGACTAGTGCCGTGGCCTCTCGAATTTCAGCGGCAATGGGATTTCCTGAGGTGATCCCCCAGCGCGCGCGATGATGATCTACATTGGCTACAGAGTGATTGTGCAGGATCGAAGCCATCCCCGCCATACCGGGAAGGAATGCTTTTCCTCCTCCTGAGAAACCAGCAAAAATATGAGGTTCGATAAAGCCCGTCGCGATTCGAAAATCGCAGTCCATCAAAGCTTGATTCAACCAGATTGTGTTTCCGGATGAGGTCCTGCCGATAGCCACGTGAGATGAGTCATCAAGGGCATCATTCTGGTAGATCATGTGCCTATCAGCCCAAGGTCCACCGAGCATTTCTTCCAGCTCAGAAGTCGTATTCGCTCGATGGGTCCCCGTTGCGACAAAGATGGCGATGTCATCATCGGGTATGTGTGACAATGTCTCGCGTATAGCCTTCAACAAAAGAGGAGTGGGTGTATGGCGAGTGATGTCGTTGACAACGATGCCAACTTTATCACCCCGGCTGACCCGGGAGGCAAGCGGTTCAGAGCCGATCGGCGCCTGAAGGGCATCGGTAAGCGCATCAAGAGGGTTTTCCAGACCTGGGGTAGGCACAGACGCTACCACGCTTACGTTTAAGCCCGCGGGCAGAGTGACGGTTAAGCTGGTTCTACCGTAGGCAAGAGTGAAGTTCATCTTGGGCGCCATTGGTTTTTTCATTCAGCGGGTTGGTCGACCGCGAACGCATGCCTCTTCAGCGAGCAATCGGCATGCTCTTCTGCGGTTTCTAGTCATCATTCTGAATCGATTGATGAGATCCATCCAAGGCCTAATTCCGCAAGTTTGGCATCCTTTGGTGTTCCGGTTTCGATGTCCCAGCCAGCCATTTCGTAGTAAGTGTCCTTCGCGATTTCAAGATCTTCTGGGGAGAGAAAGACTCCATCGCTTTCCCCTCCAACAAGAGCTTTCTCAAGCTTCTTGGGCAAACGATCATTCTCTCTGGTAAAACCTTCCCGAGCATTGAAGGCTCGCATCATGTTGAGCCGTCGCTCTCCAACACGTTGGAGTTCTTCCAGAGTTACGTCCCATCCCGTAACAGCTTGGACAACATCGACCATCTGGTCGGGGCCGTAGAGTTGCCACGCAGGGCCAAAGACGAACTGGCAGAAATTTGCGGAATCAAGATAGGAGTAAGTGTACTGAGTGGTCAACGCAAAACGTATTTTCTCATCGTTTAGCACGCTATCAGGTTGGGGATCCTCGAGGCCGAGCATACGCATTCTCTCCGGATAATCTCGGTAGGACGGATCATGTTCGTGTGACATATGGTCCGCACCGAAGGGATTGACCGCGTAAATCAGGGCTAGGCTGCGTTTGACTTGGGGCATGTGAGCGGGAAATTCCTGCCCTTTTACCGCAACGACTAAAGCTTGCGCCTCTTGCCCGAGACGCGCAGCTGCCCGGGAAGAACCTTCTGCAAGGAGGTCGCCGAAACCATCACGATTGCCGATCTTCTCCACAAGGGCGATCATGGCCTCTGCGTTGCCGAAATTGAGCTCCAGCCCGTCAGTATCTTCGAGTGTCAAAAGGCCTTGATCATAGCAATCCATGGCCCATGCCACGCTAGCTCCACATGAGATGGTGTCCATGCCGTACATATTGCATAGCTGATTGGCCAGTGAGACCGCGGCCAGATCGCTCACGCCGCAATAGGATCCGAAAGTCGCTAACGTCTCATATTCCGGACCCCCGTAATAAGGATCAACCTTGAACGGACCTTCGGTTACCTCGACGACACGCTTGCAGCGCACGGCACAAGCGTAGCAAGAATCCCGTTTTTTCAGTATGGTGTTGAACATTGTTTTGCCGTCCAGGTTTTCGCTATGCTCAAAGGTGCCACTCGACCAGTTTCGCGTGGGGAGTCCCCCAGCGCGATCTTGCGAGACAACGATTCCTGCTGTACCGAGTGTCCCCAATGTATAGACCCCGGATTCTTCGAAATTGGCGGGTCCCCATCGGGCAAGCTTCTTGAGACGGGCGATATCGGCGATCTCTGGTTTATTCTTGCCGCGCACGACGATTGCCTTGAGCTTCTTACTTCCCATCACTGCGCCCATCCCTGTTCGGCCATTAGCGCGATTGGACATATTGATCACGCATGCATAGCGGTTGAGATTCTCACCAGCTGGACCGCATTGGGCAATCTCGATCTTGTCGTCCCCCAATTCTGTTTTTAATATCCGATCAACATCTCCCGTAACTTTTCCCCATAAGTGGCTTGCGTCCCGCAGCTCTCCTTGGCCATCATTTAGCCATAAGTAGACGGGATTCTGAGAACACCCGGTCACGACGATGGCATCGAACCCGGAGAACTTCATCTCAGCTGGAAAAAAACCTCCGCTTTGAGCATCCCCTATGGCGCCGGTTAATGGGGATTTTGAGGTTGTCGTCATCCTGCTCTGACCCGAGATGGGTGCGCCGGTACAAACACCAAGGGAGAAGACAAAGGTGTTCTCTGGGCTAAAGGCATCAATGTTGGGCGGATTCATAGTCAAGAGGTAATGGAGGCCGAGTGCACTTCCCCCCATGTACTTCCGGTAAAAATCCTCATCGGGCTCTTCGACTTCAAGAATCTGAGAGGTCAGATCTACATGAAGGATCCGTCCGTTATATCCGTAGCGCATGGTCTGATCTCCTTTTAATCCGGGATATGTTCAATAATAGGGTGAAGAAGAAGTTTCGAATCCAGAGTGAAGCTCGTGAGGTATCGCCTTATCGGGAGTCTGTGAGCTAATGCCAGGTGAGTATGCCCGATTTCTATGTCAACCTAAGTTTAAGAGTTCAAACACAAAAGGTGCTATGGCTGATACGATGATCAAAAATATGAATCCGATGAGAATGGCGAAGGAAAATGCACGCACTCGATCGTTGCTGGGGTCGCGGATAAAGGCGATAGCGATCGTATAGGCTGTCGGGATGAAGAAAAGGGGCGGCACAGAGATCCCGACTTTTGGTCCAGCGACGCTCAAAAGCCATATCCCCAAGCCGATTCCGAGGCTCTCGAGGATCAGTCGCCAATAGATTTTGGCGTACTCGTAAACATTCTCCGTCGAACGTGAGCGGGTATCGAACTTTAGTCGGCGATCGCTTTTCTTCTTGGGTTCCATTTCTTGAGGTTTTGACATGGCGACTCCTTATCTAATGAACAAGGTCAGCAGAGAGAGGGCGGGATGATCAAAACGCTTCTGTAATGTTTGACGAGACTTGTCCGTAACCTGAGCACTTCCAGGATGCAGTGCATAATGGGTAGGCCGCACTCTATCAGACATGCAGGCGGCGAAAGCGACGCTAATTCTTTTCGCGGGATCGAGTTCCAATAGGCTCTATTCTGCTTTTGCCATTCCCCACTTCTTTGCAGTTTCAACCATCTCCGCCTGGACATCAGCGGGGATGAGATCTGGTTCCCCCTGTCCGAGCGCTAAGGATAAATAATAGACACGGGCGGCTTGTTCGGCGGCGATACACCGCTTGAAGGCAACCTTGATATTCTGGCCCACACAGAATAGTCCGTGGTTCTTCCATATCACCCCGAATTTTTCCCCCATGGCATCGATGGTTTTATCGGCAAAATCCTGGTTAGCACTCCGAATCGAGGGACCTAGCGCCAAGCCCATACCACCAAATAGGTACACGAAATTGCCAAGTATATTTGGGACGGACTTATTCATCGCGTATAAGGAATTTAGATAGGGTGATTCGACGTGCGCACATGCGCCGACGTATGGATGTCTACGCATGGCTGTTAGATGGATTGGGGTTTCCGAGGAGGGTTCGTACTTGCCGCTGATCTTATTCCCATTCAGGTCAACCTCCACGATATCCTCGGGGACCATGGTTGGATAGGGGATATCGCTGGGCGTGATAAGTACTCGATCCGTGCCAGCTACTCGTGTGCTGAAGTTGCCTTGCGTATAGATAAGCAGGTCGTGTGATTCACAATACTGTGCGGCATTGATGAGCTCCTGACGGAGTTCGAGGTCATTTGGATTCACGGGATTACTAACCTTTCATTTGTGGCTTATATTCGTTCTTTTCGAGTGAAGGTATTTTGGGGGCTGTCAGAGGGACAGCCCCCAAAAAAGTGTTCTGAACAGGGCTCGGTCGACTTAGTCGCCGGCGACAGCGGGGGTCTTGCCCAAACGCTCAGCGGATTTAGCGTTTTCTTCACGCAGGATGCGTCCGCTGAAGAAATACAGAGCGACGACGACCGGGAGTAAAATAATCCCGGGCATAAGCTGGCCCTTCGTAAAGATCGCAGCGCCAGAGGCGAATGCCATTCGGAAAGACGGCATTTCCATGCTGATCCAGCTTATGTATTGGACGTTTGCCGGGATGTCCACGGTTCCGACTTGCCGAGCCAGTGAGGTAATCGCGGGCGCGAAGTAAACGCCGGCATACACCCACAGCGGCTGGCTGATGAAGGTCAGGATGGTTGTACGGACCACATCGTTCCGGGTGACTACGGCAGCCGTAATCGTTGAGCACAGAGCGATGATCCCGCCGAACGGTAGGATGTTGTTACCGGGCAGGATAACGGTCCACAGGATGAGCACCGGGACGTTGAGGATCGCGGCAACCCACAAGCTGGACATTCCGGCTGTAAAGGGCCAGTCCAGACCGATATGGAAAGTGCGGCCAGGGAAGCGGGCGGCCATGAAGGACTTTGCTCCGTCGGCGATGGGCATTAGAGCGGTGATGAAGAGCGTCGCCACCATCGGGAAGAGGGTCAGGGCGGTGCCCGCTTCGATACCAACAGTGAGGACGCCTTTGAGGTCATAGCGACCCATCACGGCGATTAGTATGCCCACAAAGAAGCCGATGACATGATTCTCGCCGAAAACGCCAATTTTCTCGCGGATTAATTCGGGCTCGTAGTGGTTATCGCGGAGGGCTGGAATTTTGTCCAGTAGTCTGTTCAGTGGAGCGAAGATGATCCACTCAAAGAATAAAGCGTGTGGCAGGGAGACACCGGGGATACCAGTGCCTTCCTCGACCAGGTGTACAGACCAATCCGCCTGTTTAAGCTCAACGACAACTTGGATTGCGGTAACGACAAAAGCCACGGCAACGCTGCCGCTGATGTAGGATACGAAGACACCTGTGAGCACTTTGTTCCAAACGTTCCACATGTCAACGTTCAGGCATTGTGTCCAGTTGAAGGCCAACATGATGATGTTGATGGCGATCTGGAGTGGGAACATCAGGAACGCGTAGGGCCATGCCCAGGCGATGGCTGCGACCGGTGTCCATCCGAGGTCGATAGCCGTAAGCTCCAATCCGGTGTTAGCAACAAAAGCTTCGGAGACCGGAGCGATCGTGCCAAACATGAATCCAAGAATTACATTCATGCCGGCAAAGGCAATACCTAAAAGCAGACCTGCTGAGAACGCTTTTCTAAGGCCAACGCCGAAGATCAACCCGATGACAATCATAATAATGGGCAGAACGATCGGCGCGCCCAGTCCAAGCATTCCATTAATAAAGGTTTCTAAGAACTCCATGGGTGCATATCTCCTTATTGTATTACGTATAAACGATATCGGCTTTGAGAGAAATCCCTCTCTCATCCTCCGTTTCGGACCTCTCGATAACCTCACCTCCTTCCAGTGGAAAAAAACGGCTTTGAGATTTTTCCCAAAGCCTATTCGGTCTCAGTCCCATCTGGAAACAACATGTCCTTAATCTCCTGCATGGCCTCATCCATTCCAAAACCGGTCATGAAAGGAATGCCGCTGACCATCGGGCAATCGTATTTCGTATCGCCATGGGGTGAGATATTGACGAATAGATCAGAATGCTCGGCATGCAATTTGGCAGTTTTAAAATCGACGACATCAACCTTTACGCCCCGCATCCCGAACTTTGGGAGCAAGTCTTTGATACGATTCGCACTCAATTGAGATGAGGCAACACCCGACCCACATGCGACGATGATGCGTTTACGTTTTGCCATTGCTCGTTGCTCCTTTGATAAATAGTTTTGATCAACCGACGACTTGGATGAGCACGGTGGTGCTCCAATTCCGCGATTAGTCCCGAGCCAGAATCTTTAGTCCTGAATATTATTTCGCTTTCGCTCTTCAGCACGACGGTTCCAGTAAAACAAGATCAGGGTGAGCGCAGCTGCGGATGCCCCCAATTCTAAGCTCCGGGTGATTAGACCCCAAGCGAAAAGCACGAGCGCTGCTGTGACGAGAACTGGGAAATACCATTTTCTCACGTGGAAAACGGCATATCCTTTAGATTCCATTTTCTCGCGTGCGGCGATCCAATCCTCCGGCAAGCGTTCCTTGGGAATGGCGAAATCTGGCTCTAGCGGTCCTCTTTCGGGTTTGTTTGTTGAATTCTTACTCAATATTTAATCCTTTCTCGAGAGCTTCCTGAATAGTATTAACACCGTTGTTATTGAGAAGGTTCGCGATGTTTTCAGGCTTTACGAAATAATCAATGATCACTTTTAGGAAATGAACTTGTTTTTCAGGCTCGGTGATCGAAAGTAGGAGGACAATTTGGACATCCCTGAGCTTATCCTTTGTTCCCATCTCGATCCAGGGGATCGGCTTTTTCAAAATCGCCACAGCCACGGCGGGTTCAAGGCAAAACTCGGCCCAAGTGTGTGGGATTGCTACCCCAACGGGTTCTGTGGGAAGTGCGGTGGGGAAGCCCTCCTCCCGCTCCTTGGTCTTATCTGCAAACTCATCAGTAACGTACCTTTTTTTCAGCATGAGCTCGGAGAGGCGATCGATAGCATCCCATCGATCTGCGACCACCAAATCGGTCAGAATGAGGTCTGGTTCGATCTTCAACGCGTCGTGGGCAGGTGGCATTTCTTCTCCTACCAGTAAATGGGTAAATATTAGTTACTCTCAGTTGCTCAAAACACTGGACTTCTCTTGAAGTTGGATTATTTGGTCGTAGGTCGGCAAGGATGGCTGCGCTCCCGGCTGTGTGACAGCATAAGCTCCTCCGGCATTGGCAAATTCCACGCACTCAAACCACGGTCGACCTTCCATCTGGGCCACAATTAAAGCGCCGACGAATGCATCACCAGCAGCTGTGGTATCCACAACTTCAACCTCAAGTGCCGGGATTTGCTCTCGTTGTTGATCTCTGACGAGCACGCTACCCACTTCCCCGAGTGTAATCACGACTGTGCCAGGTCCCTTCGCCCGCAAAGAGTCGCCCACCTCGAATGCAGCTTCGATCGTGGTGGGCAAGTGACCGGTCAGGATTTCTGCTTCGCTTTCGTTTAGCACAAGGATATCGGTTGCATCCAGGATGGGTTCTACATCCTCGCGCGGTCTTGCTGGTGCAGGATTGACAACAGTGGTCCAGCCGCGCGCTTGTGCCTTATTGACAGAGTGCAACACGGTTTCAAGAGGAATCTCGAATTGCGTGAGAAAATGTGTGACGTCTTCTGTAGAACGCTTGAAGGTTTCATCGATAGCGGGAGGCTGCAAGTGATGATTTGCGCCGGGAACGATAACGATTGTGTTTTGTCCAGTTGGATCAATGGTAATAAAAGCAAGACCTGTAGAGATGCCCTTAATAGTCTGAATGTCTTCCACGGCGACATTGTTGGTGCGTAAGCTTTCAAGCAACAGCATTCCATATTCGTCGTCGCCGACGCAGCCAACGAGCGAGACGCTCTTGCCCATGCGACCGATAGCCACCGCCTGATTGGCGCCTTTCCCGCCGTGAAACCTCTGGATCTGGGATGCGGAGATAGTCTCGCCTGGAGCGGGAAATTTCTCCACGGGCATCACGAGATCCATATTTATGCTGCCAGCAACAATGGCGGACATAGAATCAAAGCCTCTGGGTGGATTTACGTATGATGAGATTTGTCGGCAGACAAAATTCTTGTGGCATCGGATTTTTGGATCCGTTCATGCGTTCCATAAGACGAGCCGCGGCCATTTCGCCAATCGTGTAGGCTGATTGGGCGACAGTTGTCAGTGGGGGATCGAGCAGAGAGGCTAGAAAAATATCGTCAAAACCGACCAGCGATACATCTTCGGGTACCCGATAGCTTAAGGTTCGCAAGGTTTGCAGAGCGCCGATAGCCATCATGTCGTTGCAGGCAAAGATGGCGGTTGGGGGAGAAGGCAGTTCCATCATCTCCCGAGCTGCCCTGCGACCACTCTCGACCTGAAAGTCGCCGAGGATGGATAAATGCGGATCGTTTTGTAAACCATGCTCATTTAGGACTTCTTCATAGCCCTGAATGCGGTCGAGCGCAGAGCGAACGTCTATTGGGCCGGTGATGATCCCAATTCGTCGATGACCGAGCTCTATGAGATGTTGCACGGCATCGCGCGCACCCTGGATATGATCGGATTGGATGAAGTCAATATCGGGGATCGCAAGTTTGCGGTCGACGACAACAATTGGGATTCCGGTTTTGACGAACTCACTCATCTGATGATGATCGTCCGAGACGGCGCTCACGATGATGCCGTCGACGGAGTATGTTGATAGCGTCGACATGTAGGTTAATTCTCGGGCGGAATCATGCCTTGAGTTGCATAAGAAGAGGGAATACCCATGTCGGTAGGCACAATCCTCCGCGCCGAGGGCGATTTCGCTGAAGAAGGGGTTGCTGTTATCCGGGATGATTAACCCAAGAGTTTTCGATGAATGGATTCGCAGCGCACGTGCCATCGCATTCGGCTTGTACTCGAGATCCCTGATGGCCACATGAACGCGATCGCTGAGATCATCGCTTACATGTCGCGTACTGTTAAGCACATGGGAAACCGTCGTTGTCGAGACATTGGCAAGACGGGCGATGTCCTTGATCGTAGGATTTTTCTTAATATTCATAGAATGATGATCCTGATAAATGGGCCTCGCAAACGATTTCGCAAACGTTTGCCTAGCCCTCGAGTACTACTATAGAGTGGATTGAATTTAATTGCAAGCAAGCCTCACCGACCATTATTGATATTCGTCTTAACTAGCACCATTGTTCATAAATGCACCCTTATGTAAGGTGACTTTCTTACAGATTGGCAACATATGATATAATTCAGATAAACTAAGGCTACTTAAGGGTCGTGTGGAAAGGATAATTGGACCATGAGCGACGCGATGAAAGTACTAAAAGTTGGCGATTTCGTGCACTACATCCGTAACGGTAGCGAACATAAAGGTCGCATTGTCAGCCATAGCGCTTGCACGTGTGGTCTGGCCGGGGTTGTTAACTGTGATTGCGAGACAGGCACTTGGTCGGATCACACCATTCCGCTTGTAGCCGGTCATCACGCTGATCTCATCCCGAAGGATGTCTTCAGCATGCTCACTGAGTGATCGCCTCCCACGCGTGTTGAAAAACTTTCAATGCTGTAACAAGGGATCCTAGAGAGGATCCCTTTTCGATTCAAACAAACAATCCTGATGGGCGCAATTTGGTGGGTGGCATCGAGCTAACAGGTTGCGCGGGCCAAGCGATTGCAGCCAGGATATCCCAGGCTAATACAGATGTTTAGCTGATGAAACCGGGATGATATCTTCTTAAACGACAGGAAAATGCAACTTCACCTCGGTTTGGATTGTTTGCTCAAAACCCAAATAAGGATCATACTAAAAACCATATCATGGGTCATGATGCGTCGTAGGGTCCAGGAAAAATCGATCGAAGAATCGGATAAACCTATTGCAGCTCCAACCGTAGCCCGGACATAATGACGAGAGAAGGCAATGATTATGGGAAACTCCGTCGCCGTCATGGCCGGGGCTCCGCATTTATTTTCTCCGTCTTGGATACCAACGCCTGATACCTATAAGTTGGGAAGGTAATCTGCTCAGCGCTCTGTTTTACATTCGACATCAATTGTTCGAAATGATAGAACGAATCTCCCAAGGAGAATGAGTAATGGAGCCAACCATCGCCGTATTTGGAACGGGCCGCATGGGATTCCCCCTGGTCCAGAGGCTGCTGGAAAGTGGTTATCAGGTAACGGCCTATAATCGTACAATCGATAAGGCAGCTTTGTTGGTACAGAATGGTGCCAAGCTTGCTGCTTCGCCTGGGGAGGCGGCAGCTGACAGCCAGCTTTTACTCATGATGGTTTCGAACGCGGATGTCGTACATGCGCTATTGGATGAGATGGGCGAGGACGGTATTCAAGCGGGCAAGACGATAATCGTCATGAGCACCATCAGTTCAGAAGAGAGCGAGCAGCTTCGAGATCGTATTATCTCACGCGATTGCTCCTACCTTGAAGCGCCCGTCATGGGCGGCCCATCGGAAGTGCGCAATGGGAGTTTGACGATCATACTCGGCGCAGAAGAGCATGATTACAAAACATGGGAGAAATTCCTGGGCGATCTTTCCCGAAATCTGGTTTGGACCGGACCGATCGGGAGTGCTTGTGTCGTAAAATTAGCCTTAAACCAATTTATGGCAGCTCTGGTAACGGCCTTAGCGACGAGCGTTGCGCTGGTGCGCGCTGTTGATGTCCCGGCAGCAACATTAATGGATATCCTTAAGGAGTTCCCGTACTATGCACCCACGTACGAGTCGAAGTTACCGCGCATGTTGTCGGGTAATTTTGAGGATCCCAATTTTACGATTGAGATGATGGGCAAAGATGTCCGGCTAATGGTGCAGGAAGCCCGAAGGTATCGCTTGTATCCTGATGCTCTAGAAGCTGTTCATAATCTCTATAAACTTGCGGAAAAGAAAGGGCTGGGCGAAATGGATTATTCCGCCATCTTCAAATTGATCGATTCGCAAAGCCCATGATGGGCTCAGAACCAGTTGTTTGATGGGTAAATATCCTAATCGGATGAGCATTTAATCCTAAGTGGGCTTTTCTACCATGATGGCTTGTTATTATTGTGAACTTTTAGGAGGTTGATCAATATGCCCAACGATTATTTCGACATCGAAATCCAACCCAATTGGAAAGGATTGCTCGAATGCCTTCGGCGAGGGGGAACACCAGATAGAGTGTATTTCTTTGAATTGATGATTGACCCTGAGATTCAAGATCAACTCAATGATCGGTTTCATCTGATTGATGACCTTGACCAAGACGATCCCTTCTTCAATGAACAGAAAACCGTTCGGCTGCAACGATTTCTGGGATACGACTTTGTCCGGCAAGGTGTCGAGCGATTAGACATGCCCTTTAATCGAGAACTCATTGGCGATACTGCTGCCCTGGAGCGGGAGGGAGGGCGGTCATTCGTGAATGAGTCGCGCGGACCCATCACGACTTGGGAGGAGTTTGAACAGTATCCGTGGCCGGATCCGGAGAAAGCGTCGACCCGATCGCTCGAGTGGTATGAAGAGAATTTACCTGACGAGATGTGTGTAATTGGCAGTGGTGGTTTTGGTCATTTCGCAGAGCATCTCACCTGGTTGATGGGCTATGAAACGCTATGTTACGCACTCTACGACGACCGGGATTTGGTTCAGGCAATCGCTGACCGGATACTTGAGATCAACCTTGTGCTCAGCAAGCGAATGTTGGAATTTGATCGCGTTAAAGCAACCATGTCCGCGGATGATATGGGCTTTAAGTCCGGCACTTTGATCAGCCCTGATGATCTGCGTGAGTTTGTCTTACCCGGGCATAAGAAAATGGCTGAAATGGCCCATAAGGCCGGCCGACTTTACATTCTGCATGCCTGTGGCCAATTGGAGAAGATCATGGATGACCTGATTGAAGATGTGAAAATAGACGCCAAGCACTCCTTCGAAGATACGATCGAAACGATTGTGGAGGCGAAAGAAAAGTACGGCGAGAAAATTTCTGTCCTTGGGGGCATCGATATGGACTTCCTGTGCCGGGCGAGCGAACCGGAACTGCGGACCCGCGTTCAGTCAACCCTTGAAGCATGCCATGAAGGCGGCGGATATTGCTTGGGGTCGGGGAATTCAATAGCGAATTACATGCCCATCGATAATTACCTTATTATGTTGGACGAAGGACGTAAATTCGACTCCAAGCAATAAGGGATCAAGCGATACCTGAAGGGGGTTAAACAATCCAACGCAGCCCGGTGATTAATACAAACCGAGCTCTCGCAATCAGTGTGATGAAGCGGACCGAACAATGACTCAGGACGTGAGTCATGGGTTTGTTGTCTGGGTTCGCTGGGCATCAATCCAACTATGGGAGGAAGCATGAAAGCCATCATCGAAATCATTAATGAGCAGATCCTTCAGGGCCTAAACAATGAGATTGAAGTGAGTGTCCAGAAGGCATTGGAAGATAAGATCCCGGCCGGTGAGATCTTGAAGGATGGATTAATCGCTGCCATGGGAGAAGTCGGCCGGCGATTCGAGGCTGGAGATTACTTTGTTCCGGAGATGCTCATCTCAGCTAGAGCTATGAAAATCGGTTTAGGAATCTTGCATCCATACCTCATCGAGGAAGGTGTGGAGGCTAGAGGCAAAGCCGTCATCGGAACGGTGAAAGGCGACCTTCACGACATCGGCAAGAACCTTGTGGGGATAATGCTGGAAGGGGCTGGTTTTGAAGTCGTCGATTTGGGAACAGACGTTGCGCCTGAAATGTTCGCTAAAGTTGTGCGTGAAGAAAAGGCCGACATCCTCTGTTTATCAGCACTCCTCACCACGACGATGGAGCAGATGAGCGATGTTATTGAAGCAGTTGAAGATATCGGGGTGCGATCCGAGGTGAAGATTCTCGTCGGAGGGGCGCCGCTGACGGCCGCTTTCGCAGAGGAGATCGGAGCAGATGGGTATGCCCCCGATGCAAGCGTAGCAACTGTTTTAGCCAGAAATATTCTAATGCATGAATCAACATGATTTTGACGTTCCGTGCGCATAGCCCTTCTCCGAGATGGGCGTATGGCGTCATATATCGACCGACAAACCACAGATAGCTGAACTCTTCAACCCGACCACCGATCGCGCGAGGCAAGCTATGAACAAATCCCGATGGCCGTGGGAACCAAAACCTGATAGCGAGGCATTGCTCGCCACTCTACGAGGCGAGAGGAAGTCCACCCCAGTTCAAGTGTTAGAGTTCCTTGTAGATCCCGAGATTGTGACGGCCATTCTCGGTAAAGATCTCCTTCCACTTCCAGATCACGGTGAGAGTCAGAGCGAGATGGAAAGAGCCATCGACGAGCTGATCCACTTTTATTATTCACTCGGTATGAGCGCCTTCCGGGCAAAGGCCATCCTTGATCTACCATTTGAGAAGATCCTCGCAGAGGATACGGCAGAATATTCGAGATTGCAGCGGGGTTGGGTGAACGAGCAAAAAGGGGTGATCGCTTCCTGGGAGGATTTCGATCGCTATCCCTGGCCAAGCGTGCGGGATGCGGATTATGGACCACTTGAATATGCCTTGTCACAACTACCTGAAGGTATGACCGCCTTTGCAAAGTCATACGGCATCTTGGAACAAGCCATGTTCCTCATGGGGTATGAGACCTTTGCATACAATCTCTACGATGATCCAGATTTGATCGGGGCGGTCTTCCAAAAAATCGAAGAGATCTACATCCCATTCAACCGCGCTTTGACCCAGGTTGAAGGTGTGGCGGGGCTTTGGATGGGGGATGATATGGGGTTCCGAAGCGGAACGATGGTTCACCCGGATCATCTGCGGAAATATGTCTTCCCGCTGCAAAAGAAAGTTGCAGACTTGTGCCATGAGCAAGGGATCCTATTTCTGTTGCACTCGTGCGGGAACTTGGCCACGATCATGGATGAATTAATAGATGATGTCGGCATCGATGGGAAACACTCGTTCGAAGACGTGATTATGCCGGTCGAGTCCTTTGTCGCCAAGTTTGGCGAACGCATCTCGACCATCGGCGGGGTGGATGTGGATCTGCTATCAAGGTGCACTGAAACTGAGATTCGGTCGCGGGTGCGTGCGATTCTGGAAGCTTGCGCCGGAAGTGGTGCCTATGTGTTGGGGAGTGGGAATAGCATCACCAATTACGTGCAGCCCGAGAATTTCCTGACGATGATTGATGAATGCCAGCGATTCAACGCAGAAGGTTGGGGCTGAGGATTCCCGCTCAACACCCCTCCTAACCAACCCGGCGCGAAAAACCGCAGGTCGGATTGGAAACATCAGTTTCGAAGAAGGGATTTACCAATCCAGCAAAATCCTGGAAATGAACAACGGTCATGTTCCAGAGTTAGGAATCGATCGGGATCTTCTCAACTTGGAGCCTTCGTCTGAAAGTATGTAATTAAGTGCCCATAAAAACCCGTTCTCAACACCGAGTGGGGACACCAGATCAGCAGTCTCCTTAAGACCTTCGGTGCCATCACCCATCGCAATAGAGAATCCGGCCACATCGAACATGCTCTGATCATTCCAACCGTCTCCAACGGCAATAATCTTGTTAAGCGGAATCCCCTCACTCTCGGCCAGAATTCGTAAAGCATGCCCCTTGTTCACATCACGTTTGGTGATATCCAGAAAGTTCGGTAAAGATCGAGCACATTCAAGTTGTGTTACCCATGGGGAGAGGGCGGCCTCAACCGCTTGTAGATCCGACTCGGTCCCGAGAAGGACCATTTTTCCAGGTGGCAGAGTATATTTAAATGCGCCTTTCGGGATTTGTTGAATACCGGAAGAGGACATTAACTCCAGGCTTTTATAAAAGCTCGACTCGCCCTCGAAGAGGATCTCATCCGGATACTCGATCAGGATACCGATATTGCGATCGCGAGCTTGCCGTAGAATGGCTCCAACAGAATCGCGGGGGAGGGCATCATAGAAGATCGCCTTGCCTGTACGTGGATCGGCGACATAGGCTCCGCCTAACGCGATATAAGGTTCATTGATTTTCAGGCGACTGAGGAACCAGCAGACCTCGGCGCTATTACGTCCCGAGGCCAGCGTGACACGCAAGCCTCGCCGGTTAGCTGTTTGGACAGCTTCGATGATCTTCGGGGAGATTTCGGGAGGTCCGTTGATCAACGTGCCATCGATGTCTGTAATCAATAATTGAAAATCAAATTCGGTGACGTTGTCATCATTGCTTGTCGGCATATTCAACCTTCCATCAAAGAAATTTCGCCTAAAATATTTCCATCTCATGTAATTCTTTCCGCTGGCAGCAAATCCTATCTCCCCGCCTAAATACCGTTCGGAGCATAGTCTACTGTTGCAAGAGTATCCGGTTAATAGTGAACATCTCTTGGTGCGCTCTCTGGTTCGATAGGACCTATCTTCTCGAGCAGACGGAGCATGTAGAAACATAACACGTGTCGCGCTGAGGCTGGTCATTGGCTCATTTTGGCTCAAGCGCTATTCTCAATCATGTCGTCCTTGCTCGGTTAAACCAAGACGAGAACTTGAACTGACCACACCTGAGAACGTCTTTGATCCCCAGTCTCTTATAACGGTATTGGTGTAAGTTCGATCTGACTCTTCAGACGTTCGACATCCTGAGGGATGCACTCTGCAGTTCGTGGCGTCATCATCACCGCCGCGGCCGCGGCGAATCCCAATCGTAAGCCTTCCTCGATTGGAATTCTATTGTCAAGCGCGTATGCGAGACCGGCCAAGATGGCATCTCCGGCTCCTGCGCTATTCTTCACCTCAATACGGAGCGGGCTGATGCGGTACGCCTTCTCCGGGAAAAACGCAATTGCACCTTCCTCACCCAGGGTTGTGAGGACTGAACACCCGTGAGTTTCCAGTATCGACCGGGTCGAGCGCAAGATGTCATCGAAGGTGACCAATTCCCGACCGGCGAGCTGCTCCAGCTCACTCAGATTCGGTTTTATTACCGTAGGTCCAGCTGCAACGCCAGCCTTCAACGCGGGACCACTTGCATCAAGGACGACCGGGATCGAGCGTGAACGTGTCCGTCGAATGAGGTCCACGAATACTTCCTGAGGAAAACCCTTTGGGGGGGTTCCGCCGAAAATTACGCAGCCTATTTGCTCGAGATGTGTATCGAACCGCTCAATTAATTCATCAATCTGCGGACTAGCAATCTCCAGTGTGTCCGTCGTAAAAGTTGATTGACCGCCACCGTCCTCAATGATCAACGTACTGATACGGGTTTCGCCATCCACTTCAACAAAATCGGGAATGACATGCCGCGCGCGCAGCATAGACTCCATTTTTGCTCCGAAGATACCAGCCTTGAAACCCATTGCGATATTGGGAATACCGAGCGTGCCCAGAACGTAAGACGCGTCTGTCCCTTTTCCCCCCATTGATAGGTACGATCGGGAGGAACGGATGGTTTCGCCGAGTTCGAACGCTGGTATAAGGAGTATGTGATCGATAGCCGTGTTCAATGTTAGTGTAAGGATCATGCGTACATTCCCAATGGCTGTTCCGTGTCTGAGGCTGGTGAACGTAGGCTAGGTATCCGTCAAAAAGGACTGGGGGTAAATTTGCCGATTTGAGGCGGTTAAAGCCTGGGGATGACTTCCTCGATAAATCGTTTCACCATCCTTGTCCCAGGAAAATCAACAAAACGAATCATGATGTGTTGCACGCCGGCTTCACTGAAGTCACGAAGCTCAATCGCAACCTGCTCTGGAGTTCCAGAGATAAAATGCCGATTGCGCGTATCAATTCCTGTGGTTCCTTCACTCTCCTTGATTTCAACATATGTCCAGATGGATTTCTTAATATCCTCGTATGTTCTTCCAGCCTCCAGGCAGTGTTCTTTGAGGACGGATAGTTTGTGCTGAAATGTAGCGATTTCGGGGAAGGCGATATTCATCCAGTCGGCATGTCGGGCCACCACACGTAAGGTGAGTTTCTCTCCCCCCCCGCCGATTAACAAGGGAGGTGGAGGATGAGGCAGAGGCTCACACTCAGCCTGGGTGATGCGAAAATGTTTTCCTTCAAAGGAGGCTGGAGATTGAGCCCACATAATTTTCAAGATCTTGGCAAGTTCTTCAAGTTGTTCGATGCGAATCTTTGAGGATGGGAAAGGATAGTTATACGCCTGGTATTCATCCTCCTTCCAGCCTGCGCCAATTCCAGCAATAAACCTGCCAGAAGTCAGAACCTGCAGTGTGGCCATCATCTTCGCCAGCAAGCCAGGGTTTCTGTACGATTGACAAAGGACGAGTGTGCCAAAGCGCATTTGCGGGTATTGCGAAGCTAAGTAGGATAGGGTGGTCCAACTTTCGAAGACGGGAGCGCCATCCTTATGGAAGTGGTCATCGAACCATACTGCATTAAAATGCCCTTGCAGCAGTTCAATGGTGCGTCGGTTATCATCGAGAAGCGTTTCGCTATTCACGCCTCCCCGACCGACCAATTCTGCGATACATCCAAATTCAAGTTTGGCTGTCACCCGGACTCCCCATGTCGAGGGCAGGAGTATAGACATTGGTCCAGGGCATGTCAACCGAACTCGATGGCAGTCGTAACGAAGGATTGAAATTCAGCCTGGAGTGACCTATTGACCATGTCTTTCCTGCGGTTGCGATCTGGACTCTCCGGTTTTCCAATCGCGCTGGTAGGATCGAATTTTCATGATCTCTTGTACTGATATTTATGGTAAGTATGGTACTTCACTGCAGGGTTTATAAGGTTGTTTTTCGGGAGCTTGTTCAGATCGCCCCACTTTTATGGACGGTTGTAGCGTCCAATATAGCAGCGATGGTAAGTGGCTATCTGCGCCGGTGGTCGATCAACTCAGGGAGTGATTCCGGCATTCGCAGGGTAAGCTAACATGCTATGTAGAAAGGAATCGGTAGGGAAGGTAAAGGAGGGTAATTGATGTCGAAAGCCATTAACTGGGGAATTCTCGGAACAGGCAGGATCGCAACGAAATTTGCACAAGGCCTCAGCCAGGCGCGTGACGCCCAGTTAGTGGCGGTCGGCTCGCGATCAAAAGATTCAGCCCGCGAGTTTGGCAACCGCTTCGATATTCCTCAAAGACATGTAGGCTACGAGGAGTTTGTCAACGATCCAGAACTTGATGTGGTGTATATCAGCTCGCCGCACGCGTTGCACTATGAACATTGTTTACTGGCGTTGCGAGCAGGTAAAGCGGTGCTCTGTGAAAAGCCCTTTACCTTAAATTCCAAGCAAGCCCAGGATCTGGTAAGTGAGTCGCGCCAACGAGGTTTATTTCTTATGGAGGGGATGTGGTCACGATTCTTCCCGCTTATGCATTTGCTGCGGGGGTTTCTCGCAGATCAGGTCCTTGGAGAGATCCATATGCTCGCGGCAGATTTGGGGATCCGTCGATCGCTTGAATCGCGTGAGCGTCTCTTCCGGCCCGATCTCGGTGGGGGTGCTCTCCTTGATGTTGGGGTTTACCCCGTTTCACTGGCTTCGTCGATTTTCGGTGAACCGGACCGCGTGACGGGATTCGCCCATTTCGGGGAGTATGGAGTCGACGAACGCGCAGGAATCGTCTTGGGTTACCCCGGTGGAGGTTTGGCGAATTTGTATATGGCGATTCGAACTGAAACGCCGAAGGAGGCCGTCATCCTGGGTTCAAAGGGGATGATTCGAATCCATGCCAACTTCGTCATCCCCACGCGTATGACTGTCACCATCTATGGTGAGTCAGAGCGCTCGGTTGAGAAACCGATGGAAGGTAATGGAATGCATTATGAGGCGATGGAGGTAATGCGGTGCATCAGTGCTGGACGTATCGAGAGCTCGATCATGCCTCTTGATGAGAGCATCTCGGTAATACAGACCCTGGACACAGTCAGGGACCAATGGGGCTTTCGATACCCTTCGGAATCCGGTAACAAGACATAGAATCGATATGGCGGGCCCTGTCTCTTACTGGCCGAACCCTTCTTTCATGATCATTCGAATGGTGGTTAGGTCAGTTCGAAGCGGTTTGATACTGTTGTTCTCGGTGCGGCATGTTATTTTAGCAAAAACGTCGATCTTGTATCCGTAGGCAAGGTTTTTACCAACAATCAATTTCTCAATCGGTCGCAGTTAGTCGACGGCTTTTGAGATGTCTCCAAAACTTGTTTATTGGAAGTAGGTACCGCAAATTTCCATTGGCGTCATATTCCGGTAGAGAAACCATCCTCGATGTATGGTCGAGATCAACCTGGTTGTTCGACAGCAATCCGACTAATAATTTCCCCCTCGACTTGATCCCCGATACACAATGAACAAACTTATAAATCGATAATCTGCCCATGATCGTAATCTACATTTGTAACGAACCCGGCGTATGTGACCCCGTCGCAGATTCAGTCTCGTTCAATCAGCATCAGAATGGTTTAAAGGATCTCTTATCAGAAGCTTGTTACTAATTACACGAGTTTAAGATCAGGGAAATGCGGGTCGATCTTCGGTTCAGCCGGTGTTAAAGATTGTTTGGATGGACTGAGAAATTGCTAGACCGAGTTTGTGGTGCTCGCTGACCTCAAGATGGAATCCGTCGATTAGGCTGGCCTTAATCACAAGTCCCGCATCCAGAAAGGCTAGACCGTATTCTTCGGCAATTTGTGCGAAGTACCCGGCCAACCGTAGAGATTTCTCCTCTGCACCCTCGAAAAGCTCGGCTTTCTCGGTGAGTTTCTCGAAAGGCGTAGGTGACACCAAAAGGATCTTAGGTGCGTTACCCCCGGGACCTGAGCCACTTACCAAAATGACGTCGATTAATAATCTGATCCCTTTCCCCACGTCATAAGCCGATGTGGAGAAGCGTTTCTTGAGGTCGTTTGTTCCTAGCATCAAGATGACCAGATCCAATGGCTGGTGAGAATCGAGGCATGGGATCAAGTACTTCAACCCGTTCCTATGCACTTCTATGGGATCATCAAATACGGTTGTGCGCCCGTTTAATCCCTCTTCAATGACCCAAACATCATCCCCCAATTCGTTGCGCAGTACCCCCGGCCAGCGTTCATCCCGTGAGTAGCGCTCCTTGTTTATCGGGTTATACCCCCATGTATTTGAATCTCCATAACAAAGAATTGTTGTAACTACTCAGGCTGATAATGAAACGAACGCGGGCAGATAAGGTGTGCCCACAAGTGCCAATTGTAGAGCATCCAAAACACGTTGTCCGTTCTTTCGT
>SDBU01001729.1_pt1 | contig 30334 bp, 27 predicted proteins | sample 2277071 | NCBI WGS metagenome assembly SDBU01 (sample SAMN10397929, study PRJNA504765) | marine sediment metagenome | isolation source: marine sediment core GS08_GC12, 126 cmbsf | place: Arctic Ocean: Gakkel Ridge, Loki's castle | collected 2008 | reverse complement strand
ATTCGATATGCCAGCACTGTTCCAATGACCTTGTTTGGGGAATAATGCATAGCCCAGTAACTCCAGCTAGAGCAGAAAGTTTGCAACAGGAGCAATATCAACGAGAGATAAAAACAGCAGAACGCTTTCCTGAGTATGATAAGCAGTCAGTGGAAGAGTTGTCTTCTTCTGAACCTGTATGGACGTATTTGTTCAATGGTATTAAGAATCTGCCTTTGCAAATAGACTCTATTCTTCGAAAGGCTGCTGGCGAAGGAAATGACATCGTACTCTGGTTTTTTCGGTTCGTTCTGGTAGCATTTATTGTGGTGGGTATTCTTGCTGGAATCTATGTTTTGTTCTGGGCGATGCGTTAGCGGTCAGTCTGAATGATTCGCCATTGTCGAGAGGTCTTCGGCGGAAATCTCGTTTCCCTCGACTAGCTGGTACTGCTTCTCATCGAGGACTCGAAGTTCGAAGTCCTGTATTGTCAATTCAAACATCACAATTACCGCCGCACTTACGAACTGTACGGCAAGCCGTATTCACCTTGCAAGGTTTGCAAGCCTTAGTAAAATGTCGCAACGGATATAACATTGGTGGGACTTCTGTTAATCGTCCTGGCAGAATTATCAAGCTTGAAGAATCGGTAGATAAATGATGGCAATTAGAAAATGCATGGAGTGTGGTAATGGAGTCAGCACAAAAGCAGAATCTTGTCCCAAGTGTGGAGCTGTTCTGAAAAAGAACACGGGGTGTTGCTTGGCATATATTGCATTAGGGATTCTTGTTCTCTTCGCCCTTTGTGTATTTGGCTCACTTGTCGTCCTTGTTGTAATTGGCTCACTTGTGGACGATGGCTCAGGTGGTTTCAACAAAACCCCAAGTAATTTCATCAAAACCACAAGAGCAAGGGTCCTGAGTAGCGAACCCGTGTCGTTTATCAGCCCCGGAAACGGCAAGAGAATGCAGCAAGTTCACGTTACCTGGGAGAACACGGGAACAACGCCGATACGTGTTGTTGACGCGGATATAATCTCTCGCGATTCTGTGGGTAATATACTTGAACGACACAATTACACGATCTATGCAGAATTCGATCATTCACCTGGTGTAAGGCCCGGCGAAATTTACACTACACCTGCTGGAGAAGGTTTTATCCTATCCGGGTATCGTGGTTTGCCAGGGTACACGGAAGCTCAGACCGTTGATGTTCGCATCACGAATGTTTTAGAAAAATCGGGGATGTGAACTTGATGTTGCACTCGACACAACAAAACCTTGAACCGGAGCCGGGCAACGGTTGGACACCATCGCCGACCGGTTGACGGCCGGCAGGTCTCGATTCAATGTGTCGTCGTTTGAGCTAATCACGGCTGTGAGGCTCCGATTTTACATGCTGGTTTCAAGCGGAACTCGACTTCGTAGAGCTGAAGATCCACGTTCTGGACTGTGCTGATTGCGTACCGGAGTGCATCGTCGGCCTCATGGCAAATGATCATCCCGTGCACTTCGTCACCCTCGGCCTTGTGTTGCTTGACCCAGCCAACGTAACGGAGGAGTTGGCCCATAGTCTGGTCACTAGTCTGGTTCCGTTTCAGTTCGATCACCAGCCATTGAGGTTTGTTTCGATGTTTGGCAAGCAAATCGATTTTTCCAACGGCACACGAGTATTCATAGCCGGCCTCGTCATTACCCGGTTCCTGGTAGAGCATCCAATCTTGCCCGAGTTCAAGATGGTCCCAGTTGTCGCGGATAAACTCATGGAGGTGCCTTTCCAGGCCGAACCGCTGTGCGCTATCAGGTGAATCGGGGTCTACAAGTTCGATTTCTTCCTGGTCAAGATACCACCAGACGGCATCCAGGGTCCAAAGGTCGATTTCCAGGGCGTCACATAGTTGCAGCAAAACCTGGTTGACCTTAACATATTGGCTGCCAAGGGATTCGCCACGGTCGAACTGGGGCCATATGCCTAGCTGCTTCATGGTGGCTTCGGAGCGGGTGTTCCATACGCCGTAACGATCTGGCTGTGTCACGATGAGAATGGCGGTTGCCACATTTCTGCCCATCCCTGAGATCATTTCCGTGGATCGATTCAGACGTTGATCTACCGCCTTGGATTCGTCGACCAAAATCGCTAACGCCTCGCGGAGCTTTGCCATATCGGAACACATCCGAGGACCCTGCCGATGAAGACCGCTCCAGTGGTGGTTGTTTTCCAGATTGAGGAAGCTGCGGAATTCATCCTCGCTGATTTGCGGAAGGTGATCCGCTGAGAAAACGGGCTGATAACGAGCGAGCACGGCTTCTTGCGGCTCCACAATCGCAGTGCCGATCTTCGTCTTCTTCAAGCCGACGACAGCCTCTCTGAGTTCTCCAATGACATTTGGCGGTACGGTTTGAACCATTATTGCACCCTATTTGACAATTTTCGAGAGCATCTTGACCATACTCATATTGCTCTTGGTGAGTTGACCATCTCTCATCTACTTGGTGAGATTCACACAGGCAAAGGCTTTCTTCTGGTATTCGCTCGACCTGAAAAGAGCCCGTCGTGGAATATTGATTTAGCCAGAAAGTTAAGTTGATTCCATCACAACAACGGTTGGAGAGACCATTTTCTGCTCGTCATGTTCGTCCGAGACAATATCGTGTGCCAAAGATCCCGTGTATGCCGAACAGCAGACGTAATGCACGTCGACACAAGCTCCAGGAGTCCACCGTCGCCATCGGTTTGATAAGCCCATTCTAGCCTATTAAATACCGAGTCATAGGTGTCTTGGGCTATTGAATAGAAGTGCTCCCTCGACAAAGTAACCCGTTGGGCCGGGAACATCTGGAGCGAACATCTATACGCCAACCGACCAATGTCCCGCTCTACTTTACTGTGCAATGCTTTCCTGGACTGCGTACCCAATCTTGCATGGTCGATCTTATGACCGACATGCACGGGTGTACAAAGATCTGCCACATGATGGCACAGCACACCGAGGAACATCCCGAGGTTCTCAAGGAACTCATCCTCGCTATAGCTGCCTTCCAACTCCCCGTTCATGTATGACTGGATAAAGGAAATGCTTCCTTCGGAGTGGTCCAACGACCTTGTGACACCACCGTGGTCCTTGGGATCATTGCTATCCACAAAACAGCGATGCACTAATTCCCGGTCCTGGTTTTCCGCATCCCTGGGCTCCCACATGATTCGGAACTCGTCGGATAGAGTTGATCCGGCATCGATGCCACTCCATCTCGGATACAGGATTTGCCGCTGATCGTCGTCGAGACTTGCTATGGATAACATGGCTACCAGTCTGTGAGTTGCACCGTTCATAGCTCTAAGCGATAGTAATCCTATTTTGGTATGTCTCTGTGGATCAGCACAACAACGTTATTGAACTTTGTCGAAATCTTCCGGCCACAACATTTCCCGGCTGTCCATGCCTAGTGGATAGCCGAAACAGTAGACATTATACAGCTTGGTGGCAAGCCGGTCATGTCGCTCCGACAATGGCCGCAGCATCATGTAGTATAGCATCATCTTGATCGCATTGTAGCCGCCCTGTTTCGCCGTCATTTCCTGCCAAGAGTTGGGCAGTGGAGTCTTCGAGTAGACGTACTGGCCAACATCACCCATGTAGCCGAAGGTCATATTGTAAGCAACTTCTTCGATGGCCTCGACTGACCAATCAAGGGTAATTGCCCAAAGCCCAGGAGATATTTCTTCGGTTCGAGTTGACACAGGAGTGTCTTGTTTGTCGGGAAAGACCATCGCCCTTCCCGATTTTGTTTTCTTCCAATGCCATTCTCGACTCAACTTCCAGGTTGATGGACGGACCATGATTCGCACGCTAACAGATCGGTCTAGCTTGTCACCAGGCCATTCCTGATTTTCCAGCTTCACTCCACCCCCGAGTCGAAAGATGTGCTTATCAATCTGCTTCATAAGCCTGCTTGCTGGCAAGGCCATCGACTTGACTTCGACAACTCCATGCACCCTGAGATCGCTCGTCATTAAAGGTTCAATGAGCAAGCCGTCAGCCCCTTTTACAAACTGACTCCAGCCATCCGTTCCTTTTCGTTTTCTGAAAAAGCGCTCCTGTACTACGCCACCCCAGTGAAGCTGGACTCCGAAGGGCAAGCGTCCTTCTTGCTGCAATTGATGCACTAGCTCTACACATGGCTCGATGGCGAGGAGTTCGGCTAATTCTCCTTTGAACCGATTGACCATGTGGGAGAAGATAAACTCGACGCATTCGCCGCACTCGGTGTCAGACAGAACCGTACCGTCACTGGTCGACGCTTCCGCTTCATCAGGATTGTGGGGGCCGAATTCTATGAGACGACGAAATAACTCACCTCTTGGGTGATTCTCAATGCTCCGAATTGCCGCCTCCAACGAAGTCTGGAATACGTCTTCGACTGTATTGCCGCCATCGAGATGAACAAAGGGGCAAGCAAGTCCTATGTTGATAGACTGGCAGATAGTCGCCGCAAGCAGGCGGTTGTCTATTACAGAAGCAACCGATTCGATGGGGTTGTGGTTCATGGCGATCTCCTTAACCCGATGTCATTGATCTTATTGCAGCTGCTTCGATGTCCTTCGACCCCGAGTGGCGATCCACATCGGGTCGAAAGTCTCTCTACTTGCCATCCGATCTTTGATGTGATCCTGTACATCCTCCATACCTGCGGCCTCCAAAAAGGCGATTTTAGACCATCTATCATATTCCACGGTATTACCACGATTGAGATTCTCATTCGCAATCCATGCAGTCAATGAGATTTCAATCAGTACCGGAATTTGAATCGATGTCTTTGCAAATCGTCTATTGCGATGCTCCTCAAGGGTCTCGGCAACGTTTTCGACAGACCACGGTAGTGACTGCCCGCTCAGTATCCTCGTCACAACTGTTTCGATTCTACACTCATCCAGAAGAGATCCGTGCTGCTTCATCGTCTGCTCATACCGAGGGCTTCGCTTCGCTTCAGTAGCTAAACCATTGAAAAGCGCATACAGAGCCAGCATTGCAGCCTTATCGTCCTTCTTGGCCATGGGTAACAGTTGCTCGTACTTACCCATTATATCAGTTAAGTCGGTAACGCCCTTGTTGTCCGTTAGATAGTCCTGGTACATGGCAAGAAACCCAGACAATCGCTGATGAGCATATTTGGGTTGAAAGTCGTCCGTTCGCCAGATCCAATATTGAGGGTCCATTTTCAGAGTGATGATTCCTGGCAAATCGCGCCGCCAGTCGTAGCCCTCTCGTTCAACGCACTCGCCTCGCTCAATGAACTGAGAAATCGCATGACGAGCCACCCTGAGTAATCCACTGAACGTCAGATGCGGTTCAGCACCCCACCTGAACACGTCGGAGTCTGGCAATCGTAGCATCCGTAGGTGTCCAGGAATTGACTTGAGCAAGTGGACATACTTGGATCGTATGTAGTATGCATTCCGAAGAGCCCGCCGCAATTCGGATGGGCGAATTGCGTCTTGACAGCCATTTGCCTCATCAGTGAAAAATGTTTCCGAAATATGGGCCGCAATAAACTCAGTGAAACGTTTCTGTAGGCGTAGTTGGGCTGCACTGATCAGCGTCGAGCGAATCTGTTGTGCCTTAACTGCCTCTATCTCGGCAAGCACGGAGTTGAGTTGTCTCCGAACAGTTTCGTCGTAGTCCTCCCAAACCGGCTGAAAATCATCGAACTCCTGGGATAGGGACTCCAGGCAATACACTAGCAGCGAGTAGGCCATATCGATGTTGTGGCTCAGAACTAAGAGTGAATGCCGTAGCGTTTCCAGACTGGTCACGACGGCAAGGTATTTTTTCCGAGGCAGGCCGATTAGTTTCTTTACCAGCGTAACAAATCGCTCGACTTCTTCCTTCTTTCCCATGTTACTGCGGGAAAAGAATCGAGGCACAAAATGCTGCGGAACGAAGGCATCGGAGGAGTCCTTTGGTTGGGATCGGCAGGCAAATTCGAGTTCCCAGCGATCATTGTCAAAAAGGCATCCAAGACCGAATGTGGCAATGCACTCAAACTGCTGCATGATTTCGGCGTCACCGATCCTGACGAGAGAGGCTTGCCGGTCCCCTTTTTCCTTCTCGATCTGATTTGTGTACGAGATCACATACGGCGTTATGCCACATGATGCTATCTCGACCGGTTCAAGCGTGGCCACGCATGTTTCTATGGGCGCAACCCAGGAGAAGTTGGCATAGGTGATGCCCTTTGCCTTGAAGATATGAAGTGGCCCGCTAGAGAAAAATTTTCCAGAAATGATTTGAAGCATCGTGTACCTCCGGTCACCAAATGACGTTCTCTTCAGTCCAGCGGCCTTCATCGAAGCTGGAGAAGATCGCAGCATCGAGCACGCAAGGCATGATCTCACACGCTTCGCAAAGCCGTTGGAATCCATCAGACACAAAGTTGTAGTAATTGAGATCAGCTAGAGCGTTGGCTGTTAACTTGACCGGAAATCCAAAGGCATTTAACCACTTTGTGAGACGGCTAGCCACAATACCAGCCCATCATTCTGGGTAAGGGGTCTTACATTCAGGACATTGCGGCAAATAGTCTTCAGACCACTGATGAATTCGAACACGCTTATTATCCACATCCCAGCAACGGATACAGAAGGGGCCGTCTTTCTTCCCGTCCGCTGTCCTAACCCAATACCTCTTGTCAATTAATTCCATTTTCACTTCCGTAGTGCCCGCTTTTGATCGCTGGATGTCTAATGAACTCGGAATGCAAGTGTCAAATTCACCAGCACTGTGCCAGTCTCTTCCACTTAGTGTCAAGGAGCAACCGGCATTTTTGAGCCGGTCAGCTAAATCTTGTCGGCTTTGTGATGTGTCGCTTAGGCGAACTACATGGCGCCCCAGCAAGTCCGAAGCTGGTCTCAACTGTCCCAGTTCGACTATTATTGTGCGATTCGGGTGTAATCCAAGTGCCATGCCCGCCTCGATGAGCACATTTGGTCGGGCCTGCGGTGTGAGTTGGGATTCGTATTCTAGATCGGAAGGTGTCCGGAAGGGTTCTCTGAGTTGCGCCTCATCGTCGGGCGTCATCAAGACAACTACAGCCTGCACCATTGAAAAACCTTTTTCCAGAACTTCGCCAATGTATGGGGATGCCTTTCCTGTTTCAGCAATAATCTCGGACCATTCAAGAGGGTGAATTCCAATCGTCCGTAGAAACGCAAAAAGGGCTTGTCGGGCGGTCTCATTCCGTCCGTGAACAACAAACACTTTACTACTGTCGATAGCCATTTCCACATCCTTTTCTGGATTAACTTTCTCTATTTGGGATATTTCTGATGAGGCAACCTCGAATGTCCATTCAAGGATTCTGTTTCGGACCGCATCCAAAAATCCAACGAGTGTTGCTTTTTCTATCTTGAAGGCGATAGTATCTCCCGGATCTGCATCGAGCGAATTCAAAGTTTGCGGATCTATGCTAATCTTGACAACGCAAACGCCACTACCTGGACCAGACAGTGACTCAATCTCTGATATCGGTAACTGGATGAATCGGTTGTTGCTCCATGAAGGTAAGCCTTCCCAACATATCGGCAATAGCCGTCCATCAGTGGTGAGTACGACATATTCGCCTTTTAGATTGCGATGCGTGGCCTGCTCGTCCTCCTCCTCACAGCCCTTCAGTTCCTGTCTTGCCCAATCGATAAACCCCCGGTCTCCCAACCTATTCGCAAGCACCATGGATCTTTGCAGTAAAGTCGTTACAGGAATGGCTTTGTCCACTACGTCGTCTTGCAGTTTTTCTATGCCGGTGACCATGGTGCTATTTGGGGAAATGTGGGATTGCGAACGGTTTGATAGTCTCATGTTTCAAAGACTCTTCGATTACTAAATTCAGCGAGTGTTTCACCAGGTGTGGATTCCACTTTTTTCAGGCAGTAGTTCTGTAGCGTGCCGTTATCAAACCTTTACAGGCTAGGAACGGATCGTGTAAGACTCATGCCCTGCATATCGCTTGAGTATGGCAGTTGGCGTTTTAGGCTGTCTTCGGCCATTCTTACCTAACCCCACCCCCTCTTACAGGAGATCCCTCATAATGGTAATCCTACTAATGCGTCTTGTCAATCAGGTATACAGTGTCCCATAAATTCCCAAACTCCTGCTAGGCAACGGTTTCCATCGCCGAAATCAGGAGCGGGGGATTACCGGCTTAAATATTAGAGGAACCAGTACAGAACCACATGGCAAACAATCATTCAGAAACCGAACGGCGACTCTGGGATGCCGCCGATGAATTTTGGGCGAACTCTGACCTCAAATCATCCGAGTACCAACACGTTTATAATTGCTATCAGGGGGAAGGGAAGAGCGTTTGCGAAGCTGTTAGAACCTGACGAACTGACCTATGGGGGGCACATGGTTATTCAATTGCATAAAGCCCAAGTATTTGTTCAATTTACAGAGATCATATACATGCTTTCGGAGTCATCGAAATGGCCAATCTAATTGATGTGCCACTTAGAAATCGGTTGCTCGCATCAATTGCAGGCGACAGTCTGGTTCTGCTGTGCGGAGCGGGGCTGTCTATGGCTTCACCTACCCGCTTATCATCTGCGTGGCAGGTGGCTCAGGACTGTGCTGCTAAGTACCGAGTCACCACAGGCTATGATCTTTCGGGCGATCTGGCTGACAATATCGAGCATCTGGCTGAATACTTCTATCACAGCAAAGAACTCCAGAATGTCTTTTTAGGGCAACTAATCAACTGGGGGGAGTTTGTACGAAGACCAACGAATAGGGGACACACGACAATCGCCGACTTCCTTGGGGCACGACTTGTAGCTCTCGCTATAAGCACAAACATGGATACCCTGATTGAAGCGGCGGCCTCACAGCTTGGTGAACCAGACTTCTATCCAATTGTGTTTCAGGAAGACATAAATCGGATTCAGAACTCACATGCCCCTCTCTTGAAGTTGCACGGATGTGCAGCGAAGTCCCGATGGGATACTGTATGGTGCAAGAACCAACTGAACGACGAGCCACTCCAGACTCGAATCCAACAACTAACAGCGTGGATGCAAGGTTATCTTCCAAACCGTGATCTGCTGGTGGTCGGCTTTTGGAGTGACTGGGCCTACCTCAATGAGATTCTGGAAAGTGCTGTTGTGTCAACAGAGCCACGTTCAGTCATCCTTGTCGATCCCGATACGGACGAGGCTCTCGAACGCAAATCGCCGAAATTGTGGGGCTGGGCAACCCGGCGTGCCAACTTCATCCACATCAGGGTCTCTGGTGACGACTTTTTGGACGAGCTTCGCTCTGTTGTGTCATGTCGCTTCATTCACAAGGTGTGGGAAGGAGGTCACACATCGTTCAGGACAATGATAAAACAGGAGCCACCAGCCGACCCATATCCAGCATTAACAACCTATTCAACCGATGACCTTTACCGGATTCTTCGTGATCTCACGGGTATTCCGACAGACTCCATTGTGCGTCAAAAGGACGTGGACAACGAGCACACTTTGATTGGTCTTATTCATCTGGGCTTGTTGTCCTCTGGGGCAAAGTTGTCCTCGAATATGTTCATCTGGAAAGGTTCACGGATTAGAGTTATTCACACACCTAATCAACCGCTGAGTGCAGTCACAAGCCGGTTTTCTCACGAACCACCAGACCCGATTCCCGCAAACCGCAATGTATGTGCGGGGGCATTTGACGATGGTGGGGCACCGGCGAATATAATCCAGCGAGGAGTTCCACAAGGCATCATTCGAAATGCCCCAAACGTTCACTGGGAAACCCACCATAATCTTCTGACTGAATTACAGAAAGCACTGTGATTATGAATATCATCGAAGAGTCTAGGTCCATTCTTGAAGCCGCTGGCTACCGTACAGTTCTCGGAGCGTCGTCGGCTGACTTATGTTACTTCGAGGATGCGAGTATCCTAGGGGCTGTCTTTCTGCATCATTCCATCACGTCACTGTTGGAGCGATGGCAAGACAGTCAGGATAGCTTCCTAGGCACCCACAGCCAAAGCCTCCAAAATGATCCCGTGAAGGCGTGGAACATTTACACAGTCCACCTAACTGCCGACATGGGGAGTGGTTCCCAAGTCACGCAGGTGTTCAGCATCGAGCAAGACTTTCGTGGCACCCGCAAAGTGGTTCGCACCGGGGTTGTAAACCGAGCCGAGGTGAAGGAAGCCTTTCTGCCAATACTGGGTCTGCAGCACCAACTAACCCTATCATCCAAGAACTTGACCGAACGACTAAAGGAACGCCTTGCTCTCTCAAGTAATGTCTTAGTGCGTCTACTTGAGCCGGGTGATGAAACTACCATTGCAATTGACCTCGTGGAGGAATCATGAAACTCGCATCTATCGAAATCGCAGGTTTTCGGGGAGTAAAGCAGACACTTACCATTCAATGTCCTTCGGGGTCCCTCTGTGCCAACATGAGTGAGACAACTGCCTCCTGATTTATTACAGTAGAGGGCGAAGGAGGCGATGACTTATGGAAGAGACAAGATTGGAGCGGGGGGTCCCCGCTGTTGAGGTATCAGAGAAGCCGGTACGGCGTCGATTTTCGACCGAATATAAGGTGCGGGTTCTGACCGAAGCGGACAGGTGCGTAAAACTGGGGCAACTGGGCGAGTTGCTCCGCCGAGAGGGGCTTTACTCGTCGCTTTTGAGCACGTGGCGTAGGCAGCGAGACGCAGGCATGTTGGCCGGACTGACGCCTAAGCGGCGTGGGCGCAAGGCGAAAGCCAAGAACCCGTTGGCCGATGAAAACGGACGATTACAGCGTGAGAATCTGCGCTTGACGGAAAAACTTCGCCAGGCGGAATTGATTATCGACGTTCAAAAAAAAGTCTCCGAGATGTTGAGTATTCCCCTGAAGACGCCCGGCGAGAAAGAGGTAGACTGATGAAAGCCACCGAAACGCTTGCTTCGGAAGTGGGCACGGCCGCGGCCTGTCGGGCGATGGGCGTCAGCCGGGCGACCTTGTACCGGCGGCGCCGCCCAACGGTGCTGCCATCCGAAACTCGCCTCAAGCGACAACAGCCGAGGGCTTTGGATATCGGTGAGCGTCAAGAAGTGCTTGACGCGTTGCACTCGCCGCGTTTTATCGACAAGTCGCCGGCGGCGGTCTACGCAGCGCTGTTGGACGAAGGTTCCTACCACTGTTCGACCCGTACGATGTACCGTATTTTACACGACCATCGTGAAGTCCGAGAACGCCGCAATCAACTGCGGCACCCGAACTACAAGAAGCCCGAGTTGCTGGCGACCGGACCGAATCAGGTCTGGTCGTGGGACATCACCAAGCTGCTGGGACCGGCCAAATGGACCTATTACTATCTGTACACAATCCTCGATATTTACAGCCGCTACGTGGTTGGTTGGATGTTGGCTTCATGTGAAAATGCCGGCCTGGCACGTCGACTGATCCGCGACTCGATCGACCGCCAAAACGTCGAACCGGGCGAACTGATCATCCATAGCGACCGGGGGCCGTCGATGAAGTCGCACACCGTAGCCCAGCTTTTGGCCGCCTTGGGCGTTGTGAAATCTCACAGCCGGCCGCATGTGTCGAACGACAACCCGTTTTCCGAGAGCCAGTTCAAGACGATGAAATACCGGCCGGAGTTTCCCGATCGGTTCGGCTCGCAAGAGGATGGGCACGCTTTCTGTAAACCGTTTTTCCATTGGTACAACCACGAACACTACCACTCGGGCATCGGCATGCTCACGCCGGCGACGGTTCACTACGGCCGTGCCGAAGAGGTGCTGCTAGCGCGTCAAAAGACACTCGATGCCGCTTTCACGGCTCATCCAGAACGGTTCGTAAACAAGCCGCCCACGCCGCTCGTGTTGCCCTCGGCCGTTTGGATCAATCCGCCGAGCACAAAAGATTTACACAAGGATGGTTCCGAGCCCATCGACCATGAAAAAAGGCTTCGGGCGGTTGATTGCCGGAAGCCCGATGCACCCTCGGCACACCCTCGACCCGGCTATCCCTTGTCGAGTTGCGTCGTGCGCATTGCTCGACTCCGTTTCACCAGGCACTTTGATACTACCCGAAAAAAGTCCGCACGAAAACCCACCCTCGGACACCCGAGTTATGCCTAAAAAAATCCCGGGGGTGTGGGGGCTGGCCCCCACTTCAAAAGAAAACTGCTCGCAAAGCGAGTCCAAACTACACTAATTTCGACAAGCAGGTGTCTCAAATAGGTTGACACGTTCCGGGTTCTTGGTTGTTGTTGGTCGCAACGGAAGCGGTAAGAGCACAGTTTGCGATGCAATTGAATTCTGCCTGACCGGGAGCATTCGACCATTCAGCCACAAGGAGAAAGGCGAAACCATCGCTGACTATTTGTGGTGGCGAGGGCGGGGAATTGTCACCAACCGCTTTGTGCGGGTGACGTTCGTAGATGACCAAGGCAAGATGTGGCCTGTGACCCGAACGCCTGAAGGATTGGACGACAGCTTAAATACTCTGGGCCGACTATACCAACCCGATGGAGCACCGGATACGCCACTTGTCGGGCTGTGTCGCACATCCTTTATCAGGGACGAAGAGATTACTTCCCTCAGTGTCGATTTACCCGAGGGTGAGCGGTATCGGTTTGTTCGTGATGCTCTTGGCACTATCAAAATGTCTGATATTGAGACGAGAATCAAAAAGATGAGAGATTTCGTCGAGCCTCGTCTAAATAAAGAGCAATCCTCCTATCAGCGTCTCCGTGACCGAGTGGCCGATCTCACGGCACGCTTAAGTGATGCACGAGCATCCCTGGCATCGGAAGCGGAGACTCTCAATGCTGAACAAACTCTTCGAGACTTACTCCACCTTCAGGAAGCAGATCCAAACGCTCTCCTGGCTGCCGCACGCCAGTCGCTTTCTCAAGGGCGTATTCAACTAGACCGGCTCCACCGTTTTTTTACCAACGTCCAAGAAATGGCACGGCAGCAACAAGAAGTGGAAACCGAAGAGTTCAGACAACGGCAAAAGGAATTGGAGATCGGGATTGCCACCACGGCACAGGCACTCGCCGAACAGTCTAGGGTGTGTGAACAGATTGAGGGTGTTTTCGCACAAATGAAACAAGATGAGCCGGAGCGGGTAGTCCGTGCTGAACTACTTCAAAATGGTGAGCGGCTCGGTCTACTTCCAGGAGAACGATGTCCGTTGTGTGGGTCTGCTGTTTCCACACAGGCATTCGGTGGGCATATCGCCAGTGCAAGGCAAGCAATCACAGAAAATGCTGATCAGGTCGTCAGTATCACATCCAATCACGCCGAGGCCGCTAAGAAACGTGATGCACTGCTTGAGAAGCAAAACCAGCTCAAAAGTGAACACGCAGAGCACATGTCTAAGAGGAAGTCTCTTGAAGCAAGCATTGCAGGGGCCGTCCAAGAGGCCGCTGCTGCTGGTATGACCACTACGGACAACCACCACATTAGTACAGATCGGATACGTCAGCATATCGAAGTTGTTCGTGATCAAATCAAACATCTTGAGCAGGCTTCAAACTGTTTAGAATCATCAAGTATTGCTGAGAAGGTGCAATTGTTTGAGGCTGAGCTTCAACAGGTGAAGCAACAATCGGACGAAGCTTTCTCTGCTACGGTACGAATGGACAAGGCCATTGCAAAGCTCAAAAAGGCAGGCAAGAGTATACGAAGTGTGCTTGGAGAGATAATCGATGAGCAGTTATCAGAGCTTAGCCCCCTAATCGAAGAGTTGTATAAGAGGCTACGGCCCCATGTTGAATGGACGAGTATTGCTTACCGGCTACGAGGGGACGTAAGGCGGTTATTGAGCTTTGAAGTGGGAGACGGCTTGAATCCCAGCTTTGTCTTTAGTAGCGGACAGCGGCGGGCGGCGGGGCTTGCATTTCTGCTTGCGATTCACTTGTCGAGGCCGTGGTGCGAGTGGAAGTCGCTAATACTGGATGATCCTGTCCAGCATGTAGACGACTTTCGAGCGTTGAATCTTATAGAGGTCTTAGCTGCGATCCGTAAGTCGGGTAGGCAAGTCGTGTGCTGCGTTGAAGACGATGCCCTTGCACAGCTTTTATGTCGCCGTCTTCGAAGTGCAAGCGACCGTGATGGCGGTTTGGTTGAAATGCACTATGACAGAGAAGATGGAGTAACCGTCCGAAGATGTACGGTAGTCGGCCCGCTCCGAAGCGAGATACTCATTCCTGCCTAATCTGCAATGATACTCATAGGTGAGACACATCGGTCCATGCTGAATATCGAATTGAGATCATTAATCACATTTTTCTACGATATAGGACGAGATTGGAGTAGTTGATGTCCACTATCACAGAAGAACGACTTCGCAATTATCTCGACAGCAATCAAATGAATCGGGAGCGAATGTGCCTCGCTCTCTTACCAATTCTTGGTCCGTACACTAATGAGCAGCCCAGACGCCCCAAAGGTGGTCCGGATGGTGGGCGTGATCTTGAAGCGATATTTCAAGGTTCAGTGATCGTGTGGGGGGCCGTCGGATTCAAGAATGGGGGCGGGGCGGACATGTCCGCTCGGGAACTGGCAATGGGCAAGTTTAAGGAGGATCTGGAGCGTGCCCTACAAGAGAACGCATTACTGCAAGGTTTCGTATTCTTCACCAACGTGGATTTGACGCCGACCCAAAAAGCCGATTTGCATCGCTATGCAGCAGACAGAGGAATAAAGGTTAGCGATGTCTTCGACATGGAGAGGCTTCGCCATGCTTTGGATAAGCCTGCGGGTTTGATAACTAGGTTGCAGTATCTCGATATATCAATGTCACAGACAGAGCAAGCATCGCTCGTTGCACAGTATGGCAGTCACCTAAAAGAAGTTCTTACGGAAAAGCTTGACCGTGTAGAATGTGCCGTTACTCGAATTCAAAAAGCTAACATGGATCCGAAGACCCTAGAGCAGTTGGTGACAAAGGCGGTAAACGCAGCCATTACCCACGTTTTACCGGTCGGAGCAATTGAAGCATTCAAGTCTCTTGAAAAGGCATTCAATGAAGGCACGCACTCAGTGGCGGCTCTTGAAGTAGCTGATTCTGAAATTGAGATGATCAAGCGAGTTGTAGCAGCACTAGACAACTCAAATATTAAGCTGCTTAAGTTGACTTTGGAACAAGTGCAAGATATGGTAGCTGATCTTGACGGATCGTCCCGTTTAGCAGTTGACACCACGCCCAGCTTGGATGGAGTGTTCATCGGGGAGACTGGTCGTCTTGTGCTTCAGCAAAGTGGAGACACAGTTGTTGGCCAATACGAGTATTGCACTAATGAGTTCATTGGAATGATGAATCTCACTTTCCGCACATCTCGATGTGATTTTCTTCGAATTTCCAGGGCCGGTTGCCTTAAAGTATCTTTCCGCGGCGGCTACAAAGGGCGTCGTCACGCGGTTTGATTTTCTTTTTCCGAACGATTGTATGGCTCGATCGCGTGGCGAGGCAATGTCCACTTTGTTTGCGGCGCAGGGGTAAAAATACTTACGGCATGAGCCTTTGATGTAAGTCGAGTGGCACTCAACTTACGTCGATGGCTTTTTTCGTAAGTCAAGTTGCATGTTTTCGCGATTCTTGACTTTGGGCTGCGTTGGACATTTACTTCTTGTGACGAGTCGCCTGTTGTGGCGATCGGTCGGCCGCGTGGCGCGGCCGGAGAACCGGATCGGCGGGCGCTCGAAGACTCGCAAAACAGGAGGTTCAGACAATGTCGCCCAAACGTTCTCTCTCGAAACGCGCGAAGCCGCCGTCGGCACGGCCGCTTTCTCCGCCCGTGTCGCGTGCAGGCGGATCCGTGCTGCGTTCGGCCACCGTGGGCGCCTTGCCCTTGGTGAATCAACTGCTTCGTCGCATACGCTTGGAGGAATTCCTGCGAGATGCCTTGCCGCGGGAGGACGGCCGCACGAAGCTTTCGCCGACGAAAGCACTGCTGGTTTTGCTCCGCAATCTGCTGCTCTCGCGCGAGCCGATCTACGGTCTTGGCGAATGGGCAGCCCGATATGCTCCCGATCAGTTGGGATTGACCGAAGATGAAGTTGGACTGCTCAACGATGATCGCGTAGGTCGGGCGTTGGACAAGCTGTTCGCCGCCGACGTGTCGTCGCTGGTCTTGCGAGTGGCCACGCACACCGTCAAGGATTTTGGCCTCCGCTTGGACGAATTGCATAACGACTCGACCAGCGTTTCCTTCTTCGGGGCTTACCTCGACGCGGCCCGGGAACGGCGGGTTTTGGGCCGGCCCACGTTGGCTGTCACCTTCGGGCACAGCAAGGACCATCGGCCCGACCTGAAGCAATTGTTGTTCATCCTCACCGTCACGGCCGACGGCGGCGTGCCGCTGCACTTTCGCGCGGCCAGCGGCAACGTCACCGACGATACCACCCATCGCGACACCTGGGATCTGCTCTGCCAACTGACCGGCCGACGCGACTTTCTCTACGTGGCCGATTCGAAACTGGCCACCCGCGAGAATATGGCCTACCTGCACCAGCACCAGGGTCGCTTCGTTACGGTGCTGCCGAAGACGCGTCGCGAAGATGCTGCCTTCCGCGCATTGGTAACGACAGGGCAAGTCGCCTGGCGATCTTTGTGGGAAAAGACCGACGAGGACGGCGAAATCATCGACCGCTACTCGACCAGTGACCAGCCCTCCTCAACCGCCGAAGGCTACCGGCTGGTGTGGTATCACAGCCGGCGGAAGGCCGAACAGGACGCCGTCGCCCGCGCCACGCGGATCGAACGGACTCTGAAAGAATTGGCGGAGTTGCGCGACAAGCTCCGCTCGCCGCGAACCCGCTACCGGCAAGAAAGCAAGGTGGCCGAGGCGGTGGCCGAGATTCTCACCTCGCGTGGAGTAGAGGAATTGATCGTCACCGAAATCGGACAAGAGGACGTAGAGACGTTTCGTCAGGCTCGTCGCGGGCGTCCCACCAAGGAGACCCCGTACGTGAGGAAGGTGGCCACGCGATTCGAACTTATCTACCGTATCGACAACGCCCAGGTGACCGAAGACGCCAAAAGTGACGGCGTCTTTCCCTTGATAACCAACGTGACCGATCTCTCCGAGTTGGAGTTACTGAAGACCTACAAGCGGCAACCGACCATCGAGAAACGGTTCTCGCAGTTGAAGACCGACTTCGAAGTGGCGCCGGTGTATCTGAAGGCCGTGCATCGCATCCAGGCCTTGCTCTCGGTGTACTTCTTCGCCCTGCTGATCGAGGCACTGATGGAACGCGAACTCCGCGAGGCGATGCGTCGGGCGGATATCGAATCCTTGCCCCTCTACCCCGAAGGCCGCGCTTGCCGATGGCCGACCGCCCGACGCGTACTCGACCTGTTCGAGCCAATCCAACGTCACACTCTCAAGCAAGGCAAACGTCCCGCCGAGGTTCTGGTTACCGACTTGACCCGCGTCCAACGTCGTCTCCTAAACCTGCTCGGCCTGCCGCCAAAGCACTATGGCCAATGATTTGAGCAACTGGGAAATTCGGGGAAAAACACATTGAGATGTGCGGAATGTAAGATGAATGGAAGGATCAAGGGGAGAAAGATTGTTTTTAGGTACAAATGGAACAATGGCGGGGCATGGGGGTGTGGATGTTTTCGAGTCTCCAAGGATCGCACACAACTGGTCGGGTATTATCTCAATAAGCTGTATGTTGATGACGTGGAGGACCCCAAGTTCGAGCGTATGGCTGAGCCGTGGGAGTTTACTAGAACAGACGAACAAATTGATTCCGACCTCCCTTTAGACGGGCACGATTCACTTGATGACTCTAATGCCAATTGGCCGTGATCGTATCTGCGTCAGATGGTGTCACGGAAAGAAAGCATTGTGCATAGGAAGGAATCCAAGTCCCCCCATGATCCGATCATGGAGGGCAGAAAATTTCAGCAAATATTTATAAATTTAAGGAGATCCAAAAATGAGTACTGATGAAGAAAAGAAGAAACCAGAAAAAGAACCTGTCGATCTGGAACGAGCGAAGAGGTTCTATGAAGATGACCCTGAAGGTGCTTTCACAGTAGTCTCGGAGGGAGATGAAGAAGAGGACAAAAAAGAGGATATGAAGGAAAAATAGTGATAAACTGTCAGATCAAGTAGTGGCTATTACAATACTACACCTGATCCAAGATCTGGCAGGTTTGGGTAATGCACCGCATGTTTTCAAGCGTTTACTAGACGCTGGATCTCTGCCCAGTCATCTAGTGTGCTCTTTTCAACACACGAGAAACTTGCATCCGATTCCACGGCTTGCCACGTCGTGTTGTGTGTCCTTGCTCGTTCAATTCATCGGCGATCGATTGCAGAGAATGCCCACTGGCGTGTAGTTCCTTGACCGTGGGAAACAAGTCCGCATACTCATCCTCGAATGCTTGCCTGTGGGCTTTGCCGGCCTCTATGTGAGCTTTTCGCAGTCCGGCTTGGCGTTTATCCTCTCGGCCGTTCCAATGGCCAGGGCGGGCACTACCGAGTTTTACACCACGTTTTTTTGCCGCTGCCAGTGCAACTTTCGTCCGCTGGCTAATTTGCTCGGCCTCGTGTTCGGCCACAGCCGCCAGAATGTGAATCGTGAACTTGTTGGCGTGGGGATTGTCGCACGCCAGAAAATCGACTTTCGATTCCATTAGTGCCGATGTGAAAGCGACATTTCGTGCCAGTCGGTCCAGTTTCGCGACCACCAGTTGGGCCTTGCTCCTCTTGACGTGGGCAAGGGCTTTGAGTAATTCAGGTCTGACTTTGCTCTTCCCTGTCTCGACCTCGATATATTCACCGATTAGTTTGCCGCCATGTTGACTAACGTAGTCGGCAATTGTGTTCTGCTGGGCTTCTAACCCCAAACCCGACTGTCCCTGCTTTTTTGTGCTGACTCGATAATAGGCGACGATTCTTGTTACGGCCGGCGTCATGGTTTTCAACTCCCGTTTTCAGTGTTTCTGACTGACTACAGGAATTATAACAGATCTGTCGTTGTTCGTCAACAGTAGTGTTACAGGATTCTTCTTAGAGCTTTCGCCCTTTCTGCTGCTTTGTCGCGATCCCTTTTAGCCAAACGCTTGTTGCCGGCAAGTGCTCTATAATCGTCGAGGATGACCCGTGCTTGACGCTTCCCAACAGAGGCTAGGATGTCCCGTGCCCACGCTTGGACGTATTCTGGAGCGTCTGGAGAGATTTCGTGGTGTCTTGGTTGCCTGCTCATCGATTAGCTCGGCCTATCGCCATGGAAAAGCATTATGTTGGCTCCCATCGGCCTGGGTGCAAATATACCAGAAGAACTTGTCGTCTTCAAACGGCCTGCGGCTCACAGACGGCGACCGCCCGCTTTCTCAGGGGCATATTTCGCACATGCTTGCTTTTACCTATTTTAACAGGCGTATCTATGTACCGTACGGTCTGCGGCACCGAGCAGTGGCAACTGTGCCGCGGGTCGCCCCGATAGCCGCAAGGGCACGGATTGAGTGCCACCAGCAACATGAAGTTGGCCGGGGGTATTGTAGAAAAGTGGGTATGCACTTAAGTCAACCAGACACAAGATGTAGTGCTCGTTGTAGCACCAGGTGCCATGTGCCCCAATCCGAACACCTGGAAGACGCGTTTGCAAGCCCGTGCCGCGTTTGTGGCGGACAGACGTGGGTATACGGCCGGGAATTGGCCCAACCCTCGTACAAGATGGCGAGTGCTCTCACGACGCGTCACAGGCGGCATTACCCCGTTCCCCGACAACCACAACATGTGGTGGGTGGTTGACTCAAGTGCATACCCACTTGTAGAAAATTCCAAAAGTGCCGCAAATGCCGCGTTTTCTAGGCTCAAACGCATTTCGGCGGTTTCAAAAAACCCCCTAAAAACCGTTGCTAGTGGGGGGTAACGGGTGTCATGACACCCTGTCAGCCGCAAAACACTAGGCAATGCCCCCCCCGTAAATGGCATAATTATTTATTATTGCGGCGTTTAAGGCAATAGTATAATATAAATATCGGTAGGTCCTTGTAATACTTTTTGCCGATGCTAGATTAGCGTATAGATAAGGGTCTTAGTTTAGGAGGCGCACAACGTGACCACTACAGCAAAAACCGGCTCTTTGCGGGACGCCCTTCTGCTGAACTGGGCCGAAAAGGACCGAGAGATAGTTGTCACGCCAGAAGACGAAAACCGGTATGTAATCAAGGTGAGCCGCGCCATAGATCTTCTCGGACAAGCAACCAAACGCGATCGATTCCAAGAACAACTCAGGCTTTTGCAGCAAATGCTCGCAAAATGGCTTCAGAACACCAACCACATCAAACAGGCTTTCCTTACGCTTCGGGACGGTGCTTTGCTGTTTGTTGTGGTTCACGAGCAAGCTGTATACGACGACAGCTTTGAAGATTCACTGTCGGACCTTGACTTTAATATAGCGAATGACGTCGATCTTGAGTTCATTGAAATGAACGCGATTGCGTTGCCGCCTATACCTCCCGATTCCCTGGAATCCTTTCTCGACCCTGCATTCACTCTGGAATACGCCGGACATGCCATCTGAGGCGAACCATATAGCACTGGCAAACAAAAATCAAGCTGCCATGCTACATTTACTGGAAAGCGAAGATGGCCATTCAGAGTGGGTGGTAACTGCGGCTTTCTATAAAGCCGTACAAATTACAGAAGCCGCCCTTGCTCATACCGTGGTGTCTCGTCGCCATAGCCATAGCCATTTTTCAAGAGTGGCATCTATAAAAAGGCTCGACCGCCAACTATATCGACATTATCGCCCGCTTCAAGATATGTCCACTGTGGCTAGATACCTCAGCCTAGGTGACAACCACCAGTCTTATCCATCGTTTACGCAATACCTTTCCTCCCGCTGTGCCAGCAGGGAAGGGATGATTACTAATACCGATGCGATAAAGGCGTTTTTGAATCAAAAACTCTGGGGCTTCGAGTGCAAAATAATGGAATATCTAAGCGCCGCCAGCAAAAGCAACCTGGAGCGATTCGAGAGACTGTAGCCCAACATAGACGTGGTCCACTCTATGTATTGGTCCGGTGCCATTTCACTCGACACTTCGCGTAGCAGAATTTTGCAGGGTTGCCGAAGCCAGGCAACAATGATTTGATTTCTCCTAAGTAGCCACCCGACGGGCCACTCGACCCGCCGGGCGTGGTGTTGGTTACCTACCCGACGGCCCGTGGCGTTCGTTGGGGCTGGAAGCTGCCTAGCACGCCCAGGATTAGCGTCTGTCCTGCCCCTGAACCGCTTTCATCCTTGTGGGTTTATGCCCTAATATAGACGGCTCGGCCGACATAGAGCTTATACCTTATGGAGGGTGGGTGTGAAGCAAGGGGCCTTACGCAGTCTGGGGGTCGACCCGCAATCATTGGTGAACCAATGAAGTCAAAAGATTCGGACAGAAACAAGTCCGAGAAAAAAGAAGAGGCGGAGGATGAGTAACAACAACCAAATATAGTCCCTGCCATGGATCAGACGGCCAAATCTGGAGATAGGCGTCCAAACCGGACCGGGGGCGGCGCCGAATTTGGACCCACCTGGGCCTCAGTAAGCCACTGGGGACTGTGGCGGGGGTGGGAGTTGGTCGAGGGTTACTTGGCCTTGCGACCGGCCTTCTTCTTCATCGACTCGCGGAAGCGATAACTTTCGCCGTTCATCTCGAAGATCTCGCAGTGATGCGTCAGACGATCCAAGAGCGCTGCCGTCATCCGCTCGCCTTGAAAAATCTGCCCCCAGTCGCTGAAAGGAAGGTTGCTGGTGAGCAGCAGGCTCTTCCGCTCGTAGCGGTCGGCGAAGACTTGGAACAGCAACTCCGCGCCGGTGCGACTGAACGAGAGGTATCCCAGCTCGTCGCAGATCAACAGGTCCGCCCGGTCCAACTGCGTCAGCAGCCGGTCCAACTGGTACTGCTTCTGCGCCTCCTCCAGACGGTTCACCAACGAAGCTGCCGTAAAGAATCGCACCTTGTGGCCCGCTCGGCACGCTGCCATTCCCAACGCTATGCAAACATGCGTTTTTCCAGTTCCGGGTTGACCAATGAAGCACGTATTCGAATGCTTGGCAATCCACTCGCAACGTGACAGCTCCAGTATCTTCTGCTTGTTGATCGACGGCGAGGCCGAGAAGTCGTAGCTGTCCAACTCCTTCTCCACCGGAAAGGACGCTTGGCGGATGCGCGACGCAAGTGTATTGGCCGCTCGCGTCGATACTTCCAACTCCGTCAGACGCAGAAGATACTCTTCGTACGTCTGGTTCGACTCGGCTGCTTCCCGGGCAAGCTTCTCGCACTCGGCCAGGATCGTGGGAAGGCGTAGCTGTTTCAGATTGGCCTTCAAGAGGGGCAGATTCGCATCGCCCATCGCGTTGTTCTTGCTCATTGCAAGTACCTCCATGTGATAAAAAGTGGTCATACATGCTCAGGTCCGGAGCGGGCACGCTGACTTGCGGCACTTCCGGAGACTGCATGTCCAAAGACGGGTCATCCGATCCGATCGAGGATGTTTTTTGGGCGTCACGGGCCGCCCGCTCGGCAACGCGACGCGTAATCCAGGCGGCGTCCAACTCTTCGTCACCGCACACTCGTTCGATCACGTACCGAACTCGCTCGACCGTGTGCTCGGCCAACAACTGCAGTACGCGGATGTATTGCCGCACGCCCGGCCGAGAACCATGACGCCGCTCGAAACGCTCTCGCAACTGCTCGAACGCCGCCGGCAACTTCCAACTCCGGTACACGCTAGAGTGGTCCAATGCCGCCGGGCGGCGGCCGAGCGTTACTAAATAGTGCAGCGGATCGAGCACCTGGTCGCCCGATTCGTAACTGCGACGGTGGCTGGCAACTACTCGCCCTTTCGCTACAATGTCCACACGATCGACGTAGCCCTTGATCGTCACCGTTTCGAAAGCCCAGTTGCGCGGCACACTGTATCGCACCTTGTCGAAATGGACCAACTGGTACTTATCGACCTTGCCCGCTTGCATTACGCAAGGATCAAAGGCATGCCGAGGCAGCGCCGATGACTCCGCTTGGTCTTGCTCGAATACTTCGCCGATCGTCTTCTCCGTGCCGTGGCGATTCCGCTCACGCTCGGCGAGGCAACATTCGAGCAGATACGCATTCAACTCGTCGAGGTCTTTCGCCTTGGGAACCGGCGTCGACCAGCGACGTTGCAACGTTTTGACCCGATTCTCCACGTAAGGCTTCTCATTGCCGCGGGCTGGCATGCAAAACAGCGGATCGAACACGTAGTGACTCGCCAAGGCAGCATAACGTGGATGCAACTCACGCTGGCGACCACTCAATAAAGCCAGGGCAACCGTCTTGGGGTTGTCCCACCAAACTTCCCGCGGCACGCAGCCGAAGTATTCAAAACCACGAACCATCCCTTCCAGGATCGCTTCGGTACGCTGCGTCGGCAGGGCCATCGCAAACGGGTAGTTCGAGTGTGACCACACCAGAATCAAAACCGAAACGGCCCGTCGGCCCTCGGGAAAATCAACGTAGATCTGTCCAAAGTCCGCCTCCATGCGTTGGCCCGGATCGTGGACCAGCGGTATGAACGTCTCAAACTTCTTCCTGCGACACTTCGCCACGTAACGTCGCACCGCGTCGTAGCCGCCCTGATACTTCTCGGCCTTCAGCCGCTCGAATATCCGCATCGCCGTGTGACGTTGTTTCGGCGGCGACTGTTCGTCCGCCGCGAGAATCTCGTCGACGAAGCCAACAAACTCGCCCAACTTTGGATAACACTGATCCTTCCGCCGCGGATACGACGTAGGCTCACCGTCACCCTTGAGAACTGCCCGAACCTTTCGGCGTGAGTGATGATATCTCCTGGCGATCTCGGAAATGCTCATCCCATCGCGATACGCCCCACGAATCCTTGCATACTTATTCACCGTAAGCATCCTATCCTCCACAAGCTAACAAACCCCCTTCAGGGAACTAGCTCATAGAGTACATTACGGTAGGACCACTTTCAGCGCCGATTTCCCCTCGCCCCCGGTCCGGTTTGGACGCCTATCTCCACAAATCAAACGCCGCTGTTGCCCCCAGCCATGGATCCTTTCAGCCGATCTAAGGCAACCATCGCATTTATTATGTCATCAGAAGAAACGTTGCTTATATCAATCACCTCATGATCACCTTCATTCTCATCGGCTATCGACGGATTTGTTGGCAAAAGATACTTTGAAAGCCAATCCCTCGCGCGATGGTCGCCGGCCTTGGCGTCTTTGATGGCACGCTGGCATATTTCCTGCCAATCATTTACCGTGCAGGTTGTTCCCAAAGTTTCGAGGTATTCGTGTTCTTTCACGATAGGTGGTCGACCTGGTCCGCCTGAGTTACCCTGTGTGAATCGGCCGTTGGAATCACGTTTATCTGGTTCATTGGTTCTAATCATTTATAGTTGCCGTTTTGCTGCGGATTAAACGGGTATGGAATTTGACGCATTATACTAAGTTTGGGCGTTTCTACAAAGCCGGGTTACTTCTTGATCGATCCAACATGTTACAAGATTGCAGGCCACTGGTTTTTCTATCATTTTCGATACTGACAATCTATGATAGAAAATTTTCTCATCACATACCAAACGCCCCTGTAGGCGATCCTGGGGCTTGGTGTCAATTGATGGGTCACTTTCAAAAAAAGATCATAAAGCCCACACGAGCTATCAGAGGGCGTCTCTAAAGGTATGATATTGTTTGCTCTCCAACAGCAGTAATAAAAAGAACGAAAAAATCAGTAGTACAAAAAATCAGCATATAAACAAAATCTCAGTAAGTACAAAAAATCAGCATATACATATAAGGGCAAAATTTGGTTAAACATACGGACAAGGAATTCATAAAATTTCAGTAGTTAAACACCATTTTTCCATTCTCTTTTTTCTCTTTTTCTCATCTTTTTCTAAGTATAGAAATTACTATTTTTTACTACTCTTTAGGTATAGAAAATGGATGGGAATGGATGTGGGGTGTACTAATGGTTTCCATGGTTTTTACTGTCTATGCCTAGGAGGTTAAAACCCCGTGTTTTCTAGGCTTAAATGAATTTCACAATCGAGTATCTCAATGCACCCTTCCCCCTCATCAGTATGGGAGCTTTTGCCATAGTTTACAAATGGCATCTATCCATGTACGTTGGTTTTCAATTATTTTGGGACGACCACCTTTTCTACCCTTTGCATACTGGCCTCTTTTTCTCTGATAGGATCGTACATTTCTAGGCGTTGCATCGGGATGACAATCTGTAACCAAAACGACACCTTGAGTCCACCTGCTAAGGTCTTGAAGTTCGCAATCTCGGGCTTGAGCATCTGGGTTCTCATTGCTGTGATACCCAGCATGACGGATGAAACGGTCGGTGCTTTCGGCGAATAATTTGGCACCCAGTTTCTTTGCTTTTTCTGCGGGCAAAGCAAGCCAATAGGGATCGGTTCCTGACCCAATATATGTGGCAGTCTCGACAACGATTGCTCCAAACTTCTCCGCTTTCTGACGGAGGTTTTTCTCTTGGTCAGTTAGGTTTCCGTTGCATTTTTGTGCGCATCTCGAAACACGGCACCATATTATCACTTGATCGCCGGGCTTGATTGAGGTTAATGCGTGGGATATGAAATCGCTTGCCGTCCCTGCTCGTAATCGACAACGAGCAGAAACACGTTGCCGAGGTTGTTTTGTTGCTGGTGGCATGGTATGATTTTTCATGTCTTGAGAACCTTTTTGCGGGGATTGTTATTCCTTATTGAGGTTTTGAGTTTCGTTCTTCAACTGGCGTAACTGCTGAGACAAACTATTACTAGACAATTCCCTGTCCGACTCGTTGCTGGGCAGGGAATTTTTATTTTGATTCTCCTGTGAATTGCTCCCCCAACCATTTAATTGCGTCGTCAAACGCGGCTTGTGGCGGTTTTACGTAATGTCGATCCGCCACGTTTCCCGGAGCGTGACCAAGGAAGAACTGGACAAACCGGCTGTAGTCCGAATGCTCCGCTAGCTTTGACGCAGCGGTTTTTCGAAGCAGTTTCAACGGTTTTTTGATACCGACTTTTTTGGTTAGCCGGTTCCAGGCCGTCGCGATGTTATCTATTTTCGTGTATTTGCCCTCCACAATTGATTCGGTTTTCAAGGCCCCACCATTCCGGTTTGTGAGGGCTAAGGTCGGATGGTTGCTTTTGTACTTAACTAAAAGACGGAAGGTTTCTGGCCACAACAGGTACGACACGACAGGGACGCTTTTTTGATTTTTGGTTTTTGATCGTTTCCTTACTATCTGTCCCTTTTCCCAGTCAATTTCGGTATGTTTGAGTTGGGCAATATCGCCTTGAGTCATTCCACAGTTGAGCATAAGAAATATGTATAGCCACATTCGATCGGGCGAAGCATCCAGAAGGGTTTTGATTTCTTCCAAGCTAAAAACGTCTATTTTGCTGGATGGAACGACAATCGAAAAATCACGGCTATTTACTATTCGAGGCAAGTCGATCAGTTCTTGCTCCCACATCCACTTGATGAACTGCTTAACTGCAGAAAGTCGCGATTTTGCATAATGTGCAGAGTATTTGCCCGCGTCAATCTGTTTTTGCAAACGTTCACGATACTCGTCCAGTGCTGCGCTTGTAATAGCTTCGAGCGGTTTATTCGGACCAATATGCGAGGCGAAATCTTCAAGATGTACTCGCAAAACATCGTATCGCCCTTTCGAGCATTCTCCCCGTTCCGCTTGTTGTCGTTTTCTTTCTAGGAACCTCGCGATATTGCCCGCGACAGTTTCATCGTCAGGACTGTCGGCAACCTGGTCCCATGGGCTAGGAATCCCAGAGTTGTCGTTCGAGAAGGACTTACCCTCACTTTTCAATATGGGAAGTTCGGGAACCTTTCCCAAATTGTATGCGGGGTCTATTGAGGTCAATCGGCGACGTGCTGATATTCGCCAACGGATTGCAAGGCCGAGAAACCGGGCTAGGTCTTCGTCACCCGTAAACACGCTGGAAGCTGATGATGGAGGAAATTCGCTACCCTCTTTTGCAGCTTGCTTCGCTGCGGCAATTTCACATTCCAAGAAATCCCATTCTGTGCGACTTTTCGTGTTGTTACCGCCAGCCTGTACTTCCTCCTGTCGATTCCGGAGTATTCCGATCCAAGCCGCCCAAGCTTCTCGTTGGGGACTTCGCAATTCACCATCAATCTCATCCTTCTTTTGTCGCCAAGCGTCCAGAGCATCCTGGTATCCGTCATGGTCAGTTTTTGCTTTCCCGAATGGGAAGTAGTATTGCCGACCCCGGTAGTATTTTTTCCAACGCTTACTGTGCTTGTCCCATGTAAGTTGGTATTTCCTGGGCATGACGGACCACTCCCTGAATCAAGATTTTGGATTTTCCACGTTCGTCAGATTGTATCATGAAACAAAGACTGAAACAATACGTACCTAAAAAGGGGTAATCGTTTCAAAATAGAAGGTTGTAACATGTTATGCTACAACGAGTTACAGAAACGACAACTATCCTCACACGGTAGAAGTCACTGGTTCGAGTCCAGTGCCGCCCATTAGTTTAATGCGTTTCCAGCAAAGGACTTATGGAAATCCACCCTTCAGGAGGCACCCCTTGGGAAACAAAATCTGAAACAATTTGGACTGTTTCAAGTGCCTTTTCTGCAATCTCGCCTGCATTGCTGTCAGCAGGTGTATTCCTTTCTATAGTCGCTTTCTTAGCAAAGCCAAACCCACCAGCCCGCAGAGGAGCATGGTGATGGTGGAGGGCTCACCGTCGGCAAAGTGGTATCTTTTCTAACCGCGATCGACAGGTCAAGGCTTTTTTGTGGCTGCTGGAGTAGTAGTGGGCTTGCCAGCAGGTGTGTTGGCCTTCTTGTACTCTTTAATGAATACGCCCACGTCCCTGTCTATGATTTTCAACGGGAGGGAGTCGCCAACAGAATTGATGCCGATGCCAACCTTTTCCCACACGTTTCCAAGGGCGGCATGTTCGCGTCCCTTGACGCGGTAATACACGAAGCGTTGGAACTTGACCACGGTTGAAAACGCATGTCCCATTAAACCATCGGTCGCCCTAATGGGTGTTTCCGTAATGTCAACAAACAATCCATAACTGGAGTCGGTTTTGCCTATCAGAGTAATGCCGTTGCGGGCTAGTTGTTTTTCAACCTGTGCTTGGATGAGTTTTTTTGATAGCCCCGATTTGCTTTCTGCGTGCTGGTTAAGGGTGATATGCACAAACAACTTCTCGGTGTTCGCTACCTTCAAGCCCTTGCTCATGATTTCTTTTCTGAGTTCGTCATTAGCAAAGCCTACACCTTGACAAAGCAACAAGGCACCAAGACAAAGTAACAAACCGAAACATTTTGAGTTCATCTTAATATCCTCTAAGGCTAAAGGGCCTACGCCGCCAACACGCGATGCTCAAGAAGGCACCAAATTAAACGCCATTAGTCCACGCATCATATCGCTTCAAAACACGCCGGGGAACTACCCCAGAAAAGAGGAAGCCTTTGCTTGCCTATAAACGCCCTGCCAATGAGGTCAATACACCACCAAGCCACTTCGAGGCCGCTATGGGGCGCCTGGGGGCTCCCTAGTGGGTGATATAGGCCGGTGAGGTGTATCCATATAGGGGAAACCTGCTCTGTAGGTGGGGGTACTTGCCCTACTGGGCATTATGCAATATAATCATGGCCAATAATTTCCGTATTGACAGGGACTTTGCCAAAATTCTTTCAAAGCGGCGGGCCCTATAGACTTCCTGCAATCAACAGATATGAGAATGAGATAGATCGAATCAAAAACTAGATTGACCTGCGTGGTCGAGTTTCTGCTTTCAGACAAATCGCCAACCTGAGCCGCAAGGCTCTTGAACGTGAGAGGCAGTCACTTGGTTTCCACGCTCCCTATGGGAGCGTCGGGCCTTGTGCTGTTCTCACGTGCCCTTTGGCGAGGGTGTCTGGAGTGGTCTTGGTTTCGACGCTCCTTATTTTTTTGGATACATAGTGTGATTTGTACGTCAGTGTTCCCTTTTTCAATGAGCGAGGTAAGTTATGTACAGAAGAAACAGACCGTCGATCGAATTCAAACAAGTCTACTTGGTCCTGGTTTTAATTGTGGTCGGTGCAAGCCAATCACATGCGGCCATCATCATGCCAGACGACTTCAGCGGAAACGAGATTCTCATCGACTTCGGGAACGCTGATGATTACCCCGTTCCGAATCCCTACACAGTCTCCGGCGTAAGCTTTTTGGTGCAAGACTCAACGATCCAAGGCATGTGGATACGCAACAGCCGTCCAGATCTTTTCGACAACATACTAGGAGCTTCATTGGGCGGTGCCTACTTCACCGGTCTTGCCACGGCAACGCTTTACATCGACTTTGGAAGCCACCAGGTACGCCGAGCCGGCCTCTTAGCATCCAATATTGACGGTATTGCGACCTTTCAACTGAGGGCTTTCGATTCCACGGACACACTGCTGGGGTCCGTTGACGTGACACAGCCCGCAACAGAAGAGGCTGTCTTCCTCGGGCTTGAGTTTCCGCAGTTGATAGACCGCCTTGAGCTACAACGTATAGCTTCAACAACTTTCCAGCATAGCAATATCATTGACGACGTTCGTTTCGAGCCGGTTCCCGAACCCTCCAGCTTTATTATCTGGTCACTACTGGCCACATTCGCCATGTGCTTGGGCAGGCATAGACGATGAAAAACCGGCGTAACTGTCAGTACGTTTGCTACATTGCCGATTGAGCGATTGAGTAAAGCGAATCAGCAATGGGCATTAGAAAGACAAACAAAGGGAAAACCGATTCGTAAAAAACAGGAAGGACAAAAATGTGAAAATTTTACAAGCCCATAATAAAGGTAGAAAGGTAGTGAGATGAAAGCCTTTGGAAGTTTTTTAATTGTAATTGGAATAGCAATGTTGATAGGGGGATCAGTAATGGGCATTCATGCTTATCAAATGGATGTTACGATTTCGTTAGACCCTACTCCTACAGATGATTGGGAGCGATTAGATTATTTGCAACAAAGGTTGAGAGAATTAAAAAGATTAGAAAAGGGGGAAGATCCAAATCCTCGATCTGTAAATAAGTATCTTATGGATAAGAGAATGACTCAATTGATAAGTGGATGTTCAATGGCGATTGTTGGGGGATTGCTTTTGTGCAGTGGATTAGTGGCCAATAGAGGAGGTTTTCAATGTCCGACTTGTGGAGGACGAGTGCATAGAGGTTATTCGATATGCCAGCACTGTTCCAATGACCTTGTTTGGGGAATAATGCATAGCCCAGTAACTCCAGCTAGAGCAGAAAGTTTGCAACAGGAGCAATATC